>JAEEGF011429546.1_pt1 | contig 13752 bp, 12 predicted proteins | sample 9134171 | NCBI WGS metagenome assembly JAEEGF01 (sample SAMN16246542, study PRJNA631951) | gut metagenome | biome: gut microbiome; feature: rumen; material: AP-attached | host: Bos | place: Iran: Karaj | collected 2018-10
CAGGATGCCCAGCAGTATTCCTCCAATAAGTCCCATAATTGTTCCTCCGCTAAAAGTCTAAATATCGCGCTGTACCCGCGCCCTCTGTATTATACCACATAATCAAATTCAATGTTCACTCACAGAAACTCCATTCTAAGTTTTTTCCCCATAGCTGTCGCTAATCTTTGTAAGGTTCGAAGCGAAGGGTTCGCATTTCCGTTTTCGAGCTTGCTAATATCGCTCTGCGCAATGCCTGAACGCAATGAAAGTTCCTTTTGGGTCAGCCCTGCTGCAATGCGTGCATCAATCATTGCTTGCATGATTGTAAATTCAGGTTCGAGCGCTTCATACTCCTTACGAAATTCTTCGTCCTTTAACTGCTCACTGAGAAGTTCATTAAAATCAGTCATCTTGCTCCCCCTTTCTCTTGAGATAATCCGCGCGATAGCGCTTGGCAATTTCTATCACGCCTCTCGGTGTTTTCTGCGTCTTTTTAATAAAACCGTTGGTCAGAACCGCATTATGTCCTACTTCAAAGAAATATAGCACTCTCGATATGTCCGAACCCACCTTCGCTCTAAGCTCCATAATACCGTCTTCGAGTGCCTTCGATTCAGGCTCTCTCAAATTGTTGCCATTCTTTTGCAACATTGCGATGGTTCTGAACATCTTTGCTCTTATTTTCACGTCCAGCGTCAAAAGAAAATCCTTTGCCGGCTCTGTCCCATCTTCTTTCTTATAAAATATAATTTTGAATTCCTGCATACCCACTTCCTATTCTAACAATATAGTATAAATCCTATATTGTCAAGTTTTTTGTTCGCCGCAAATGCGCCACTCAAAATTTTCATATTTTGTAGTTAGTGTAATATTATCCCAATACGATGCCTTTGTCAATATATTTTTTATATTTTGTAATTACACCTATAATTTACCAGCACGCCCGCACAAGAAAGAGCCCTGGGCCCGGTGTCAATTCCAACTCCGGGTCGGACTCTTCTTATCATTATTTTAGCATCTCCCCTAAGTAAGTCAATATCTATTTTGAAAACAGATTGTGTTATGGCTCCTGCGCACGGGGTGGGCGCAATCAAAGGCTCCCGCACAGCGGGAGGCTACCGCGCCGGGGCGGGCGTGCGCAATGTCAACTTTTACGAATCTATGCACTATATACGCAAAATCGTCCTTATAGTGCATAGAAAAACATCTCAAACCGCTGATTATGCGGTTTTGGGCCTGTAATGCTATACACTAAATCAATAGAATTCCATGAAATAGTGCATATTTTCAGCTGCTAATCGCAAAAAATCGTAAGTACCCAATGCACTATATTTGCGAAATACACCCGTTTAGTGCATAGATTCACAAAAGGCAGCCCTTACGAGCTGCCTTTAGTTTTCTTGGATGTTTTCACATTCAATAGCCTAACCCAATTCCCTAAAAAACCGTCACCTCTTCGAGCACCTTCACGAAGCCCTCGAGGCCGATTCTATCCTCTTCATCAAAGCGTCCGAGGCTGGGGCTGTCAATGTCGAGAACGCCCACAATCTTGCCGCCCGAATGTATTGGCACGACAATCTCCGAGTTCGACGCGCTGTCACAAGCAATGTGACCCGGAAATTCGTGGACATTTTTAACCAGCTGGGTTTTGTCCTCCGCAACTGCGGTTCCGCAAACGCCGCGCCCGATTTCTATGCGAACGCAGGCCACCTTTCCCTGGAACGGTCCGAGGAGCAAAGCCCCTTCGTTCATCAGATAAAAGCCCGCCCAGTTGAGGTCGTCCATCCCGTCATAGAGGATGGCTGACGCGTTTGAAAGCATTGGTATATAGTGCGGTGACGCCTCCGAAAGAGAGCGCAGCTGCTCTGACATAAGCTTGTAATTTGTTGACATTTCTCACCTACCGATATTTCTACAGATATTCCTACAGATACTTCTTCAGATCGCTGACTCTGTCGGTGTGCTCCCAAGGGAGATCGACGTCGGTTCTGCCGAAGTGGCCGTATGCTGCGGTCTGACGGTAGATTGGACGACGGAGGTTCAGGTCGCGGATGATTGCTGCAGGACGGAAGTCGAATTCCTTGCCCACGATTTCAGCGATCTTTTCGTCGTCGAGCTTGCCTGTGCCGAATGTGTCAACCATGATGGATACAGGTCTTGCAATACCGATAGCGTAAGCGAGCTGGATCTCGCACTTGTCAGCGAGGCCTGCCGCTACAACGTTCTTTGCTGCATAGCGAGCTGCATAAGCTGCGGAACGGTCAACCTTTGTAGGGTCCTTGCCGGAGAATGCGCCGCCGCCATGTCTTGCATAGCCGCCGTAGGTGTCTACGATAATCTTACGGCCTGTAAGTCCGGAGTCTCCGTGAGGTCCGCCGATAACGAATCTGCCTGTAGGATTTACGTAGTACTTTGTCTGATCGTCGAGCAGCTCAGCCGGTACGATTGGCTTGATTACATACTCGATGAGGTCTTTCTTTATCTGGTCCTGAGTTACGTCAGGATCGTGCTGAGTGGAGATGAGGATTGTGTCGATGCGAACAACCTTGTCACCGTCGTACTCTACTGTAACCTGAGTCTTGCCGTCCGGACGGAGATATTTTAATGTGCCGTCCTTTCTAACCTTTGTGAGCTGCAGTGCGAGCTTGTGTGCAGTCTCGATAGGCATAGGCATCAGTTCAGGTGTCTCGTTGCAGGCATAGCCGAACATCATACCCTGGTCGCCGGCGCCTGTCTTGTCGATGGCTTCGTCGTTTAATGTGCCGTCCTTGTACTCGAGAGCCTTGTCAACGCCGAGCGCGATGTCGCCGGACTGCTCGTCGATAGCCTGAAGAACTGCGCAAGTGTTGCCGTCATAGCCATACTCGCTCTTGTCGTATCCGATGTCGCAGATAACTCCGCGAACAATCTTTGGAATATCAACATAGCAGGATGTGCTGATTTCGCCCATTACCATTGCATAGCCTGTAGTTGCTGTGGTCTCGCAGGCAACACGGCCGTTAGGGTCCTTTTCAAAAATCGCGTCCAGAATCGCATCGGAAATCTGATCGCAAAGCTTGTCAGGATGGCCTTCTGTTACTGATTCGGATGTAAATAACTTTCTCATTCTTTTCTCCTTTCAATCAAAAAGCCCCTTGCGAGAAGGGGCTGAAATACTGTTTTCTTTCCCCTCATCTCTCAGGTCGCATGTACCTGCAGGAATTAGCACCTTAATGAACCGCTTTCGCAGCTCCTCAGGTTGCCGGACTTCATAGGGCCTGTCCCTCAGTCACTCTTGATAAAGGCTTTTCGATATTCATCTTTAGATTTAAGTTAAGCTAATTATATTCACTTGGCATTTAACTGTCAAGCGGTTTGGCTAATTTTTTCCATCGGGTCCGCTCGGCGTGTCCTGTCTGATCAGGTCTACGAATTCATTGAAATCTTCGATTCCGCTGCTGATATATTCGTAAATCAGCGGCTCTTTAAATTCGTACTTCGCAGTTGGGAACAGCCTGCCGGCAATGCGCGAGCTTTTGAGCTCGTGCTCGAGCTGCATGATGGACGTCAGCGTGTAAGCCGCTGCAATTATCTGACCCCTCGATACGAAATATATACCCTCCACATCGTCGTTCAAACGAAAAACTCTCTTTTTCACATGATCGTTATTCGGGCAGAAGCGCAGGTACAAGCTTCCGGCCTCCTGCTCCGAAGCCACAGCACGCTCCACCAGATCCGGGCAGCTGCTTTCAAACAGCTCCACACCGCCATCATAGGCGTAGTTTGTGACATACTCGGACTTGCGCAGCTTCATCGAAGCCTCCTGCGGGCTGATGCGCATTGAGCTGAGGGCGTGGTAGTCGATAATCCGATGCTCCTTGTCCACCGTCAGCTGGCTTACGACCAGCAGATAGTCTTCGGTGCAGTCGAGCAGAGTCTCCGCCATATAGGTGCAGTCCTCGCCGGCCGTGTCGATGTCGATGGTGTTCATTACCATTGTGGAAATCGGCACGGTTTCCATTTGGTTCAGCAGAATGTTCCCCTTTATCAGGTGTGCCGCCGCAGAAAAGTCCTTGCCCGCCAGACGCATCAGGAAATAGTGTATGGCCTGGTAGTTGTTGACTATAGGCGTGCAGATCTTGTTCATTATGCTTGCGCGCTCTTTTGCTGAGAACTCAACCGGATTTGAGATGAGATACATGTATTCCTCTCTCTTGTCCGGGAGCGGCTGATTTTTGCTGAGATTGAAATCAACAAAGGTCTTTAAAAGCCACAAAAGTTCTGCCTCTCCGATTGGTATCTTCTTTCCGCCGAGACCGCCAAAGAGGTTGCTTTCTATCTTTTTTACGGTCTCTTTGTCGTCGCCGCAGACGGATGCGTATTCCTCAAAGCCGTATTCCTCGGTCTCGAAATAAAAGAACTGGCTGAAATCTTCTTCCTTTTCGGGTGCTCTGTAGTATGTTACCTTCCAGTGTGCAAACACGCCAACAACACCCATCAGGCGGGTGTCGGTAACGTAGCTGTCTATCAGTCGCATGCCGGACATGCTCGGTGGCAGATTGGAGCCACCACGGTAAACATCAAATTTGCGGGTTTTGCCTTGCATACCTTGCATTTTTCTACTCCCTGTCAAGAAGGATGAGTTCTGCGCTCACGCCGCTTAAGGTGTTCATCAGGCTCAGCGTGTCGGAAACTGTGACGCGGCTGAAGTCGATGTGCGGAAGCGTGGACCAGTTATTTACAATAGCCTGTCTGGTGCCTGTCGCGCTGCGGTGGCGGATGGCATCCTCGTAGGCGGAAATGACATTGTCGCGAGTCAGCGTATAGCGGCTTACACGGTAGTCACCGGAAAGTCCGCCCATGCGAATCAAAAACTCGGTTTCTTCCTCGTACTCGCGCACGAGCTCAAGAGCCTTGTCCTTTGTGGTGAGACCTGCGAGGCGGTCCTTTAGCTGCTCGTCAACATTGTAAATCAGGATGCTCATGCTGACGATGTCCTTTTCAGACTTGCTCGCAGTGGTAATTATGTAGTTCGGGCCTGATGCGAGAACGGTCTCCTTCAGGCTCTTTAAGAGATTGTACGGTCTTGCAATCGGCTTCATAACTTCGCGGCCGAAAAGCTCTGCCTGGAACAGGAACTCGCCCGGATTCAGGAAGGCTTCAGGCAGGTTTACATCAATGATGGTCGAGCGGGATTTCTGCTTGCCCGCATAGTCGGAATATACGCCCTTTACGAGCTTTTTTATTGCGAACTCAATATTGTCCGGATTGCTGCGCTCGTACTCTGCTTGCGACTCGTGGCTGATGGTTTTGCCGTTGTAAGCCTTGCGGTACTCGCTCGGTGTCATGCCAAACCAGGTCTGGAAGTGCTTTATGTAGTAGCGTACAGCCGAAAAGCCCGACTCCTCTGCTATTGCACCAATCTTTTTGTTTGTGCCCAGCAGCAGCTTTTCAGATTCTTCGACTCTGATAAACGAAAGGAGCTCCTGGAATGAAAGGCCTGTCGCCTCTTTGATTACGTGTGAAAGGTAGTAAATCGAGAGGTGCTCTTTGTCGGCGATTTCCGACAGAGTCAGCTTGCGCATGTAGTTTTCGTGCATGTAGTCGGTGATGCGGTTCAGGCGGCCTGCGAGGATTTTGTCGCCGCGGTTCTTTACGCCGTTAACAAACTTGCCGTCCTCCATCACGAAATATCTGAAGTCCGAAAGGAGGCAGGAGATCAGGTTGTGAGTTGACTCGATAACCTTTTGCTCGTAGCCGTAGCCCTTTTGGATAATTTCCATCATTATTTTGGCGAGAATTGTACGGAGCACGTCGATGCTGTCGTCGTTGTCGTCCTCCATGTCGGTGATGAAAAAGCTGTTTCTGAGGCCCTCGTAATAGTCAGAGAAATAGCGCATGTCCATCTGGAGCATCATGACCATATTCGGCTCGCCTGTGCTTTCGAAGCTATGTGTCTCGTTGTCGTTGATTATGTAGATGTCTCCCTTTTTAAGAGTGTACTGATAGTACCCGTTCTTTAAACCGATGCTGCCATCGAGAACAAAAACCACTTCGATGTCTTCGTGGAAATGGATCGGGTAATTCTTTATGTCGGCCACAATAACATTAACCGGCAGCTCTTCTTTGTAGACTGTTTTTTCCTTTAACATAACTTCGTCTCCTATGAGGAATTTTACTATGCGATATGCATAAATATTACAACCTTGTAAAATTAATTTTCAAGGTTTTATGTAAACTGAACTGAATTGTGTGAAATTTAGTTTTCAACATAGTACAACTTGTTGATTTTCACACCTTTGGCGAGTTTTCCACATCTGGAAATGTGATTGTATACAATTTTTCCCACAAGCTCCTGTGGAAAAGTCGATAGCCTTTTGTGGTTGATTTTTACAAGTTTGAAAGGTCGTCGTCGAAAAGTCAATACCTATTTATCCACAGATTTTTGATTCATTTTTATTGTTCTTTTTTTGCTTTCGAAATATCGCTAAAAATAGCGATTTACCATTTAAAACCTCTATGAATACGGGGGTTTTTTTACAAAATTGAACAGCGCCCTGTAAAATTACTGCCTGTAATTTGCAAAGTGTTTTCCATAAAATAACAAGCGTTGGAACTGCAACAAAACCGCATCAGTTCCGCACATTTATTATCGGCATTGAGCACATTTTTAGTCTGTGCGTCCAATATTTTTAGTAAACTTTGTTGCGAAATCATACCGCAAGTTTGTACGAATTGATATTATAATACCACAAGTTTTACAATTGTGGTATACTTATTTTAGATTTTAAATGTACAAATTTGAGGTGCCCAAAAATGAAGACTGACAAAATATTCTATGATGATTTATATGCAAAATCAGGTAGCGCCCGGGTAACAAAAGCTACTGCAAAAGGCGATGCCGGCATCACGCTGGAAATAGACCGGACCATATTCTTCCCTACAGGAGGAGGTCAGAGCTGCGACCTCGGAAAGATAACCGCGGGCAGCACTGCTTGCGAAGTCTGCGAGGTTCACGAAGACAAAGAGCAGGTATATCACGAGCTTTGCTTTTCATCAGCAGGCGAACGTGATGCGGCTCTCAAACTTTTGAACGAAGGCACCGAAGTCCAGCTTGAGATAGACTGGGACCGCCGTTTCGATAATATGCAGAGGCATTGCGGCGAGCACATTCTTTCCGGAATCTTTTACCGCGAATACGGCGGCGTCAACCGTGGCTTTCACATGGGCGAGGACTATATGACCATCGACATCTCGCTCGAAGAAAAGCCTGAATACAAAGAGCTTACCTTTGATATGTGCAAGCATGTGGAGCTGTGCGCAAACGAGGTTATCTGGTCCAATGCGCCGGTAATCCGCCGTGTCTACGCAACGCGCGAGGAGTGCGAAGGCCTGCCGCTTCGTAAAAAGCTTGCTATAGAAAAGGATATCTCGATTGTGTGCGTCGGTGCGATAGAAAATGCGGCCGACTGCGTGGCTTGCTGCGGTACTCACCCCGCAACAGCGGGGCAGGTGGGGCTGATAAAGATCTTCAAGGTGGAGGTCAACAAAGGCATGTTCAGGGTCTACTGCGAAGCAGGCCGCCGCGCGTACCTCGATTACGAGTACAAGCACGATTTCTTTACGCACATGGCAAACCGCCTTTCTGCAACAAATGCGACTATCTACGAGCAGCTCGCTCGTGATGACGCAAAGGTTCAGGCGGTCAGAAACGAGCTCTATCAGCTAAAGCGCTCAGTTATTTCGGAGCGTGCTTACAGCCTCGGTCTGTTCTTTAAAAAGCTGGCAGAGATGGATAAAATGGAAGTTCTGAACGACGAGATTTTTACCAGAGAATATAACGATCTGCAGGTGGACGACCTCTTTGAAATAGGGAAGCAGCTGGATATGACATGCCTGCCGCGCCTGCTGATATTCGTATCGCGTCCGAACAAGACCTGCGTTTTGATTTCGAACGGTCTTTCGTGCGACTGCGCCAAGCTGGTAAAGGAAAATGCCGGTATCTACGGCGGCAAGGGCGGCGGCAGAAACACCTCCGCACGCGCGATTTTCCCTGACGAAGAGAGCATGGACATGTTCATTACCCTGTTAAAGACACATCTCCTCGGCAAATACGAGGACAGCCTGTCCGCAGGAGGCACCACCAGCCGTCTTTTATCCTAGGCGAATCTGGGGACAGGCACCAAATTGGAAAAAAAGCTAATTTGGGGACAGGTCCCCTTCGTACAGGTCCCCTAGATACAAGCCCCCTACATTTAGAAAAGAAGTGAATTTTAATTGAATAAAAAAGTAATTATCTATATATTTATGACCGCGCTATGCTTTGGAACGCTGGAAATTGCGGGCAAGATTGCAGGCAACAACCTCGACCCGTACCAATTTACGTTCTGGCGGTTCCTAATCGGCGCCACCGTGATTCTTCCCATCGCACTAAGCGAACAGCGCGAAAGGCAAAAAGCTGTCTCAGCGGGCGAAATTGAGCCCCACAAAGCGACCTTAAACGACGTGCTTATTGTAATCGCTGCCGGCGCAATCTGCGTCCCCATTTCGATGGGTATCGCGCAAGCAGGCATTATCCGCTCCAATGCGGCAACAGCTGCAGTCATCCTCGGCACAAACGGCATGTTCTCGATGGTCTGCGCACACTTTCTCGCCGGCGAGAAAATGACAAAGACAAAGGTCGGCTTTCTGTTTATCGCACTGTTTGGCCTGCTGTTTATGATCTGCCCTTGGGACATCCAGCCGGGCAACACCATTCAAGGCGCACTGATGGTCCTCTTTGGCGCAATGCTGTTCGGTCTCTACACCGTAACCGGCAAGTTCGCCGGAAGGCGCATCGGCTCCATCACGCAAGCTGCAGGCAGCATGTATGCGGGCGCGGTTTTGCAGCTGGCTTACATACTAATCAGCGGGCGGCCTCTTTTGGAAGGAATGGCTGACAACCTGCCGGTAATCATCTATGCCGGCATCGTCGTTACAGGCGGCGGATATCTGTTTATGTTTCTGACGATAAAGCATGCCGGCGTCCAGGTGAGTGCAATTTCATTCTTCCTTAAAATAGCGATTGCACCGCTTTTGTCGGTTATTGTGCTGGGCGAATCGCTCACGTGGAACTGCTTCCTCGGTATCGGGCTGGTACTGCTTTCGAGCTATTTAAATCTTCGGGAGAACCTGTCCCGAAATTAGAAAAAAGGCGAATTTGGGGCCTGTCCCCAGATTCGCCTTTTATATTAGTTGAGGATTATTCTTCTACAGGATTAACCTTTAAATCATCAGCAATGATCAGTGGGCAGCCTGTAGCAGCCTTGATGTCTTCTACAGAGTAGTCTGCCCAGCGCTCTGTGAGCACGAGACCCTTGTCTGTTACATGCATAACACCCATCTCAGTGATAATCATGTCTACTACGTTCATTGCAGTCAGTGGCAGTGTGCACTCTTCGAGGATTTTGTGTGCACCCTTCTGAGTGTGAAGCATAGCGATGATAACCTTCTTTGCACCTACTACGAGGTCCATAGCACCGCCCATACCTGCAACCATCTTGCCCGGTACGATCCAGTTTGCGAGGTTACCCTTGTCGTCTACTTCCATAGCGCCGAGTACTGTTGCGTCAACGTGTCCGCCTCTGATGATGGAGAAGGACTCTTCGGAACCGAAGAAGTTGCCGTGTGGTACGTGAGTTACATATCCGCCACCGGAGTTGATAACGTCTACATCTTCCTTACCCTTTTCTGCAGCACCTGCGAGGCCTGTAAAACCGTTCTCGGAGTGGAGAATGATGTCTACGCCTTCAGGAAGGTAATCAGCTACCATTGTAGGGAGGCCGATACCGAGGTTAGCTACGTCTCCGTCGTGAAATTCCTGTGCTGCTCTCTTTGCGATTCTTGCCTTTAAATCTGCCATGGTGTTTCACCTCCTACGATATAATCAACATATACGCCGGCATTGTGGAAAGTATCTACGTGATGCTCACCGATGTCAACGATCTTTTCAGATGCAAGGATTACAGTATCTGCTGCCTTTGCCATAACTGCGTTGAAGTTCTTTGTTGCCTTGTAGCAAGTGAAGTTGCCGTATGTGTCGCAGATGGATGCTCTGCAAAGAGCATAGTCTGCACGGAGCGGCTTTTCGAGGAGGTATACCTTTCCGTCGATCTTGATTGTTTCCTTTGGCTCGGAAATAGTGATTTCTCTTTCGCCTACGGATACCTTTTCACCTGTTTCAATAAGTGTACCAACGCCTGTAGGAGTGAGTACGCCACCGAGACCTACGCCGCCTGCTCTGATCTTTTCAGCAAGTGATCCCTGTGGAACGAGTGTGCACTGGAGTGTGCCGTCCTTCATGTGATCACCGATATAAGGATTCATACCAACATGGGATGCGATGATATGATCAACCATGCCTGCGGTAAGAAGCTTTGCTACGCCACGGTCGGTTGTACCTGTTGCTGCTGCAGGAAGTCCACCATCGTTAGCAATAACTGTGAGGTGCTTAACGCCCTTCTTTACGAGAGCATCAATCAGGATTTCAGGTGTACCGGTTCCAAGGAAGCCGCCGATCATTATCGTCATACCGTCTTTGATGCCGGCAACCGCTTCATCAGCAGTTCTGATTTTGTTAATCATGATAATATGTCCTTTCTTAACAACTTAGTTTTATTTATATCATGAAGGCGAGTGGCAATTTCGAGCAAGCCTCTTATTTAAGCGGCTCTTTCTTTTGCCAACCTCTCTTCACAATTTCTGTGATGATAAATGAAGCTACATGCTCTGCATACTTGTGAGGTCCGAAGCCTGCATCGTAGCCGAGCTCCTGAGCGAGCTCGTGGGAGATACGAGGGCCGCCGCAGATGAGGAGTACCTTGTCACGGATGCCTTCTGCTTCGAGCAGTTCAACCATGTTTGTCAGGTTCATGATGTGAATATCCTTCTGAGTTACAGTCTGGGAAACCAGAATTGCATCGGCATTCTTTTCGATTGCGTGTGCAATGAGCTCTTCGTTTGGAACCTGTGAACCGTAGTTGTAAGCTTCCATGTTCTTGAAACGCTCAAGTCCGAAGTGGCCGTGGAAGCCCTTCATGTTCATGATAGCGTCGATACCTACGGTATGTGCGTCGGATCCGGTGGATGCACCGACTACGACTACAGGTCTCTTGATATTCTTTTCGATATATTCGCCGCACTCAACACGGTCCATAACTTCACCTTCAACCTTTGTTACGTGGATGCTTGTGAAGTCAACGGTCTGCTGACATGCTGCGTAGCATACGAAGAAAGTGAAGCCGCCGCCCATGTCCTTTGAATAAGTAACACTTGGTTCGGTCATGCCCATCTGCTTTAAGAGCTGCTTCGCTGCTTCTTCTGCTTCTTCACCATAAGGCACAGGAAGGGAGAATGCGAGTTCCATCTTTCCGTCGTTCATGGTGTCGCCGTAAGGCTTTACTTTAGTTAAATCTACAGTTGTAGATGCTGTTGTTGTGCAACAATTTGACATTATTCTGCACCTCCTAACATGAGTGGAATGAATGGATTGAAGTACTGTTCATCCTTTACGCAAACGCCTTCAAGACCCTTTCCGCCGTCACGAGCTCTCTTTACGCCACCGAACTTACCCTGTTCGATAGTGTGGAAGAGGCCGTCAGCCTTAACCTGTGAGAGAAGCTTGTCAGCTTCGTCGAGAACGAACTGAGCACGCTTCTGCATGATACCGTCTTCTTTGAAGATGAGGTCATCACCGATGTTCTTGCAGTTGTTGAAGATGTACTTTGCGTTTTCGATAGAGAGATATCTATCGTGCATGTGCGGTGTATGAATAGCTTCTGTCAGCATACCGAGCAGCTGAATGCCCTGATGTGACCAAATTGAAACCAGATTGAACAGTGCGTCCTGAATATGACCGCGGAAGATGTTTCCTGTCATAAACTTTGTAGGAGGCATGTACTTGAGGCAAGCATTAGGGAAGATTTCTCTTGCCATGCAAGCCTGTGCGAGCTCATAAAGGAAGCCGTTTTCCATTTCAGGATCCATTTCGAACGCATGTCCGAGACCCATCTGGTGTTCCTTTACGTTTGCGAGTACAGCAAACTGCTCGTTTATAAACTGGGAAGCAAGTACTGTGTGTGCTGCTTCGTACGCATCGTCTGTTGTGAGGTAGTTGTCTTCGCCTGAGTTAAAGATAATATCGCAGTATCCGATGATTACTCTTGAGAAGAACTGGTCTACGATTGTTCTCTGCATGTTGATATCACGGAAGAGGATACCGTAGATAGCGTCGTTTAACATAACGTCGAGTCTTTCAAGAGCTCCCATTGCAGCGATTTCAGGCATACACATACCTGAAGAGTAGTTACAGAGTCTGATGTATCTGCCAACCTCTTCGCCTACTTCGTCGAGAGCCTTTCTCATGATACGGAAGTTTTCCTGAGTAGCATAAGTACCGCCGAAGCCTTCTGTTGTCGGACCATAAGGCACATAGTCGAGCAGCGACTGTGCTGTGGTTCTGATTACGGCGATTACATCTGCGCCCTGACGTGCAGCGTTCTGAGCCTGGGTGACGTCTTCATAGATATTACCTGTTGCTACGATTACATAGAGATAAGGCTTTGGACCTTCACCGAGTTTTTCGAGATACTCGTTTCTCTTTGCAGTCTGTGCCTTTATCCTCTTTAAGGATTCGTGCACGAGCGGCATAATAGCCTCTTCAGCTTCCTTTGTGGTTGCTGTAGGAAGCTTTGTAATATCAAGCTCGCCTGCTGCCATCTTTTCAGCGATTTCCTGTGGCTTTAATCCGGTCTGGATCATTGCGTTACCCATCCAGTAAGCAACTCCGCGCGGAAGTCCGCCTGCTTCTTTAATCTGGTCTACAACCACGTTAGGAAGCGGTGTCTCCACATCATCCACACCATCTACACCGAGCAGTCTGAGGATAGTTCTTTCGGTGGATACTGTAGTGTGAGAGTCGATGAATTCCTGCATGTCCTTCGCAATGCCTGCAGCGGTAGCGCGAGCGTGAGCGATTTTAGCGGAATCCAAGTTTAATTTGCTTTTCATCATTAAATTCCTCCAAATTTCTACATAAAATTGGCTGGTATTTATATCTTAAAAATAATATAAATCTATGTTAGTTATATACATATATTGTGTTCGTTAGTTGGTACCGAGGAATCTCGCCTATTTGGCGGCTTCCTCAATAAATTTCTTTGCCTCCCCAATAATCGAGGAGTCAATTCCGAGCATCATGGCAATGTTCAGTGCGTCCTTTGGCACGCTGCCGCCCTTTTCGATGCGGGTGAGCCTGTAGTCCATATACTTGCCTATGATGTTAATGCGCTCGCGCCTGTTTGCGTAAGCTATCTCACGCTTTAATAGCTCGAAGTCCACTCCCGCAAGGCCCACAACCTGCAGATTCACGACATCTCCGAGAGTCACTGCCTCGAAGTGGGTGGTCATCAGCACGATATAAGGCTTTACCTTGAGGTAGTCCACTATCGCGCGGGTCAGCGCCGTCGCCTCGAGCGGATTTGTGCCGCTGGCGATTTCGTCGACAAGGATAAGCGAGCGGTCGCCGCTGTTGTCGAGAATCTCCTTCAGCTCCTCCATCTCCGAGCCGAAGCTGGATAGTCCGCGCTCCACCGACTGACTGTCGCCAATCAGTATCTGCATGTAGTTTGAAAGGCCCACCTTCGCAGACCTGCACGGCACGAAAAAGCCGTACTGCGTAAGTATTGCCACCAGTCCGACAAGCTTGAGCGAAATGGTCTTGCCGCCCATATTTGCGCCTGTGATGCAGGTGAC
>JAEEGF011541916.1_pt1 | contig 13752 bp, 13 predicted proteins | sample 9134171 | NCBI WGS metagenome assembly JAEEGF01 (sample SAMN16246542, study PRJNA631951) | gut metagenome | biome: gut microbiome; feature: rumen; material: AP-attached | host: Bos | place: Iran: Karaj | collected 2018-10
CTACCACGCCCTCTACGTGCACCAGTACCGCGAGGACGCGATGCAGGAAGCGCTGAGATAAACCGAAAAAAGAACCGGTCGGGAAATTCCCGACCGGTTTCTTTTTTCTTTGCTTACAGATACTTGACCTGAACGGCGCCGAAATTGACGTCCGCGCGGATGATGATCGTCTGCGTCGCGTTCGGATCCGAGTCGCCGGTCACGCTGAACGCCGCGAACGAGGTGTCGGACGACTTCACCATGGCGACGCTGCGCGGCAGCAGGATCGTAATGTTGCCGAAGCTCGTATCAACCTTCAAAAGGCAGTTCTGTGCAAACGTGACGACATTCGTAAGATCGACGGTGTAATCGCCGAAGCTCGAATCGATATCCCCGCCGACAAGCAGATCGCGGTCATAGACGATCGTACTGTTGCCGAAGTGCATGTCCGCCTTAAGATAGTTGTTGTCATCGGTATACTCCATCTTCGAGTGACGGCCCTTCTCGGTGTAAACACCGTTCCGTTCCGCGCAGCGGCGCTTGCGGCGGAAGATCGATTTGCCGAGGATAACGGACAGCAGCCATGCGATCGCAAATACGAGCAGGATCACGTACCACGCGATCTCGGGCAGTCTGCAGACCTGATATCCGATCAGGATGCGGCGAACGAATTCATAGCTTCCCAGCGCCATCATTGTGACGCCCATCGTGATGCTCGAACGAACGCTGATCAGGCCGAAGGTGAATACCAGGAGCGGCCAGACGTAGTTCCAACCGTTCAGCGTGACATCCGGATACTTCTCGATCGGCGAGTACGGGAACATGCCGGCCATGCTGTGCAGCAGGAAGAACAGGCAGACGAGGATCGCGCCGATGCAGAACGCAATGGTCGACCATTGACCGTTGTGCCTGTTCCATTCCCAGTTGAAGCTTCCCTTGCCCTTCTTCTCCTCGTTCGGAACCTCATCCTTATCCAATATAATGACGTGCGGTTCGACCGGCTTGACGCCCAGAAGCTCGTCCACCGATACGTCGAACAGATCCGCAAGCAGCGGCAGAAGCGTGATGTCCGGGCAGCTGACGTCGTTTTCCCACTTGCTGACCGCCTGCGCGGAGACGCCGACCTTTTCGGCGAGCTGTTCCTGGGTGAGACCCTTTTCTTTTCTCAATGCGGCAATGCGCTTGCCGAGCGTTTCTTTGTTTTCCATGAAAGTTTCCTCCTTCTTTCGATGGCTAAAGCATAGCAGATCCGGTTTTGCAGAACCATCGACCGTCGGTTGAATCTGCGATTTTCGCTCTACCCTGTCGGTTGAGTTGCCGCTTTCTGCTCTCCACATACGGTTGAGTCGATCGTTTTTGCTCTATACTCCCGGTTGAATTTCCGGTTTCCGATGTTATTTTACCGATTTTATAGACAAAGGTCAATAAAAAATGTATAATAAATATTTGAAATGGAGGATGCTTATGGCAATACGTATCATTCGCAAAAATGAAGATCCTGCGCTCTATAAGACCTGCAAGGAAGTGAAAAAGTTTGACGCGCGGCTTTCCGAGCTCATCGACGATATGATCGAAACGATGAACGACGCGGAAGGCGTCGGGCTTGCCGCGCCGCAGGTCGGCGTTTTACGCCGCGTTTGCGTCATCGACGTCGGCGAAGGTCCCGTGGAAATGGTGAACCCCGTGATCCTCGAATCCTCCGGCGAACAGGGCGGTATGGAGGGCTGTCTCTCCTTCCCCGGCGAAAGCGGCTATGTCGTTCGCCCGAACCGGGTCAGAGTCGAGGCGTACGACCGGCACGGCGATCTCTACGAATACGAGGGCGAAGGGCTGTTTGCCCGCGCCGTCTTCCATGAAACCGACCATCTGGACGGCAAGGTCTATAAACGGCTGATCACCGAACCGCCCGCCGATTTTAAGGAGTAACGCATGCGCATTGCTTTTCTGGGAACCCCCGAGTTCGCTCTTCCGAGCTTGCAGGCGCTGATCGATCGCGGCGACACGCTCGCCGTGTTCACGCAGCCCGACCGCCCCGTGGGACGCAAGGCGGTTCTGACGCCGCCGCCCGTGAAGGTGCTTGCCGAACGGCACGGGATTCCCGTTTGTCAATTTGAAAAGATCCGTTCAAGGGAAGGCGTCGAAGCGCTTACAGCGTTCGCGCCGGACCTTGTTGTAACGGCGGCGTTCGGACAGCTTCTGTCCGCAAAGAACCTTGCGATCCCGCGGTTCGGCACGATCAACGTGCACGGCTCGCTTCTGCCGAAGTACCGCGGGGCTTCCCCGATCCAGAGCGCGATCATCGCGGGCGAATCCGAAACCGGCGTCACCACAATGATGACCGATATCGGCATGGACACGGGCGACATACTGTTGAAAGCAAGGACGCCGATCGACCCGGACGAGACCTATGAGCAGCTTTCCGGTCGGCTTTCCGAACTCGGCGCCGATCTGCTTCTGAAAACGCTTGCCGCGCTGGAGAGCGGCACGCTCACCCCGATCCCGCAGGATCCCGGCGAAGCGACTGTCTGCCATATGCTGACGAAGGAGGACGGACATATCGACTGCAAGAAGTCCCGAAAGGTCGTGCACGATCTTGTCCGCGGCACCAATCCGTGGCCGTGCGCATTTGCGCTTCTCGACGGGCAGCCGCTGAAGATTTTTGAAACGAAACGTACGGAAGAAACCTTTTCCGACGCACCCGGAACGCTTCGCGAGCGCAGCGGACGGCTGTATCTCTGCTGTGCGGACGGTGCGCTGGAAATCGTATCTTTACAGGCAAGCGGCAAAAAGCGCATGGACGCCGCAACGTTCCTTCGCGGATGCGCGCTTGACGGAAAAACGCTATGCTGAACGTTCGCCGCGCCGCGCTGGAAACGCTCGTCAGGATTTTTGAGGACGGCGCATATACGAATCTCGCGCTGAAGGACGCCGCCGCTTCGGTCGCACCGAAGGACGTTCCGTTCCTCTATGCGCTGGTCAACGAGACGATCGCGCAGGCGTCGTATCTCGATTTCGTGCTTTCGCATTATGTGAAGCGGCAGAAGCGGACCGTCCGCAACCTGCTGCGCATGTGCGGAACCGAACTGCTGTTTCTCGACACACCCGCGCATGCGGCGATCGACGAGGCGGTCAAGCTTTGCCGCGCGATCGGCAAAAAAGACAGCTGCGGGCTGGTCAATGCGGTTTTAAGACGGCTCGACCGCGAATGCGGCGCGCTTCCCCCGCTGCCCGCCGATCCCGAAGAACGGCTTTCGATCCGGTACGGCGTGCCGGCGTTTCTCGTCTCCGAATGGCTGAAAACGTACGGCGAAGCGGAAACCGAAGCGCTGCTTTCAATTAAGCCGATCGGGACGGTCGTCCGCGCGCAGTATCCGTTTTCGACGGAAGCGCTCAAAGCCGCGCTGCCGGTCGCGTCGGTCCCCTGCCGGCTCGATCCGAACGGTCTGCTCCTTTCTGAGGGCTTCGACCTTGCGCACAGTCCGCTCTTTACGGAAGGCAGGATGGCGGTGCAGGGCGAAGGCGCGATGCTGATCTGCCGCGCGTTGGGCGACGTGCACGGAAAAAGGATCCTCGACGCGTGCGCCGCGCCCGGCGGAAAGAGCGCATACCTTGCTTCGCTGTCCGAAAACACGGCGAAGATCACCGCGTGGGAACTGCACCCGTACCGCAAGGCGCTGATGGACAAGGCGTTTTCGCGGCTGCATGCGGAGATCGAAACGGATTGCCGCGACGCCGCGGTGTTCGATCCCGCGTTTGAAAACGCGTTTGACGCCGTGCTTCTGGACGTCCCCTGCAGCGGTTTCGGACTGCTTTCCGAAAAGCCGGATGTTCGCCTGCACAAGGACGAAACCGCCGTAAACGCGCTTACGGAAGCGCAGGAAGCGATCCTGAACGCCTGCGCGCGCTACGTGCGCTCCGGCGGCGTGCTGGTCTATGCGACGTGTACGATCGTGCGGCGCGAGAACCGCGAACGCGTGAAATGTTTTTTGCAGACGCATCCGGCGTTTGCGCTTGAAGAAGAACGGCAGCTTTTGCCGACGAGGGACGGCACGGACGGATTCTACTTTGCAAGAATGAGAAGGAGCTAACCGATGTACTGGATGGACATGACCGAACAGGAGATCGCCGACGCCGTCGGCGCGTTCGGCGTGCCGAAATTCCGGATCAAGCAGGTCGTCGAATGGCTCCGTAAGGGCGTGCGCCCGAAGGATATGACGAATCTGCCGAAGGACCTCCGGGCAAAGCTCGAAACGATCCCGTTCGGCGGAGCAACGATCTATGACAAGCGCGTTTCGCCGAAGGACGGAACGATCAAATACCTCTTTGAACTGGAGGACGGAAACCTTGTGGAAGGCGTTTTAATGCGCTATTCCTACGGAAACACGGTCTGCCTGTCCACGCAGGTCGGCTGCAACATGGGCTGCCGGTTCTGCGCAAGCACGCTGGAGGGCTGTGTGCGATCGCTTCGTCCGGGCGAGATGCTTTCGTTCCTTGCCGAGATCGAGCGGGACGAACCACCTGCGGAGGGCAAGCCGCGTACGGTGACGAACATCGTTCTGATGGGCAGCGGCGAACCTCTGGACAATTACGACAACGTCGTGACGTTTCTGCGGCGTGTGACGAGCGAGCAGGGACCGAACATCAGCGCGCGCAATATTTCGCTGTCGACCTGCGGGATCGTGCCGAAGATCTATCGGCTGATCGAGGATGCGCCGCACGTGACGCTTTCGATCTCGCTGCACGCGCATTCGAACGAAGTCCGTTCCGAGCTGATGCCGATCAACAAAGCATATCCGATCGAGCAGGTTCTGGAGGCGGCGAAGGCGTACGCCGACAAAACGGGACGCCGCGTCGTATTCGAATACGCGCTGATCGGGGGGAAGAACGATTCCGAAGCGGACGCCGACGCGCTTGCCGCACGGCTCAGAGGGCTCCTCTGCCACGTCAACCTGATTCCGCTGAATCCGGTGAAGGAGCGCGGACTGGACGGCGTGACGAGAGCATATGCGCACCGGTTCTGCGAATGGCTCGAAGCAAGACACATCTCGGCTACGGTACGCAGAGAAATGGGCGCCGACATCGAAGGCGCCTGCGGACAATTACGAAGGAGGGTTCTCAATGAAATTCGCGGGTAAAACGGAAACAGGTCTGAGACCGCAAAACGAAGACCGTTATCTGCTTCTGCACACGGATACGCTGGACGCCGTTGCGGTTTCCGACGGCATGGGCGGACATCAGGCGGGCGAGATCGCAAGCCGGCTTGCGGTGGAAACGCTCGAAGACATGCTGCTGTCGAATCATGCCGATCCGGAGTCTGCGCTTTCTTCCGCATTTACGGAGGCAAACCGCGCCGTGCACGAACGCGCCTCTCTGAACGACGAAATGTACGGCATGGGCTGTACGCTCGTCGCCGCAATCCTTGAACCGGAACACTTTACCGCGGCGAACATCGGCGATTCGCGGCTGTATCTTTTTGACGGATCCGGCATCCGGCAGGTCACGCACGACCACTCGTTCGTCGCGGAACTGGTCCGCCGCAAAGCCATAACCCCCGAGGAGGCAAAAACGCATCCGCGCCGCAACCTGATCACGCGCGCCGTAGGCACGGAAACGCGCGTGTCCGCCGACATTTTCCGCTGCGACTGGAAGGTCGGCGATATGCTGTTGCTCTGTTCCGACGGGCTCTGCGGCGTACTGGACGACGCCGAGCTCGCGGCGTTTTTAAGAAACTCGGACGATCTGGACGAGGCGTGCTCGCTTCTGATCCGGCGCGCGCTCGCCGCCGGAAGCCGCGATAATATCACGGTGGTCCTTGCGAAAAACGACGGAGGCAATGCATGATCGGAACGATCCTCGATCGAAAATACCGCATCATTGAGCTGATCGGAAGCGGCGGCATGGCACAGGTCTATAAGGCGGTGAACATGAGTAACCGTAAAACCGTCGCGATCAAGATGCTCAAGGATGAATATAAGGACGACGCGGAGTTCCTGCGCCGGTTCTCGCGCGAGGCGAACGCGATCCTGACGCTTTCGCATGAGAACATCGTGCGCGCGTTCGATGTGGGCACATACAACGGCCTGCCCTACCTCGTCATGGAATACGTTGAGGGACACACGCTGAAGGATCTGATCGGCAAGAACGGCGCGCTGCCCGTTCGTACCGCAATCGGCATCACGTGCCAGATCCTCGACGCGCTGTCCGCCGCGCATGCGCACGGCATCATTCACCGCGACGTAAAGCCGCAGAACGTGATCGTTACCGAGAAGGGACGCGTGAAGCTTGCCGACTTCGGTATCGCGCGGGAAGTTAAGGCGTCGACCGTGACGTTCTCCGGCAGCAAGGTCCTGGGTTCGGTGCATTACATTTCACCCGAACAGGCGAAGGGCACGATCACGACGGAGCAGAGCGACCTGTATTCCGTCGGCGTGTGCCTGTATGAGATGCTGACCGGCACCGTGCCGTTTGATGCGGATTCCGCGGTCACCATCGCGCTGATGCATCTGCAGGAGAAACCCGCTCCCCCGATCGATCTTGTGCCCGATCTGCCGCGTTCGCTGAACGATATCGTGCTGAAAGCGCTTGAAAAAGAGCCCGCGAACCGGTATCAGACGGCGCGCAGCATGCGAAGCGACCTTGTACGCTCACTCTCCGATCCGAACGGTACGTTTGTAAACGACCCGAACGACAGGGAGCAAAAGACGATTCGCCGTCCCTCGGTCTACGTACTGATCGCCATGTGCGTTTTCCTGCCGATTCTGCTGATCGGCATCTTTGTGCTGGTCTATGCGACCTCGTGCAAAAACGTGCTTCCGCCAGAGACGGACGGCGAGGATGCGATCCCCATCCCCGTCACGATCCCGCCCGGTGCGCTTGCATCCGCCGATCCGCACGAGGCCGCGGTCGTCAACCGTTTTCTGCCGAATCTGGTCGGCTACTCAATGGACGATGCGCTGCACGTGCTGTATGCAGATTACGGGTTTACCGATCTGTCGGTCGAGTTTACCGACGTCGCGTCCGCAGACGTTCGCCCGAACTGCGTTTCCGCAATATTGATCCCCGGCACGGAGCAGCAGGTTCTGTTCCATGCACCGTCCGCACTGCTGCCCGTTTTCCCGGAGCAGGCGATCGCTACGCTCTCTCCTGAACCGGAGACGCCGGAACCCACGCCGGAGACCGGCGATACGGAAACCGTCGTGACGCAGCCGTCGGAGGATCCTTCGGAGGAGGTCGTTCCGGTCGCGACGGAGGTCCCGCCGGAGTATCCCGTATCGGACCTCTCCGTAACGCCGACCCCCGAACCCTCGCGCGAGCCGGAACAGACCGAGCGGATGTATCCGAGCAACACGCCGATCCGGCTGCTCATCTATCGCAAGACGCGCGGATCCTACAAGGCGGACATCTCGTTCCCGCTGACCAACGAGGACGACGATCCCGTCAAACTCGTCGAGATCGGTTTCGAAACGGCAACGTTTGAAGAGATCCCCTATCGCGTGATCCTGCATTCGCGCCTGCGGCAGAATGAAAAGAAGCCGGATATCCTTGAGACGACCACGCTGTACTGGCATGAACCCGTGACGAGAACGATGTATCTCTATGTGAACGGGGCGGTCCAGTCCTCACCGCAATCGGTGACGTTCGTAAAATGACGGAACACGGATTGCTGTTAAAAGGCGTCGGAAGCTTCTATGAAGTGCTGACGGAATCGGGAGAGCTCGTGACCTCAAAGGCACGCGGAACGTTCCGGCGGGAAGGCATCGTCCCGACTGTCGGCGACCGTGTTGTGATCGAGCGCAAGGAACAGGGATATGCGCAGCTAAGCGAGATTCTGCCGCGCAAAAACCTGCTGGTGCGTCCGCCGGTTGCAAATGTCGATCAGCTTCTGATTGTTGTTTCCGCCTCCGCGCCCGAACCGGACTGGCTGCTGGTCGACCGGCTGATCATCTCCGCAAAGCGCATGGGCATCGAGCCGGTTCCCGTCCTGAACAAGATCGACGCGGCGGACGATTCGATCATGCAGTCGTTTCTCAGAGAGTATCACGCGTTTGAAACGCTTACGGTCAGCGCCGAAACCGGCGAAGGGATCGAAGCGCTGAAAGAACGCCTCAAAGGACGCGTGAGCTGCTTTGCCGGGCAGTCCGCCGTCGGGAAATCGTCGATCCTGAACGCGCTGATCCCGGATCTGCATCTGGAGACGGGCGGGCTTTCGAGAAAAACGGATCGCGGGCGGCATACCACGCGCCACGCGGAACTTTGGCCGTATGAGAACGGCGCGGTGCTCGACACTCCGGGTTTTTCGATGTACGAAACCGAGTGCCTTGAGCAGCACGAGCTGGACGCATGCTATCCCGAGTTCCGGAATGCAGGTCCCTGCCGCTTCCCCGGCTGCATGCATCTGAGCGAGCCGGACTGCGGCGTAAAGCCGCTGCTGAAAACCGGAGAACTGACCAAGGGACGATACGAACGCTATTGCGAAATCGCTTTGGACTATCAAATGAGGAGGAAACACCGCTATGATTAAAATCGCACCTTCGATCCTGTCCGCAAACTTCGCCGCAATGGGCGAAGCCGTGGAAAAGCTGAAAGCGCAGGGCGCGGACTGGGTCCATTTCGACGTGATGGACGGCAATTTCGTACCGAACATCACCTTCGGTCCCGATATGTGCAAAGCGCTTCGTCCGCTGACGGACCTGCCGATCGACGTGCATCTGATGGTGGAGCATCCGAGCGACTGGATCGAGCCGTTCAAAAAAGCGGGTGCGGATATTCTGACCGTTCACGTGGAATCCGCAGAGCATCACCTGCACCGCGCGCTGCAGTCGATCCATGCCGCCGGCATGAAGGCGGGCGTCGTACTGAATCCCGCCACACCGATCGAAAGCTGTGTCCATCTCCTGCCGGAATGCGACCTCGTTCTTTTGATGAGCGTCAATCCCGGCTTCGGCGGACAGTCGTTCATTTATGAAACGCCGCGCAAAATCCGCGCGCTGCGCAAAGAGATCGATGACCGCGGTCTGAAAACGCTGATCGAGATCGACGGCGGCGTGAATCCCGAAACGGCAAAGCTCTGCATTGAAGCAGGTGCGGATGTGCTCGTCGCCGGAAGCGCTGTTTTCAGGGCGCCCGACCCCGCCGAAATGATCAAAGCGCTCAGAGGATAATCTTTTCCGTAAAAAAGCGGCTGCCGAATGCAGCCGCATTTTTTATGATTCCCGTTTCTCTGGGAACAGGATTCCCCAGACGCGACAGGGATGCAGTTTGTTCTTTCGGAGATACGCAAGAAAGTCGGTCAGCTTCATTACAGAGGGTCTCTGAAACTGATTGTAAAGCGTATACGTGCCGTCTCCGTTGCCGATGCCCGCAACGTAGTGCGCGCTGAAAAAGCGCCAGTAGAGCACGATCACGCCGTCGAACCGCTCCGCCTCCTCCGCCTTCTTCAGCGGAACGTTTTTCACCGCAAAGCCGCGAAGCTTCAGATTCTTTGTGATCGAGGACGGCCGCGTTCCGAGCAGCCCGAAGAAGTTGGTTTTGATCCGTTTGCGCGCCTCGTAAAACGGTTCAAACATCGTTCTGCCGTCCGCCGCGCGTTCAATGTTGTAGAGTGCGATCATGCCGCACCCGTTCTTTGCGATCGTTCCGAAGCGACCGTACGGACGGTCGCCGAACCGCTCGTCAGTCTGCGTGTTCAGCAATCCGAAATCAAACGAATCCTGCATGGTGTTCCTCCCCTACGCGTTGATATCCGTGAAGTTGTCGAAGTTCGGGTTCGGGTTGACCGTATAGATGCCGTTGCTGCGCTGCATCCAGCCCATGCCTACAAAGCCCCTGCGGATCGTGCAGTAGTCCTCATGGACCTCGGAGATGATCGCGTTGACCTCCTTCTCCGTATAGGTCTTGCCCGGCTCGAAGCGCGAGAAAATCTCGCGGTATACGATGACGCGCTTCTTCAGCTGTGCGGGAAGCTGCGCGCAGAAGCCGTCCGGCATAAAGGATTTCAGCACCTTGCGCCGGTACTGCTCCTCACGAAGCGCTTCCGCCGTTTCGCCGCCGTCCGCACGTAAGATCAGTTCCCCGAGCGTATGCGAAAACACGCTGCGGCGAAGCGAATAGACCGTGTAGTACTGTTCGCGGCGCGCGTCGACCAATCCTGCCTGCTGCAGCTTTTTCATGTGGAATGAAACCGTTGCGGGCGAAAGACCGAGCCGCTCGGAAAGCAGTTCCGCATAGCAGTCCTTTTCGCCGAGCGCGCGAAGAATTTTGATCCGCGTCTCGTCCGCAACCGTTTTCAGAAGACTCAGGGTTTCATGCTCCATGGGTTTCCGCCTCTTTCAACGCATCCAGCGCAAACTGTACGGCAATGGATTTCTGTTCCGCGCGATCCGCTCCGTCGTAATCTCCGAGCTTATGAAGCCGCTCCGCCTCATCGGAAAACGATTCGATCAACGTTTCCAACGCGTTCGGACGTTTTCCTTCGTATTCCACACGTCCGAGAACCGAAAGCATATCGCCGAACATGCTCGCCTTCATCAAATGAATCGACTGCGCGCGCGCATCGCCCTTTTCCGATGCATCCGCCGCAAGCGTTCTTTCCCTTTCCGCTTCCTTTTTCAGCGTCTGATTGTACCGATCCAAAACAGTCAAAACAGATGCCTCCTTTCATTTCGATATTCATCGAAATTATTTTAGCATCTGTTTCGATATTTGTCAATATAAATTTTAGTTGAAATCGACGATGACCTCGTTGAATTTCTTATTGGTTCCGTAGTTGAACGCCCACGGCGATTTGTTCCATCCGGAACCGGTGGGTGCGAACGCAAGCGTGAAGTCCTTAACCTTGTTGTATCCGAAGGTCTTGGCTACCTCGATTGCAAGCGCCTGTGTGTCGGCAAGCTGCTTGAGGTACGTCGCCCCTACCGTGCCGAGGGAATTGCTGCTGCCGTTGCGTGCCTTCTTGGCTTCCTTGTCCGCTTCTTTATGGATCTTTTCGAGATCATTCACCGCGGTCTTGTACTGCTCAAACAGTTCGCGCTGTTCCTTGGTGTACTGGCGGATCGGTTCGGCCGTCGGCGCATAGTAGAATCCGTTTCTTGCCGAAAGATGCTTTCCTCCCCCGATCGAATCCGTACCGGACGTTGCTTCCGACGTGCCGGTCGGCTCCGGCGTATCGGTCGGCTTCGGTGTGTCGGTCGGCTTCGGCGTGTCCGTCGGCTCAGGCGTATCCGTCGGCTTCGGCGTATCGGTCGGTTCCGGCGTATCTGTCGGCGGAGGCGTTGTGCCGCCGGGAGTCGGCTCATCCGTCGGCTCATCCGTCGGTTCATCCGTCGGTTCGTCCGTCGGGGTCGGAGACGAAGTGAACTCCGGCAGTTTATCGTCCTCGTCGATCAGCTTCTGCACATACTTGGTCAGCGGATTCAGAAGATCGACATAATGGTCGTACAGAAGATCGCACCAGCGATACCGCGCGTAATTGTAGGTGTACTGCGTATACTGCTTCACTTTGGTATGATAGACCTTCTGTACGATGTCGACACGATTCGACTGATTCGTGAAGCAGAAGTTCCACTGGAACAGGGATGCCATCGTGCCGCCCATCGAGTACATACCGATGTTTTCGGGGTCGAGATTGTACGCGAACGCGGCAAGCGCGGCAGTCTGCTCAAACGTGCAGTTTGTGAACAGATCGCCCTTGAACGTGCTGAGCAGATCGGGAATCTGCGTGATCAGCTTATCGGCTTTGAGTTGCTTGAACATTGCAACAAGGATCCGCTTCTGACGGTTGACGCGGTTTACATCGCCCTGCTCATTGGCAGCAAGCCCGTTGCCCGCCTTACGGACGCGACAGTAGTCCAGAAACGCCTGCCCGTTGATATGCTGCATGCCTTTCTGATAGGACCGACCCTGGATTTTGAAGCTGATGTCCATGTCGTATTCCAGTCCGCCGCAGAGATCGACAAGATCCTTTAAGGACGTCATGGTAACGGCGTAATAGTAATCGACCGGAATGCCGCCGAGCATCCACTCCGCCGCTTCACAGACCTTTTCCATTCCTTTCGGATTGAAAGAACCGTCGCTGTTATAAAGTCCGCCGCCGCAGTTCAGGGACGCGTTCAGCTTATAGATGCCCTTGACGTCCGGAATCTTTGCGTACGTATCGCGCGGAAGCGAAATCAGATCGGCGCGGTTTTCTTCGAAGTTGACCGCAAGAACCATCATCACGTCGGAATGCCATTCCTTTTTGCCGTTCCAGGTTTCGCGTTCGGTAGAATAGTCAACGCCGACCAGAAGGATATTCACAATATCCTTCATCATGGATGTGTCCGCCTTTTCAAGCAGTTCCTCGTAGGGATCAATGGGGACCTCCGTCGGCTCCGGCGTCGGTTCTTCGGTCGGCTCCGGCGTATCGTTCTCCGCCGTATTCCCCGTAGGTTCGGGCGTAACAAGAACGATGGACGGCGACGTCGGCGCAGGCGTTTCCGCCTCGACCGAAGGATTGGTCTTCGATGCGCAGGATCCGCCTTTTTTGAAGCTGTTTCCCGTTCCGAGAGAACTGAAAATCAAAGCCGCGGCGATGCCGAGCACGATGGCGCCCGCAGCGATCGAACTGAAAAGAATAATCTTTTTCTTCTTGCTCATAATACACGTCCTTTCGGATCTTTGCATTTATCATACTCCGTTCTCATTCAAAATGCTACGGAAAAAAGGATTCGTTACGAACATTTTACAAAAACAACGCATTTTGTATTCCGCTTACCGGAAAACTGGCGTGAAAGCGGAATAAAGATGTAAAACCTGAAAATAATGCTTCCTTTTCTGCCGATTTGTGGTATACTGTAATATGAAGTAATGTGGAGGATTTCGCATGATCGTTGTTATTCCCGCGTATCAACCGGACGAGAAACTGCTCGGCGTGCTCAAGGAGTTTACCGAGCAAACGTCTTTCCCGATCGTCGTTGTCAACGACGGCAGCAAAGATGCCTGCCGGCCGGTGTTTGATGCGGTTCGGACATATCCGCGCGTCACGCTGCTCGAACACGAACAGAATCGCGGCAAAGGCGCAGCTTTGAAAACCGCTTTTTCCTATATTGCCGATCACTTTCCCGAGACCGAAGGCGTCCTGACCGTCGATGCGGACGGTCAGCATCTGATGCCCGACTGCATGAACGTCTGTGCTGCCTTTGCGGAGCATCCCGATCTTCTGATCACGGGTTCGCGCCGTTTCAAGGGAAAGGTGCCGCTTCGGAGCCGGATCGGAAACAGCATCACACGCGGCGTTTTTCGCCTTACGACCGGCAAGCGCGTATATGACACGCAGACCGGTCTTCGCGCGTTTGCCGCAAGCCGGATTCCCGAGATGCTTGCGCTTCACGGCGACCGCTACGAATATGAGATCCATCAGCTGCTGCATTGCTGCACAAACGGCACCGGCGTGTTCGAGGTCCCGATCGAAACGGTCTATATCGACGACAACAGTTCGTCTCATTTCGATACGCTGCGCGATTCCGCAAAAATCTATAAGGTCATCTTCAAGTTCCTCGGGCCGACGTTTTTAAAGTTCATGTCGACGTCGTTTTTGAGTTTTTTGATCGATTTTATCAGCTTCTGTCTGATCTTTTACGGTGTAATCGCCGCGTTCGGCGGCTTTGCCGTTGCAAAAGAGATGTTCTCTTTCCGCCGCGAGGTCTCCGAGAAATGGGCGGAAACGCTGATTGCGCTGAATCCGATCGTCTTCGTCGGCGGCGGATCCGTGCTCCGCATGGTCTCGCTTGCGCTGGC
>JAEEGF012055814.1_pt1 | contig 13751 bp, 14 predicted proteins | sample 9134171 | NCBI WGS metagenome assembly JAEEGF01 (sample SAMN16246542, study PRJNA631951) | gut metagenome | biome: gut microbiome; feature: rumen; material: AP-attached | host: Bos | place: Iran: Karaj | collected 2018-10
AAAGAGAAGGTTGACAACGATTGGGTCGACCTTGGTCTGCCTAGTGGTCTACTGTGGGCCACGCGCAACGTGGGTGCATCCTCGCCAGAAGACTATGGTGACTACTTCGCTTGGGGCGAGACTCAACCCAAGGAGGTCTATAGCTGGAGTACCTATCGGTACTGCAATGGAGAATATTGCGAACTTACCAAGTACTGCGACAATTCTGACTATGGTTCTAACGGTTTTACAGACAACCTGACCATGTTGCAGCCCAGCGACGATGCCGCCACCGCCAACTGGGGTGGTGGCGCACGTACCCCAACCGAAGCAGAGTGGGATGAACTCATCAGACATACCACAAGCCAGTGGACCACCCGTAACGGGGTGAACGGAATGCTTCTCACCAGTTCCAACGGCAACAGCCTCTTTCTGCCCGCCGCTGGCTACCGTTGGGGCAGTTCTCTCAGACGCGCTGGCAGCGACGGCTTCTACTGGTCGAGTTCGCTCTACACGGACCTCCCGACCCGCCCGTGGGACTTCTACTTCCGTTCGGGCAGCCAGGGCGTGTACTACGACGGCACCCGCGGCCACGGGTTTACTGTCCGTGCTGTGCGTCAGAACTAAACCCTTGCCCCAGCATGCACGGGCAATGGAAAAGATGGCTGGCGGGGGCGCTCGCGGTAGCGAGCTACCCAGCCCCTGCTAGCCATCTTTTCTAGAAATAATGGTGTTTGCTTGTTAGCCACAAGTGAGAGATGGCACAGGATGTGCTTTTAAACGTGCCTGCCTCGGGTGCCTATCTTGTGAAGATTGGCGACGCTCCGGCCAGGAGGATTGTGGTGAGGAGATAAAACTATCGAAGATTATTTCTCCCATTCAAATATTTTATGCAATTTTGCAATCGGATTGCAAAAGTACATAAAATATTACTGCTATATGATACGCAGAGATTTAGCACCCGCAAACTATAATCCCACCTTCGAAACAGGCTTTGGTAGGATAACTGAGTCACTTAAATCCCGTCTTGTCCGACGTGCCGTCATATACAACGGCACTCAGGAACGGCGCAACGCTTCTATAGAAGTTCTGCACTACTCTAGTTTGCTTAACCCTGTTGTCTAAGAATTGATGCTTCTCTCTCATATTGTCCCGCCCTCGAGATTGCTCGAGGACGGGACGTTTGTTGTATTTATTTGTTTGGGTGTCGCGTCCCTAACGGGACGCATTCTGATACTTCAGATAATCACCGCACTGCACCATGTACGATGTTGCTCCCATTCGGTCGCGACCCCGTACACTGCTTGTACGGTGTTATTCATATCTCACCCCTTCGGGGTGATTTATAGAAGTCTCCTATAGTTGACTATGTACTTCAATATCAAAGTTCATTATCTAGGATGTTGTGAAAGTACACAATGTTGTGGTCCACAAAGTTGTGAACTTTGCTTTATGCGGTATGGTAAGATGTTGATATATTGATTAATGAAGTGGGTAAAGTGGTGGAGGAAAAGCCGACTCTTGGCGCTTATTTCTTCCCGTACTTCTCTTTGAAATAGGTGTTCTCTTTCTCGCGGCGGCGGTTCCAGCGCACCTGCAGCCAGGCAGAGACAAGGGCGATGACTACGCTCAATACTATGTCCAGCGGTATCTCCCACCACGAGAACGACTTGAGGAAGAAGATGTCGACGACCCAATCAGCCACAGAAAGGACTAACAGGATGATTACAAATTCGATAAAGTAGTTCTTGAATACTTTTTCTTTGTTCTTTAGTAGCAGTAATTTGCCTTCTTCAATACGATTGTCCATGGTGCTGATTTTTGGGGCGTTGAATATGCTGTAATAACGTGTGTATGCTATTTTTATTGCGAAGTGTGATGTCTTTTATATAATCAAGTAACTAAATTTTGACAAGTAAATTCGGGTACAAATGCCATTATGATAGATTACTCGTCAAAACGGCCTGAAAGGCCAAAATCTCTGTAGCCCAAGGCAACGCCTTGGGTATATGGTATATCGTCCAACGCCCTGAAAGGGCAAAAGAATCGTGCTTTTGCCCTTTCAGGGCGTTGATAGCAGGTCCTCTATTACCTAGGGCGTTGCCCTAGGCTATTCGCCTTCTAGCCTTTCAGGCTGTAGTTATCCGCAAACATAGAGCCACTGCCACGCCAAAACCGTATGCCATATAGATCTAGCGCTAAAAAAAGCTTGTCAAACTTTAGTTTTTTAAAATAAATTGATTCTATTTGATAAAAAATAGGTATCTTTGCAATTTAAATGTAGGGCTGGTTGTGCCCTTATTATTTTAATAACTTGGTAATATTATAACTGTTATGAAAAAGAAAAGCATCGTTTGGATTGTAATTATCGGTATCGTGGCGGTTGCCCTGCTTTGGGGTATCGGCATCAACAACAAGCTTATCAATGGTGAGGAGAACGTGTCACAGGCATGGGCTCAAGTGGAAAATGTCTATAAGCGTCGTGCTGACCTCATTCCCCAGTTGGTGGCAACGGTCCAGGGAGCCGCAAACTATGAGAAGGGTACTCTGACCGAAGTGGTCGAGGCGCGTGCCAAGGCAACTTCTGTTCAGGTGGATGCAAACGATTTGAGTGAGGCAAATGTGGCCAAGTTCCAGAAAGCACAGGATGCTTTGTCGAGTGCTTTGACCCGTTCGATGAATGTGATTGTGGAGCGCTATCCTGAGTTGACAGCCACCAAGGGGTTCCAAGACTTGCAGGTGCAGCTGGAAGGCACAGAGAACCGTATCACTACCGAGCGTGGACGCTTCAACGAGGCTGTCAATGCATATAACAAACAGCTGCGCGTTTTCCCCAACAGTATTGTTGCCAGCATCTGCGGCTTTGAAAAGAAGGGTTACTTCACTGCTCCTGAAGGTAGTGACGAGCCTGTCGAGGTCAAGTTCGACTTCTAATGAAGAAGGTTGTATTTATTTGGCTGTTCCTGCTGCCTTTATGGCTGTCGGCGCAAGAGTTGTGGTGTCCCGAACCGACCAATCGGTTGGTGAATGACTATTCGGGTGTGCTGTCGTCGCAGGAGCGCATAGCCTTGGAAGAGAGGCTTGTGGCTTTCGACGATAGCACTTCAAACCAAATATTAGTGATAATCCTTCCTTCTCTCCACGATTGTGAGATTATGGAGTTGGGTACCCGAATTGGTACTCAGTGGGGTGTGGGACAGAAGGATTTAAAGAATGGTCTGGTTATATTGATTAAGTCGCGTGACCGCGAACTGTCGGACGATTACGGTGATGTGGCCCTGTTGCCAGGCTATGGCCTCGAGGGTGCACTGCCTGATGCCTTCTGCAAGCATATCATCGACGACGAGATGATTTCCCCACTGTCGGAGGACGATTACTACCAAGCTATCTGTAACGCCTTGGAGGTGATCGAGCCTGTGTGCCGTGGGGAATACAGCTATGAGCAGTATAGACGCGAAGACCGTCGTGCGCTGTTTGTGGTGGTGGGTGTGATGTTATTAATTGCGGTTGTCTGCTTTGTATTGGCCGGCCAATATAATAAGAAGCATCCGCATGATCACGATAATTTCACAGATGACGACAACTCATCCCACCATCGTAACAACGGGGGTGGCTGGGCCTACTGGGGCGGAGTACCCCGCAGTGGCGGCTTCGGCGGCTTTAGCGGTGGCTCGTCGGGCGGCTTTGGCGGCTTTGGCGGTGGCAGTTTCGGCGGCGGCGGCGCTCACGGAAGATTCTAAGTATGGAACTGCTGGAGTTTGATGCCGTCATCATTCAAAACGACACGATGGATGCCGGATATGTGGAAGTCCCATTTGACATAAAGGCATTGTTTGGTAAGGGTCGCGTGGCGGTGCATGCCACGTTCGATGGCGAACCTTACGATGGGCAGGTAGTGCGCATGGGCACGCCCTGCCATATAATAGGCGTGCGCAAGGATATACGTCAGAAGATAGGCAAGAGCTTTGGCGACACGGTGCACGTCACTCTTTGTGAGCGATAGTAGCAAGTGCCAACGGGCGGCCGTCGAGTTTGGCGGCCACGAGGTCGTCCCCTTTATATTCTAGTTTTAGCGAGAAGAAGGGCTGGTCGGGGTCGGCTAGCAGACGTAGGAATATCTTGTCGCCCTCCCAGAGGGTGAGGTCAAAGAGGCGTTGCTTGTCAATCCAAGCGAGGTCGCCTTCGTCACAGGCAGTCTCTTCACCGCTCCATTGTGAAGCGGTGAAGAGATGCATGTATTCACAAGGCCAGATGTCGCTGATAAAGGTGACGATGCCGCGGTAGCGCCAGTCGAGCACTGTGAGTCCGGTTTCCTCCCGAACTTCACGAATCATACATTCGTCGGGACTTTCGTCGGCCTCACATTTGCCACCTACGCCAATCCACTTGTCGTGGCTGGCATCGTTGGCTTTCTTCACGCGGTGGAGCATCAAGTACTGATTGTCGCGTTCCAAGTAGCAAAGGGTAGTCTGTTTCATCTGTTCTAATTGTTTTGCTTGGTGGCACGGCGCTTGGCATACCACTCATATACAATGGGAATTACAAAGATGTTGAGTAGGGTAGAAGTGATGAGCCCGCCGAGAACCACGACAGCCATCGGGGCTTGGATTTCGTTGCCGGGATGGTCGGCGGCGAGCACCATGGGTACCAGCGAGAGGGCTGTGGTGAGGGCAGTCATAATGATGGGGTTGAAACGGTCGGCCGAGCCCTGCATGATGAGGTCGCGGAGTGGCAGTCGGTCGTTGTCGGAACGAGTTTGGAGGTTCTGGTATTTGGCAATAAGGAGGATGCCGTTGCGGGTGGCGATGCCAAAGAGGGTGATAAATCCGATGATGGCGGGAATGCTCAGGATATTGGAACCGAGCTTGATGGCCAGTACGCCACCGATAAGGGCAAGCGGAAGGTTGAGCAGCACAATGAGCGACAGGGAGAGATTCTTGAACTCGGTGTAGAGAAGAAGGTAGATGATAACCAATGCCATCAGGAATACTAGAATAAGTGTACGGGTGGCGGCTTTGGCACTCTCAAACTGACCACCGTATTCAATACGGTAGCCTTCGGGCAGTTGAATCTGTTTGTCAAGTGTAGACTTGATGTCTTCGACCACGCCGATTGCGTCACGGCCGTTGACGTTGGCGGAGACCACCAGTTTGCGCTGCACGTTCTCGCGCGAGATGGTGTTGGGGCCTCCAACGGAAACCACTTCTGCCACCGTGCCCAGCGGCACTTTTCCTCCATTATGAGTGTCGATGAGGGCGTCACGGACATCGTTGATGGTGGGCGTGCCGTCGGTGGCGGAAGTCTGCTGCTTCAGCACGAGGTCGAAACTGCGTTGTCCCTCGTAGATGCTGCCCACGGTCAGCCCGTTGAAGGCTGTCTCGACAAAGCGGTTGAACTGAGCCGTAGTGATGCCGTATTGGGCCAGCATGTCGCGGTTGGCTCTTACTTGCAGCTGCGGGGTCTCGGTTTGTTGCTCCACGTTGATGTCGACCAACCCTTCAATGTCTGACACGGCGCTCTTTATCCTGTTGCCAATGAGGTAGAGCTGGCTAAGGTCAGTGCCAAACACCTTGATGGCGATGGTGGCCTGGGTGCCGCTGACCATGTGGTCGATGCGGTGGCCTAGGGGCTGTCCTACGCTGGTTACTACTCCAGGCACGGCCGCCAAGTGGGCACGTACATCGGCCATGAACTCCTCTTTGCTGCGGTCGGAGAGGCTGAAGTTGACATCAATCTCGGCTCCGTTGGTTGCCTGCGAGTGTTCGTCCAATTCGCCGCGTCCTGTGCGGCGCGAAGTAGAGGTGACCTCTGGGATGGAAAGGAGTTCCTTTTCTAACAGATTGCCTAATGCGTTGCTTTCATCGAGCGATATGCCGGGCTTGGCAACGGCGGCGATAGTGAGAGACCATTCGTTGAACGAGGGCAGGAAATCGCGTCCCATGGTGAAGAGGAGCCCCACAGCTACGACAAGGAGTAATGCTGTAGTGCCTATCACAGGCTTTTTATGGCGAAAAGCCCACTGTAGGGCGTGCCGGTAGACTTTGGCAAGCCAGGTGGCAACTCGGCTGTCCTTTTGCTGGCGGTCTAGGTATGACTCGTCGGAAAGGATGAGTTTGCACAGCAAGGGAGTCAGTGTCATGGCAACCAGCAGCGACATGGCAAGGGCAATGAGGTAGGCAACTCCCAAGGGTTTAAGCATGCGCCCTTCGAGTCCGCTCACAAAGAAGAGAGGCACGAAGGTTATCATGATGATAAAGGTGGCATGGATGATGGAACTGCGTATCTCCGATGACCCTTGAAAGACCACTTCGAGGGCAGGTCGTCGTGCTTCTCGTGGTAGTTGGTGGTTCTGTCGTAGGCGTTTGTATACGTTTTCGACGTCAATGATGGCATCGTCGACCAAAGAACCGATGGCGATGCACATGCCGCCGAGGGTCATGGTGTTGATTTCATAGCCTAGCAGATAGAGGCATAGCACTGTGCCCAATAGCGACAAGGGGATGGCTATGATGGAGATGAGTGTGGTGCGGAAACTGCCAAGGAAGAGAAAGAGGACGATGATGACAAAGACGGCCCCTTCGAGCAAGGCCTTGCCCACATTGCCGACGGACGACTCGATAAAGTCGGCCTGACGGAAAATCTTGGTGTTCATCTTCACGTCGGGCGGTAGGGTTTTGGCGATGTTTGCTAGGTTGGTCTCAATGTTCTCGGTGACTCGCAGTGTGTTGATATTAGGCTGCTTGGATATGGAGAGGATGACGGCTGGCTGGGCGTTGCACGAGGCATAGCCCAGTTTGGGGGCCGATCCAATGCGCACTTCTGCAACATCGCTTAAGCGCACAGGGTGCTCATTGTGCATGGTGACAAAGGTGCTGCCCAGTTCGTCGAGGTTGCAGGTACGAGCCATGCCGCGTAGGGCATATTCGTTGCCATAGTCGCGGATAACTCCACCTACAGAATTGTTGCTGAGGGAGCTGCCGATAGCCTCTAGGTCGTCCATAGTCACCCCGTAAGCCTGCATGCGGATCGGGTCGGCAAGTATTTGGTATTGTTTGTAGTCGCCTCCGATTATGGTAACCTGCGACACTCCTCCGGTGCCTAATATGGCGGGTTTGACCACCCATTCAGCCAGTGTGCGCAATTCCTGTTGGTTTGTCGGGGAGGCGGTGTGTTGGGTTGTGTCTACTTGGAGGGAGACAAACAGTATTTCGCCCATCACGCTGCTTTGCGGTGCCAGCACCGGAGTGATGCCTTCGGGCAGTTGCTCGGCCAAGGTGGCCATCTTCTCGCTGACTATCTGGCGGGCGCGGAACACGTCCATGCCCCAGTCAAACTCTACAAATACAAAGCTGCATCCTTGAAGCGAGGTGGAACGTACACGGCGCACATTGGTGGCACCGTTGACGGCTGTTTCGATGGGGAAAGTCACCAGCCGTTCTACCTCCTCGGGAGCCATGCCGTGGGCATCAGTCATGACCACCACTTGGGGTGCGGTCAGGTCGGGGAATACGTCTATGTCGGTGCGGTTGGCCGACCATAGTCCTGCAATCATGAGCAGGATGCCCGCCACTAGGATGAATAGTTTGTGTTCTAGACTGAAACGTATGATTTTGTTAAACATAATAGTTGTCCTTTGATTGTTGACATTCGTGCCTTTGGCTTATAGCTCCACAGCATACAAAAAGAGGTGGAGCAGTTCCAGTTCATGAGAGGTCTCCCATATCTGGAGCTCTATATTATAGTAGTAGTCCGTCTGTTGCAGGTATTGTTCTAGGCTTATCTCGCCAGCTTCCAATGCCTGCTCGAGGTATGATTGGCTGTCGTGTTGACGCAGGGCCTTCTTGAGGCTCTCTACGTTGTGCATCAATGTTGCATGTCGGTGGAATGTGCAGCTTAGGTGGGTACGTATCTGGGAGCGTTGCGATTCCAACTCCATCTGTGAGGCCTCGGCTCTAAGACGGGCGGTCCGCACGGCTCGTTGCTGGCTCCATAGCGGAATGCTCAGTCCTACGGTGACGCCTCTGAAGGTCTCTCCCACGCGGTTCTCTGAGTTGTAGCCCAAGTCCATGGTCGGAAGCCATTCGGCACGACTTAGTTGCATTTGTTGGTTGCTGGCCTCTACTTGGTTGTCCAGCAGTCTTAGGGTTGGGTTGCGCATTTCCAGTGCCTGGTACCAGTCTTCAAAGTTGGATTCTATTTTCACCGGTTCATATTCAGGACTGAAGGCAGGGAAGTCGTTGCCACCAGCTAGTAGTCTCAGGTGGTGGGTGGCATGGTCTTCCTTGAGTAGTGCTTCCGATTCCATGTTCTGCATGTCGGCCAAATACATCTGTGCCCGGTTGTATTCCAGCACAGAGCAGTCGCCTGTTTCAAAGCGTTTCTGATATAGCTGGGCCATGTGGTAGGCCGATTCGCGTCGGCGGGAGTATACCTCTGCCACACCGTGGTAATAGATCCAGTCGGCACACATCTCCTGAATCTCAAGCAGCAGGTTGGTCCTCACCAGTTGGTAGTTGAGTTCTGCGGCTTGTTCCTCGAGGTTGCGCAGCCGAGCCTTTCTTATCATCACTGAGGGCATATCGAACGATTGCGTCACATGCAAGTCCCACCGCTTGCCTATCTCAGCCGGGTCGCCCCAATAATAGGCGGCACCTATCTCTGGGTCGGGCAGCAGTGCTCCTAAGTGTGCGGCGGTCTTCTCTGCCTCGGCGCGCTTGGTGGCTGCCTGCAGGGTGGGGTTGTGCTTCTCGGCATATTGCAACACCTGGCTGTAGTGGGGTTGGGCCTGGGCGTTGGCCGCCAGAAGAAGGAACAAGCTCATCACACAGGTGATGGGAATATGATTATGATGTCTATGTTGCATAGTGGTAGGTCTTAAGGGTTAATGAACATGTCCTGCGTGGGGATCGAGGGCGGCACCATTCTGAGCCAACCTCACCATCGAGGCTCCCGTGGTCACCACCACTTCACCTGCCTGGATGCCAGAAGTTATTTCTGTACGGATACCGTCGGTGGCACCTATCGTCACCAGCCTTTTTTCGTACTCTCCATCATGCACCTTGACAAATAGGAAGTAGTTGCCCATCTCTTCCACTATCGACACGTTGGGCACTGTCAATGCCTCACGCTCCGACTGGGTGACGATGTAGGCAGTAACAAAGCTCCCACTTAGCAGGTTTCCGATGTTTCTGATACGGAATATCACAGGTACCAGTGGGCTGTCGGCATGGGTCGATTTGCCATAAGACACCAATGAGCCTCCCAACTCTTCGAGAGTGTATGTGCGGTTCTCTCCAGGTAGGCTGATGTTGGCCCCCTGTATATGCTTTAAATAACTGTAATAGCGTGGCTGTACCTCGGCTCGTAGTTGTAGGTCGCGGTTCTGTGTCACCGTCGCTACCGACTGACCTGACGAAACATATCCTCCGTTGCTTACATGGATGCTCTGTACATAGCCGCTGATAGGTGCCCGTACCACAGCCCCCTTGGGTGAGAAATTCGACTTGAGGTTGTCATAAACTGCCTTGGCAGCCTCATAGGCAGCGCGAGCCTGCTCTAGGTCCGACTGTGAGACAATCTTGCTTTCAGCTAGTTGACGTTTACGTTCGTAGGCCACCTTGGCAGCATTATAGTTGGCTGTCGCCTCTTGGTAACGTACGTTCATGTTGTTGTCAGCCATGCCGCTGCTCTCTATCTTGAACAGTATCTGTCCAGCCTTCACGGCTGTTCCTTCCACTAATGAAGGATTGGCGTAAGTAATTACTCCCGAAGCGGTTGCTGTGGCTTCGCTCTCGCTCCCTTGTGAGGGTAGTACCTGTGCCGAGGTTCGGATAACCTGACCAAAAGGACGGGGTGACACCTTCTCTAGGTTCAATCCCACTTTCGCTCCCTGCGCATCTGAGAAGGCTACTATATTGACTCCATGTGAGTGACCGTGTTCGTGGTCATGGTCATGGTCGTGGTGATGCTCATGCTCATGGTCGTGATGATGCTCATGGTCGTGGTCATGCTCATGGTCGTGTCCATGCTCGTGTGCTTCAGCATGGTTATGTTCTGTTTCATGTTCGTGTTTTGGGTGACATGACATCATGGTGCCTATCAAGCAGACGGCAACCATGATAGATATGATTTTCTTCATATTGCTATAAATTGATTGATTGTGGCCTCGTGGCCAATTAAAAAATAAAAAGGGTGTGGCAAAGCAAAATTGCCACGATGGAGGTTATGCGCACATCGGTGGGGCACGCAAAGAATGTCCGCCTGCTAGAGGCGGCGAGGGCAACGACCAAGGTTTGTCGGGGTGGGCTAGAATATATAACTCACTCTCGATGGCCTGGATAGCCCTGTCCATGGAGGGCAGCACTGCCATAAAGAGGTTGTGTACTTCTGCCTTCACCACCAGGGCCAGCAAATTGTCGTCTTCCTTGGTGTTCAGCACTAGGTGGGAGAGCATGTCGGCAAGGCGGCAGATGTCAAACGGATGGTCGGAATGGTGGTCGTCGCAGTCGTGGTTGCAGTCGTGTGAGTGATGCTGATGGCTGCAATGGCAGTTGAGTTCTGTCTCAAACACAATCCCTGCCTCGTCCGCACAATCATGGTGGTGGTGCGGCACCATGGCGTGCAATAGGATAATTGCACTAGCCAATAGGATTGCTATCTTTGCAGCCAATCTATTCATCTTGTAAATCTTACGGCATAATAAGAAAGGTAATCAAGTACCCTTTCGCCCTGCAAAGATACGCAAATTATATCAAACAATAGAAAACTATTCGCTCAAAACCATATTTCTCCACCTGGTGGTCAGGGCGATACCCCAGTCTTTCCAGGCTTTTTACGCTGGCAGTATTATGGGGTGAGGCGGTGGCGCAAAGTAGGTTGATTCCCATCCGACGTGCCTCCTCATGCAGTTGCCTGCCCATCAGCACTTGCAGATGATGTCCTCGCCAGTTGGGATGGACAAGGCATATCTTGTAGTTGGCAGAATGGTAATTCTTGCTTTCAACCTTTTGCAGCAAAGGAGCTAATGCCTCGGGGTCCCCATCGTAGGACACATAAAGAACAGCTAGAGCCACCAAGGTGGGTCCATCCCAGGCCCCTAGGCATATATGGGGTGGTTGCAGGCAGCGTCGCCAAAGGGCAGGGGTATTGCGGCGTAGTTGGTCGGGCCGGTCCAAGTGTGCCAGCACCGTCGACTCCAACTCCAGCACCTGTGTCAACTCGTCCTCGCGGCACTGTCGCATCTCAATGCCTTCGATTATCGGTAGGTTTATCATAGTGTATCCTCAATTCTCAATCTTCAAAATACGTGCAAATATTGTGAGATACGCGAATCCAAATTCTCAGTCCCTTCATATTATATAACGTATGCAAATCCAAAAAGTATCACTTCAAATCGATTTTTAACTATATTTTATGTATTTTTAACGGTCTGATCCAAAATAGCCGAAAATAGGTGCACCACCTGAAAGCATATGATGGTTGCTACGCTGCATTATCCATTGTCAACGCTTCTGGCAAGCGATTCAGTACGGTAGCAGATAATTTGACAAGCTAATCAGTTTAGCCAGCAAAAAACTGTCAAGCGATTTCAGAAAAACACAAAACACAGATGCTGATGATTAGGGAGTGCCTACGGGTCATGTCCGCAGCATAATCGATACTTATTCTATCTGTGTTCGATTATAGTAGCTAAGAAAGGCTGGATGGTTAATGAATAATGAAAGATGGAGAGGCATTAGGACCTTTTAGGTAAGAACAACGAACTATGAGTTGAGAAAGGGAATAAGGTTAGGGAAGGGGAAAAGAGAAAGAAAAGGCAGAGGTTAACCCCTGCCTTTATGTAATGATAATCAATGATGTGTAGGTTGTCAGCATTCGAGGTGTTCCTTGCGGAGAAGGTCGTTGACAGTCTTGACGGGGTTGAAGGTGGCCAGGGGCACTTCGACGAAGATGGTGGTCCAGTTAGCCATGGCACCGTTCCAAAGGCCGGGGAGTTCCTGTGATTTGAGCGTGGTGGCTCCTTTGGTCTTCTTGCTGATGAATCCGGTGGCGGGGTCGACATACTTCCGAAGGTCGAAATAGCGGCCGTGGTAGTTCTTGGTAGCGCATACTAGGTCGACGGGGTTGAAGTGGGTTGCGCCAGCGAGGATAGACTCTTGGGCGGGGTCCTTGGTGTTGATTTGGGCGGTCTCGACAATCTGAAGGCTCTTGACGCCTTGTGTGTTGAGGGTGAAGAAGGGGCCGCCGCCGGGTTCGCCTTGGTTTTTGACCATTCCGCATACGCGCATGGGGCGGTTGAGGAGGGCGTGAAGCAGTTTTGCTCGCTGGCGTTGGTTGGCCTTGCGGTAGTTTTCATCGAGTTCGATGAAGAGTTGCTTCTGGGCAAACTGTTCTATCTTTTTGAGTTCGGCAGGGGAGGCGCCGCGGTCGAGGGTTTGGAGATAGTCGAAGGTCTGCTGTTGGAGCGAGAGGAGGAGGCCGGCGAGCACCTTTTTGTAGACGATAGTGGTGTGCTTCATCCAGTCGGGGACGACGTTGTCGATGTTTTTAACGAAGATGAGGTCGGCGCGCTGCTCGTTGAGGTTTTCGATGAGGGCTCCGTGTCCGCCGGGGCGGAAGATGAGTTTGCCGTTTTCGTCACGGACAGGGTTGTTCTGTTCGTCGACAGCGATGATGTCGGTGTAGTGTTTCTGCTCGGAGAAAGAGATGTTGAGCTTGATGTGGAAGGCGTCCTCGTAGTAGCGTTTCACCTCGTCAATCTTCTTGCGGAAGAGGGGGCGGTGTTCGGGCGAGACGGTGAAGTGAAGGTTGACTGTGCCGTCGGCCATGCGGGCGTATTCGGCACCCTCGACGATATGCTCTTCGAGGGGGGTGCGTTGCAGATGGCCATATTTATGGAATTTGAGGAGGCCTTTGGGCAGGTTGCCGTAGCCCATGTACTGCTCTTTGAGGAGGAAGTTGATGATGGTGCTGAAATCGCCACGCTGCATATAGTCGTCGAAGTCGGCATTGGCGTTTTTCATGCAAGCCACAAGGTCGTCGTAGAAAGCGAAGGTGCGAATCTTCTCGAGGAATTCTTTGACGGAGGGGTGTTCTTTCTCTATATTGTAATCGATGCCGAAGTAGGTAGATGTGAAGGAGTAGAGGTCCTTGAACATACGGGTGGCGGCACCGGAGGCGGGGACGAACTTGAGTATTTTCTTCCCCGAGGAAGCCTGCTGGTAGTATTTGGAATAGCGGTTGATGGCCTTGTCGTCGAGGCGCAGAATGCCGCCGTTGTCGACTGTGGCAGCTGCTACCAGATGGGTTTTAGGAAACCCTTGGCGGAAATTGTCGATTTGGTGGTTGACATCGCTCTCGGTCAACCCTAGCGACGCAATTTGCTGGAGGTCGCTTGCAGAAAATTTGACAGGCATAGGCAGAGGGAGTAGGGGTTAGATTTCTTGGAAATCGGCACGGCCGAGGACTTTCTCGCCAATGATTTTGACGGTGGCGGTGACTATCTCGCCCTCTTTGAGTCGGATGGACTTTTCGCCTTCGCGGTAGTAGAACTTGTTGTTGAGGGTGTCGGGTTCATCAACACGGGCGGTGATGGTGAAGATGGCGGGGGCTGCGAAGCGGGTCTTATAGATGCCGTTGGCGTTGCACTGGCCGGTGTCGGAGATGGTGCCGACGATGTTGTTCATGGGGTCAGATTCGTTCTTTTTCACATATTGGATTTTGACCCAAGCACCGCCAGCTGGGGCGTTGTCGTGCTTGGAATCGACGACGGT
>JAEEGF011906423.1_pt1 | contig 13749 bp, 20 predicted proteins | sample 9134171 | NCBI WGS metagenome assembly JAEEGF01 (sample SAMN16246542, study PRJNA631951) | gut metagenome | biome: gut microbiome; feature: rumen; material: AP-attached | host: Bos | place: Iran: Karaj | collected 2018-10
ATCAAGGCAAAAAGAAAAGCAATCGAATACGAACTGCCGAGGTTCGTGAGCCATATCGAGAAGACTCTGAAACACAACCGCGATGTGCTGTACATCCTTGACAACTACAAGGAGACAGCCGGCCCAGAGCTGAAAAGCGAGCTGGAGATTACCGTCGCGGATATGCGCTCGGGCAACTATGAGGCAGCCCTGACAAGACTTGAGAACCGAGTTGGTTCATCGATGCTGTCCGACGTATCAAGAGGACTTATCGGCGTGCTCCGTGGAGACGAGACCGAGGTGTACTGGTCGAGCCTTGGAGTGAAATTCGCCGACTACCAGAGACAGCTTCTCAAGCAGGAAGCCCAGAAGGTGCCCGGAAAGGTAAAGCGTCTTTCAATGTGCCTCCTGTTCTGCTTCATGGCGATATATATCGTCGTCATAGGCATGGAGATCGTCACTTCGCTCGGTGTTCTGTTCGGTTAACGGAGGTGGCAGAAATGAAAAAAATCATTAGAAACAGGCGAGGCGAGAACTATATCGACACCGTTGTCGGCGTAGTCGCCGCCATGATGGTCATCGTCGTCGCGCTCAACATTTTCAGCTTTCTTACGCTGAAGCAGGACCTTGACTATTACGCGAAAGAAATGGTCGAGGTCTGCTGTTCGTACGGAAAGACGTGCGACGAGGTGCAGGACAGAGACGAGGAACTGGCGGCTGAGCTGGGACTTGATCCGGATCTGTCATTTAACGGGACGGAGTATTTCAACACAAGCAAGCGGACGGTACAGTACGGCGAGGTGATAGTTGTCGAGCTGAAGTACCGCACGTACGTCAGGGGGCTCGGCGTGTTCAAAATCCCGGTCACGCTGACGGCAAAGCACAGCGGGCTTTCCCGCAGATACTGGAAGTGAGGCGATGGCGGTGGACATTCTCAAAAACAGGCGCGGCAGCAGCTACTTCACTCCTGTGGTCGTCATTCTGGTCATAGCAATGATCCTGTCCGTCGTGTTCTTTTACGCGACCACAAAATCGACAATCGAGACTACAAGGGACAACACGAAGCGAGTCCTTGACTCATACGTCATGAAAAACTCGATCGATATCTACAACAGTATAAAGCAGGGCTCGGATTTTACGGAGGCTATTGAAAAATCTTTCTACATTTCTTCGGTTTCCGAGGAATTGTCTCTGGACTTCGGCGAAGGTTACCTGTATACTGTTGACGAAAACGGCGGAATCGTCTACAGAATGACTAATCCGGATGTTACCTACAAGGTGGACAATACGCTGCAGCTGAAAGCAAGCTACGACCTGCAGATGCCGGTATGGTTTGCCGGGCGGATCATATACTGGTTCACCGTACCGGTCACCGTGGGAAGCAGCCTTACACTCAAGTAAGAGAAAGGAAAGGTCATTATGAAAAACAAAAAGCTCATTTACGCGGTCATTGTCGCAATCGGGATAATCGGCGTCACGGCGCTCGTTATCCTCGGCAGCACAGGCAGAAAAACAAACACCCCGGCAGATCCGGGGACCACAACGGAGGTCGACGTTAACATCAAGGATCCCGTAGTAACGGGCGATCCGGTGGTAACGCCTCCCGCAACAGAACCGGCAAGGCCGTTCGATCCGTCGGATCCTGTAGGAAACGGTGACATAGCGCCGGATGAAATACCTGACAAAGACAGCAAGATCGTCGTTGCAGGTGATGAGATCAAGGAAGGCACGCCGACGGTTACACCTGAGCCTCCGGTCACGGAACCCGAAGTGATCGACGAAAAAGTCACGACCGGACAGAAAGAAAAGACCGAAGAAAAGTCTCCGGAAGTCGACAACGAGATCATAAACGACCGCGAGATCGAAAAGCGGGAGGAAGCTGAAAAGAAACAGCAGGAGGAGGCCGAAAAAGACGACAGACCGGCTGAGATCGTAAGCGAGAGCAAAACGACCGGCAGCGAGGATGACAAGCCGGTAAGCGTCATATCCGAAGAGGATAAAGACAGCTCCGACGCGACCGGTAACGGAAACGGTCCGGCGTTCGTCGATCCCGCACAGGGAGGCTCGAATCCCTTCGAGGGCGGCGGCGATCGTCGCCGTAATGCTCTGCGCGCTCTCCATGACGGCTTTTGCCGCCAGCGGAGACGTGGCCGGGGCAATCCAGAACACGTGGAACGCGGCAAAGACGCAGATCAAGCAGGTAGTGAACAACGTGGTGTTCCCGGTAATCGATCTTGTGCTTGCCGTTCTGTTCTTCGCGAAGGTAGACCTTGCGTATATGGACTACCGAAAGCACGGACAGTTTGAGTTCACGGCGCCGGCGATCCTGTTCGCAACGCTCGTGTTCACTCTGAGCGCGCCCCTGTATATCTGGGGCGTAATCGGAATGTGAGATTACGTTAACGAAATGCCCTGCGGGGTGAGTCCGCAGGGCAAAAGCATAAAGATTAAAGGTATCAATCCTGTCCGAGAAGAATGGTATCATCGTCCATGATAACAATGCTGAATGGAGTCCCCTCGATGACTTTGCTGTCAAGTAATTTTTCTAGACTTTCTTTTTCATCAAGCAATTCATAAAGGACTACATCTTTGTGCTTAGGATCTATTTTGTCGGTTTTTCTGTATAGGCCGAATTGTCGAACAATTCCATTGTCATCACAGTTTTGAGAGCCTCCATACATTGAGCCGGTATGTAAACGATACTCAACGTCATGGTAGCTGAAATCTAAGCCAAACCAATGTCCATCCGATGGCGCCCATATTCCAACATACTGTGTCTTAAGTTCTTCTAATGATTTTAATTCGTTTTTTCTCATCTCAAGTGATACTCCATTTTTATTTTTCGTATGAGTTTTTTCTCCGCTGCCGTAGGAGGAACACTAGGATCATTTTTGTTGTGACTTAAATACACGTGGCGGTGCGGTTGAACTCCATTATGGGCATGTGAAAAATCAATGCTCACCGCTTGATTGTGATTTTCGTCATAATATGCCAAGTGTTTCAGAACTCTTTCATATTAGCACCACTCGTAACTGTAGAATACATCATCTTCAACTTCTTTAATGAATATGGCAATTGAGATAACTTCTTCAGTTTCAAGCCAATACCCTTTCTCCGAAACGTATTCTTCTTCCCAGTCATCGTATTTGATTGTATTGTCGATAAGAAGTGCGTCTTCGATAGGTGTTCCGATTTTTATTCCATTAGTCAGAGATTGTGTTGTCAATTATACGCACGTCAATCCCTTTTGACAAGGCATAATCAAATAGGGGAAGAGAGGTCTCGTATTTCCCACAAACTGAATAGACAAGAATTGCTTTAAGCGGAAACGAATCAACAGTATAGGTTATTTATCAAGAGATGCTTTGTAACTTTTTCCCCACGTTTGCATGGAATCGAGTATAGGCCTCATGCTTTCGCCGAGCTCAGATAATGCGTATTCAACATGGGGAGGCACTTCGGGATAGACAGTACGAGTAATTATTCCGTCCGATTCCATCTGACGTAAACTTTCGGTGAGCACTTTTTGACTGATTCCCTCAAGATTCTTATGTAATTCGTTGAATCTCCATGGACGAGCGAGCAGGTTGCGAAGTATCAGAAGTTTCCACTTGTTCCCTATGAGTGATACGGTGGTTGCGACCGGGCAATCCGGTAATTCTTCTTTAGTCTTCATTTTTTTACTACTTCCTTTTTGAATGTTACATTAGTATTATACTGCAACATCCCGGTGTTTTCAAGATGTAATGCCGATTCGACATAAAAACGTTACAAATACCGGCCGAAAAGCGGCTTACAAAAAAGTGCGTATATGGTTACAAAAAAGTGCGTACTTGTGCAAACGAAAAAGCTATGTATAATAGTAAGTGCAGAGAGCAAATGGCTCTGACTAAATCTAAGGAGAACTGAACAATGGCACTTTCCGATCTTTTCGTATGGGGCAAGAAGGACGAGGATAAAAAGGCTCCCGCTGCTGCCTGTGGTGCGGCTGATAAGCCTGAGGAAAAGCCCGCTGCCTGAGGCGCTGCTGACAAGCCAGAAGAAAAGCCCGCTGCCTGTGGCGCGGCTGATAAGCCTGAGGAAAAGCCAGCTGCCTGCGGTGCTGCCTGTGGCGCTGGCGACAAGAAGTGAAAAGTTCTTACTACCCAAGCCGAAATGCGGAAAAGTCTTTGACGTTGAAAACGTAAAAGACGCGATTTCTTCACAGGATAATGGTTTCTTTAACGGAAAAATCGTGGTAAATTTTTAATACAGAAGGGCGGTGATACGGTATGATCATCAATACAGGACAAAGAACGGACATTCCGGCATTTTATTCGGAATGGTTTGCAAACAGACTGCGTGAGGGGTTTGTCTGCGTGCGCAACCCGTATTACCCGGAGCAGGTCAGTCGCTACCGACTCGATCCTTCGGTCGTTGACTGTGTCGGCTTCTGCACAAAAAATCCTGCGCCGATGTTCAGATATATGGACTTGCTGAAAGACTATGGGCAATACTGGTTCGTGACAATTACCCCCTATGGTCGGGACATCGAGGCGAACGTGAAGGACAAACATCAACTGCTGGAAGACTTCAACAAACTGTCGGAGATCGTTGGCGTGAATTCTATCGGTTGGCGTTACGATCCGATCTTCATCACAGACAATTATTCCATAGAGTACCACCTTCGCGCGTTTGAGAAAATGGCGACAGCGCTCGACGGTTACACAAAGACCGCGGTGATCAGCTTTATTGACCTATATGCAAAGGTGAAACGCAATTTTCCTGAAGCACGTGAAGTCACAAAGGAACAGCGGCTCTTTCTGGGAAAAGAAATGGTTAAAATCGCCTCCGCGCACGGAATGACGCTTAAGCCCTGCGCCGAGGGAGATGATCTCGCCCGTTTCGGCGCAGACTGCGGCGGCTGTATGCGGATCAGCGACTACGAAAAGGCAATAGGGAAAAAACTGGACGCGCCGAAAAAGAAAGGCGCGCGGGCGGAATGCGCCTGTTATCTTTCCTGTGATATCGGCGCATACAACACCTGCCGTCATCTTTGTAAATACTGCTATGCCAACGCGGAGCCGTCAAAAGTGTTAGCGCAGAGCCGCCGTCACGATCCGACTTCACCGTTTTTGATCGGTAGTTACGAGAAAGGCGACGTGGTCAACGACGTTCAGCAAAAAACATGGATCATCGGAGAACTGATATGACACACGAAGAAAAAAGGATTTATCTGATCAAAAAGCTCCTAGCCGAAAAGCAGGAATACAAGAATATTGAGGTACCGGTGGACAGGCAGGGGCAAAAAGACCTGCTCCGTTCGCTGATGAATATCCGGCTTCCCGCACCGGTACCGGATGAATATATTGAAATCGAGAGCGAATATCTGAAAGAAGAAACGTCTGCAAAAGGTATTACCCGTCTTGCCGACCTTATACCCGCAGAGGAAGGCCTATATCTCTGGCAGGGCGACATTACGACCCTTGCCTGCGACGCTATCGTAAACGCAGCCAATTCCGGAATGACCGGCTGTTACCAGCCATGTCATAACTGCATCGATAACTGTATTCATACCTATGCGGGCGTCCAGCTCCGGAACGCCTGTGCCGAGATCATGCAAAAGCAGGGACACGAGGAGTCGACCGGACAGGCGAAGATCACACCGGCGTATAATCTGCCGTGTAAGTTCGTCATTCATACCGTCGGACCTATCGTAAACGGCAGACTGACGGCAAGGCACGAGGCACAGCTCGCGTCGTGTTATCGCTCCTGCCTTGCGCTCGCGGAGAAAAGCGGGATCGGCAGTATCGCGTTCTGCTGTATCTCTACTGGCGTTTTCGGTTTCCCGCAGAGGCGCGCGGCAGAGATAGCGGTGCAGACGGTGCGCGGATACAAGGCAAATAACAACAGCAAAATAGAGGTGATATTCAATGTTTTCAAGAATGAGGATTACGACATCTACCGGGAATTACTCGGATAACATACAAAAGCTCAAAAAGACGTTCGAAGAATGCGACGCTGTTGCGATCGGCGCAGGGGCAGGTCTATCCACGTCGGCGGGATTCGTCTATGACGGCGAACGGTTTGAAAAGCATTTTTCCGACTTTGAAAAGCGTTACGGTTTCCGTGATATGTATTCGGGTGGATTTTATCCGTATTCCACACAGGAGGAATTCTGGGCGTACTGGAGCAGGTATATTTTCGTCAATCGTTATACCGACGCTCCGAAACCTGTTTATAATAAATTGTTCGATCTTGTGAAGGACAAGGACTATTTCGTCATCACAACGAACGTCGACCACTGCTTTCAGAAGGCGGGCTTCGACAAGAAGAGGCTGTTTTACACGCAGGGAGACTACGGCCTTTTCCAGTGCAGTATTCCGTGCCATAACAAAACTTACGAAAACGAAGAAATCGTCCGCCGTATGGTCGAAGAACAGAAAGATATGCGTATTCCGACTGAACTGATCCCGAAATGCCCGGTCTGCGGTAAGCCGATGACTATGAATCTGCGCTCCGATGATAAATTCGTTGAGGACGAGGGCTGGCACGAAGCGGCGGCGAGATATGAAAACTTCCTGCGCACCCGCAAAGGAAAGGTGCTTTTTCTTGAACTCGGCGTTGGCTACAACACGCCTGTCATCATAAAATATCCTTTCTGGCAGATGACGGCGAAAAATCCTGACGCTGTCTATGCCTGCATAAACTATGGCGAAGCGGTCTGCCCGGAAACGATTAAGACCCGCGCTGTCTGTATTGATGGCGACATAGATGAGGTACTCAATGACGTCAAAATGAATAAATAAACCGGAACACCACAATAATAAGCCACTCGCAACAAAAGCCGCAGAGAGATCCCTGCGGTTTTTGTTATTCAATAACGAGAACGGAGTCCGGTTATGGAAACACAACGACAAATAAAAGGAAGACTCCGAACCGCGGCGCGAGTCAGTTCGGATTAGACACAAGCGTAAAAGTTCACTTCTCGAACGCCGTTCACAACACCACGATGGCAGTCAATGCTATCCGCGCGGCAGCGAAGAGATGAATCTTCAAGTCACATACGTCATTTGCTCTTATGCTGGCGGAGATAATGGAGTGATACGAGCGAGAAAGGTAGAGAGAAAGTGCCCTGCAGGATTTTTCTGCAAGGCATAGCTGAAATGAACTTTTTATAAGCACAGTGTAGAAAAATGTCCGATCTACTTGACAAACCAACAACTTGGAGTTATAATATTAATGCACTTGTTCGAAGAATACTTGTATCTTCAGAACGCACCCGCCAGGCGTTGGTAGCACCCGGCGGGTTTTTCTTTTCTTACGAGTCGACCCATTGAATATCGTTTTCGATATCCCAAAACCTATGGCCATCAAATATTGGGGCTTCGATAAAAGCCTTAAAACAATCATCAATGGTATCGGTATCACACATCCACAGGCGGTTTTCTGAAAGCGGTTGAACTTGAATTATTTCATAGTGCCATCCGCCATTGGACCTATTATAACCTTGAGCCCAATACTTGATTCCTTTAAAAACAAATACAGTATCTTGACCTGAATATATCCTGTTCAGGAAGTCGTTCGGATTTCCGTCAATCATATGCTCAGCCACCTAAACCCGAACGCAGCTAATCTCATCAAACGACTTCGACAAATGAGAAATAATCTGACTGAGTCGCTTTTCCAAGAATGTGCGCAAAACGGGGTTGCAACTGTCTGTCCAGTAATCAATACCGACCGTTACAGTTTTATATTCCTGAAAAGGCAATACGAGACTGTCATAATCTGTTTCATCTCGAACAGATAGTAATTTCTGAAAAGAGATAAAATCTGATCCTTGAGTATTTGGCTTAATAGTGTTCAGATTGACTTTATTTGAAGATTCCATTCCATCCCAGTATGTACCAAAGAGTTTATATGTTGTTTTCATAAGTCGATATAAACCCCCGTATTCAGATCTATGGCGCGCTGACAGTAATCCTTCAATACTTCAAGCATTTCTTTATACCTCGGCGCAGCGGGTTTAAGCAGTCGTTCATTAATCCATTCTAAAAGGATTCTACATTTCCCGGCATCGAAATAATCATCTTCGCCGTAATCAATTAGAGAATCACACTTTTCAGCTATTTCATCAATGGCTCCGTCATCGAAAAACAAATCCACGTCATCCCAATCATTTTCAAGAATAAAGTATTCAATTGACGGATTGCTTTCTACCGGCTCAATTTCAATAGGCCAGCCAAACTTATTAAACTGAACATTGTTGTATGACTTGTATAACACAAATTTCATTTACATTTCCTCCCTTTTTTTTGATTTTAAAGTGAGTTTCTTCCGAGTTATTACTCGGCGTTCCATCAATGCATACCCATGAGTTCAGCACTTTATCACGAATCCTTGCATTCATAATCACATCCAACCGCCTCAAGAAGATCATAGCCATCCAGAATAGAGGGAGTGGAAAGTCTTTCTGGGAAAAAATCTCTGTTTATTTTATCGGCAAGGTTTTCTAAGTATTCACGCGTGTAAATCATTTGTCTTCACTTTTTTTCTCCATCTCTTCAATGATTTTGATCCAATCTTGGTTAGAAAGGTTCAGTTCACGTGCTTTTCGTAAAGCAACTCTCACTGACTCATGGTGAGTTACGTATTCTGAAATGTCAGGAGCTACACTGTTGGGTCTGTCATTTGCTGCCAGATCTTTCATAGTGATTATTTCCTCTCCGGTCATTTCGAGTACTTCTGCAATTCTATCCATCTTTTCGGCTGATGGTGAATTTCTCTTGCCTTTTTCAATATCGCTTAAGTATGCCGGCGCGATGTTGACAAGCTCGGCAAGCTTTCGCAGGTTTATGCCCTTCGCGGTTCTTTTCTCCTTGATAAATTCGCCGAATGTCATCTTCGTTTCCTCTTCTTTCTCGGTCAGTATGTATGCTTGTCCGCTAACATGCTAACATTATATCAAAGATTTCCTCGTTTGTCAATACCTGACGAGATTTTTTTTAGTTTTTTAAGTTTTTGAAGTCAACCAAACTTGACTTTTGCTCGAAAAGATGGTATCATATTGACAATGAAATAAAGCTTAATGGCAATCGGGAGGCAGATTTTGCCTCCCTTTTTCTGTATATACAACCATAAATACAGTTTATGGGAGGCAAACAAAAATGGCGCGACTCACGACAAATTACCGCATCAAGTAATAATGCCCTGAGGTCGATGAAAACCTCAGGGCGTATGTTTACAAAAGATCGTTGAGCAAATTCATACAGATCGCCTTTTGCTTTAAATTTGCGCTTCCATATACATTAAGCGTAAACGATACGTTTTTGTGACCAAGTATTTCCGAGAGCGACTTTATATCGAATTCCGGTATTTCAATTGCACGCACTGCAAACGTATGTCTGATCTCATGAAACTTGACTTTCGGCAAAGGTTAAAATTCAAAAGTGGAAAATACCGCTTTTCTTGTACGGTTCCGAAACTGCGGAAACGAATGTGTATCCGGTATCCGTGATCGTCTTTTTGAGCTCATCCGCCGCAGGCTCTCTGTCTGTCAGGAAAGTAGCTTCTCTGCGGCCTTTTGATGCCCTAACCTTTTTCTCATCAGGAAAAGCATTCCTGATCGCGTCACAGATGTGGGCCTCGCACATTCCGCACATCATTCCGTCGATTCTGATTGTGATCTTATTCATATTAACCTCTCATTCAGCGTTTTTAAGCGCTTCGACCATATCGATCTTTTTGTTTTTTCTTGCTACAATCCAACCGACAAGAAGCGATACTCCGAATGTAAGTGCGACAGATACTGAATACGTCATCGGGCCGAGCATCAGCTTCATTTCGTATTCGCTTGCAAGGGCTTCAAGCATCCATTGGAGCGTTCCTACACCAGCAGGGATGCCAATGATAACTCCGATAACAGTCAGCCAGATGTTTTGCGAGATCAGCAGCCTGCCTATTTTTTTGCTTCTGAATCCCAATACTTTTAGGGTGGCGAGCTCTCTTGCCCTTTCAAGATAACTCATAATACCCAGATTGTAAAGGACCACGATCCCGAGAATGACCGCGGCAATAACGAGGATCAGGACCATTGTGTCCATTATCTGCACGAAGCTTTTAAAACTGTCCATGAGCTGACGTTTGTCCTGTTTTCCAGAAATGATCTCTGATGAAGGTATTTCGCCTGAACTTTTGTCTGTATATACCGCTGATACGCTGTATTTTATTCCCAGCTCATTTGCAAGTGAATCGGTCATAGTAATGCTTTCGGTCATGATCGAGCGGTTGTATCCGACGACTTTGACGCGGTACGTTTCATCGCCGCCGTACGGCGAGAACTCGATGTATTCGCCGATTTTCGCGCGATCTGCGAGTCGCAGGCACAGATAAACGCCGTCGTCGCGCAAATCGATCTCTTTATTATCTTCGTCGATTACGCTGAATCTGCCGTTTTCGTTGTAGACGATATCAAGCGTCGCGGTATAGCCGTCGATGCTGATACCGGAATAGCTCTCCCAGTCACCGTCAAGATCGTTTATCAGCGGCAGCGCTTTTTCAGGATCCGTGTTTTCGACCAGATTGACCTTTGTTACGTAATGGGATATTCCGTTGTCAAACAGATCGAGAAAACCCGACATTGTATCACGCATACCGAGGCCGGCGACCATCAGTACCATGCATCCGATTATTCCGACAAGCGTCATAGCGCAGCGACTTTTGTGGCGCATAAGGTCGCGGATATTCCATTTTGTCGCAAAGCCCAGTTTACTGAAAAAAGGAAGCCTTTCAAGAAATGATTTTTTCATTTTCTTAGGCGTATAAGGGCGAAGCGCATCTGCGGCTGTGCCTTTAAGTTGAGCGCGAACGGAAAGAAAACTGATCGTGGCCAGCAGAATAATCGCGCCTGCAATTACCGGATAACAGAAGGCGGGAGTTGCCGCCGACCAGTCCGGCATGTCGAAATAAGTGCCCATCATTCCGTTTTCGCTCATGACAAGCTTGCAGACAAAATAGCCGAGTACTGTGCCTGCAGCAGAGCCGACGATACCGATGAAAAGACCGTACAGAGAATAGTGGAAAAGGATCGTCCGGTTTTTAAATCCGAGCGCCTTCAGCACTCCGATCTGAGTCTTTTCCTTTGTCGCGATACGGTGCATGGTAGTTACCATTGTCAGTATCGCGATGGCAAGGAACAGCACAGGCAGTATCGAGCCCATAGCTTTTCCTTCTGTTGCTTCGCCCATTGCTTCTTGATAAACAACGTGATCGTCCTTTGATACGACCATCAGTGTTCTGCCGAGCTTTTCTTTCACTGCGTCTTCCAGGGCGGCCTTTTCCATGCCGGAGCGCAGATTGATCTGAGAGAAAACTCTGTCGGCTGCTTCGCTCAGCATCTCGTCGGTCAGCATTTCCTCCGCCTGATTATTTGCCTTGTCTTCGGGAACACCTGCCGCTTTCAGCTCTTCGATGACAGTGCCGAGCGCCTTTTTGCGCAGAACGTCATTCAGCTTTGACGGGGAGGTGTATGCATATCCGAAAGTGTTATAATCCGGCATGACCTGATTGCTGTCCGCAAGGCAGATCATATGCTCGCCTGATTTGATAAGCCCGACGACCTCTCCGCTTATATCCATGCCTTGAAATTCCAAAGTGACCGTATCGCCGAGGTCAATGTTATTGAGCTTTGCGAATTTATCGGACAACCAGAATCCGTCGCTCTTTTCGTCGTATTCTCTGCCGCTCATCAGCACAAAATTCGAAACGGTAAAGTTCTCGGAAACGTCCAGGGCGAGGGACTTTTTGCTTTCGCCCCTGATTTCAAGATTGACGGAAAGATACCTCGTTGCCGCGTCCACCCCGTCTATAGATGCGATCTTATTCAGATCGTCCCTGGTAAATCCTGTCTCTGAATAGAGCCTGTAGTCTGCGTATTTTGTATCTTCAAAAAAGCGTGACGTGTCATATTCGATCGTTTTCCATTCCATGTTGAAGCCGAGAAAAACACCGATCCCCAGCGTCAGCATGATGATCATCGAAATAAATTGAGCTTTATAGCTCCATGCGGTACGGATCAATTTACGAAACAGCATTACCAGTCCACCTCATCTGCGGAAAGCGGAGCATCCTGCTCTTCTATTGAGCGGATCTTTCCGTTCTTGACGCGGATAATGACGTCCGCCATCTTTGCGATATTCTGATTATGAGTAACGATAACTATTGTTTTGCCGTAGTTTCTTGCCATATCGAGCAAAAGCTTCAGTACCATTACGCCGGTCTCAGAGTCAAGAGCACCTGTCGGTTCGTCGCAAAGCAGTATCTTCGGATTCTTGCACAGTGCGCGGGCAATGGATATCCTCTGCTGCTCTCCGCCCGAAAGCTCGGACGGGAAGTTGTTAAGATGGTCAAGAAGTCCGACCTTATCGATCATTTCTTTTGCACCGAGCGCGTTTTTTGATATTTCGGAAACAAGCTTAACGTTTTCATATACCGTCAACGTCGGGATCAGATTGTAAAACTGGAATACGAAGCCTACCGTAGAAGCGCGGTAATCCGCAAGCTCGTTGTCGGAAAGCTTCGAGATATCTTTTCCGTCTACGGTGATCGTACCCTCGCTCGGACTGTCGAGTCCGCCCAGAAGATTGAGCAGAGTGCTCTTTCCTGCGCCTGACGGGCCGAGGATCACGATGAATTTTCCTTCGTCAAGCGTGAAGCTGACACGGTCAAGAGCCCTCAGCTCGTGATCGCCGCTTGTATAGATCCGTGAAACATTTTCAAATCGTACAATAGACATAATGTGCCTCCGTTTATTATCCAAGCGCTACGTCGAGCGCCATCATTAACGTAAATCCGAGAGCAAACATGAGGACTCCCACGTTGGAATGTTCGCCGGCTGACATTTCGGGGATCAGCTCTTCAACGACTACGTAGACCATCGCGCCGGCGGCGAATGAGAGCAGGTATGGCATCGCGGGGACAAACAGTCCGGCAAAAAGCACGGTCAACAGCGCGCCTATCGGCTCTACGGCACCCGACAGAGTTCCGTCCAGAAATGCTTTGGCTTTGCTTTTTCCCTCGGCGTGAAGCGGCATTGAGATTATCGCGCCCTCAGGAAAATTCTGTATGGCAATGCCGATCGAAAGGGCCATTGCGGCGCCGACTGTAATTTCTGTCGATCCGGAAATAAGGCCTGCGAGGACGACCCCCACGGCCATACCTTCCGGAATGTTATGAAGCGTAACTGCCAGAACCATCATGGTCGTCTTCTTTGCCTTGCTTTTAGGACCCTCTGCCTTTTCGGCGTTCATATGCAGATGGGGAATGATCTTGTCAAGCAGCAGCAGAAAAAGAATACCCAGCCAGAATCCGATGAATGCCGGCAGAAACGCCAGACGACCCTTCCCGGCGCTAAGGTTCATCGCAGGGATCAGGAGACTCCAGATCGACGCTGCGACCATCACGCCGCCTGCGAAGCCTGTAAGCGCCCGCTGAACAGTACGGCCAAGCTCTTTTTTCATGAAGAACACGCATGCCGAACCGAGTGCCGTTCCCAGAAATGGAATTATGATTCCTTCAAACACTTTAATCCACATCTTATCGTCCTGTCGAGTCAGTTAGCCGCGGCTAACGGGCAACTCAAAAAATATAGAGCTTCAGCTCTTTCGTTTTCCCCTGTACAGGGATCAAGGTGGTTAGCCTATGCTAACTATTTTATCTCGACTTTTGCTCTTTGTCAAGTACATAAGGCATCGGGGCTCTACTCCCAAAATCGTAATACCTTTTTGCCCTCCG
>JAEEGF012176668.1_pt1 | contig 13749 bp, 7 predicted proteins | sample 9134171 | NCBI WGS metagenome assembly JAEEGF01 (sample SAMN16246542, study PRJNA631951) | gut metagenome | biome: gut microbiome; feature: rumen; material: AP-attached | host: Bos | place: Iran: Karaj | collected 2018-10
TGCAGCGCGCGGAGGGAACTGTCCTTCTAGAGTAGCACGCCGCCACCGATCAGCGTGCGTACATCCATCCGCTCATGGCGCCCGACGGCAATGGCGTGTACACTGAGAACGTGCCGAAGCACCATCCTTGGCAGCATGGCCTCTACGTTGGCCTCCATGCGGTGAACGGCATCAACTTCTGGGAGAAGGAGAAGGGGCAGTTCCATCCCGAGCCGGTGGCCAAGCCAGTCATTGACGGAAACAAGGCGAGCTGGAAGGTGAAGACGCGCTGGACGAAGCCGGACGGCGCGCCCGTTCTCACGGAGACGCAGGAGTGGACGCTGACCGATCACGGCACGAACTACGTGATGGATCTCACATGGACTCTATCGGCAGACTTCGGCGACGTGTCGTTCGGCAAATGGTCGTACGGCGGGCTCTTCCTCCGCATGCCGTATCGCGCCTCAAACGCCGCACGCCAATTCGCCGTCAACTCGCGCGGCCAGCGCAATGCCTCCGCAGAGCAGAAGCCGGCCGAATGGGTTGAGGTGAGCATGCCCATCAAAGGTCGCGAGCAAAACGGCGTTGTGCGCATCGAGGATATGCCCGGAAATCCGGGCTACCCGAATCCATGGCGCGTGGACGGGCAGCTTGGCGTGGCGCCCAGCCACTGCATCCTCGGCCCGTGGAGCATCCCGAGCGGCAAATCCTGCGTGAACCGCTACCGCATTACCGTGAAGTGACATGGGGCGATCAGAAGGCTGTCTCACCAGAACACTCTTGCACGCACACCGGGGCGGATGTAGAATCGCTTGGTGTTCTTGAGGTGCGGGAAAAGAGCCTGGGCGAGATGGCCTTCTGTCATCGGCACTATCACAACTGTGGGACGGCTGCCGCTTTTCTCTAGCTCGACGAGGTCTTCGAACTTCGTCCAGTAGCCGGTCTTCGCCTCGAACGCGCGGTTGTACCACGGGAAGGGCCAAGTGTCGGTGGGGGGAAGCGCAACCGCGATGAACGGTGGCTGGCGTCCTTCCCCATGCGGCTGCCTTTCGGCGGCGCGCATCGCGTCTGCAGCCACAGAGGCAAGCTGCTTCACCTCGGGCGAGGAGTGTGCGTAGTTGAAGGGAATGTCTCTTGAATCAGGATCGCGCGCAATCGCCCTGAGCGAGGGGATGTTTCCCGAGAGCACAAGAACTGCCACAACGAGCGCCCCTGCCAACTTGATTGCACCTGACCGCGATGACGAACACAGGATGTATAGTCCCAGCAATGCGGCGGGAACCATCGCCACGAGAATCTGCACTGCGCACCATGGCGTCTTGTACGGGATGAACGAGTAGAACGAGAGCAGCAGCGCGGAGCAGGCGGCAAGAAAGACGAAGGCGTTCCTCACCGCAGGCGTCATGGACTTTCGTTTGCAGATGGTGAAAAGCCCAGCGAGAAATCCGAGTGCCGTGAATAAGCACAAGACGCCATTGCCCGCGAACAGCCATTTGATATACTGCCACCAGGGATGGACATGCCATGCGGCGCCTTCGGATGCCGCGTCGCCTGCGGCGCGGTGCAGGTATGACAGCGGCGCCGCGATGAACGCGTTGTACACGCCCGCCCAGTTTGTCGCGAACGAAGAGAAGAATAGGACCGAAGTCAGGAGGAATCCCGCCGCGGCGAGTATGACGTCTCTCGTCTCAATCGCAAGTCTTTTTCTGCTGAGCCACAACAGCGGGGCGCCTGCAAGCCCCGCGGCGCCGAACGACAGGACGCACGTCTCCTTGGTGGAGAACATGAGTCCGCACGCGATGCCGAAGAGAAGCGCCCATGTGCCTGGCTTCATGCGGGCATGAGGGACGCTCGCCGCTGCCGTCTGCTGGTCTTCCGCATGCGGAACACATGATCTTGCCGCGAAGTATTCCGTGCCAGTCCAGAAGGCCATCATGAAAAACGATGCGAGAAGCGTCTCCTGGATGAAGTCCGTGGCGAAGAACGCGAACATCGGCGAGGTGCCGAGCGTGACGGCAAAGAGAAGCGGCATGAGCCACGATGCGGCGCGTGAGAGACCGTCCTTCAGCATCAACCTGCGGATGGCGAGCGCGCCGAATACGAGCGCCAGCACGCCGAAGATGAGAGGCGTGCATCTGAGAAGGGTGCCGTCTAGCTCTGCGGTGGTGTTGTGCCCGAAAGCCCGCTGCAGGGGCGCGGCGGCGTAGTAGAGCGTGGGGCCGTGGTGGTCGGTGGGCTTGTAGGCATAATGACCCGTCTCAAGCAACTTGCCAACGGTGAAGGCCTGATTCGCCTCGTCGGGGTGGAATGTGCGGTCGAACAGCATGGTGTGCTCAGCGGCGCTATGGCAGCAGAGATGATGCGGGTGCCGCCTGGCGGCGACGGCTGTTGAGCTCCTGCAGCTTTGCGATGAGCGCCTTGAGCCTTTCGTTGGACGCCATGCGCTTCATTACAACCGATTCGCTTGTCTGGAAAGCGGATATGATGGCTGCGTACGAAGCCTGCGTCTGGCCGAGCGAGTCCTTCAGCAGGGCCATGTCGAGCCAGGCGTCGGCAATCAGATTCCTCTCGGCGGCGTCGCGTGGCTGGATGCGCAGAATCTCGTTCAGCACCGTCTCTGCCTCGGCGGCGAGCCCGCCCTCGAATAGAATCTTGGCCATCGTGCTGCGGTAGGTGGGCTCAAGGTTTGGCGGCATGAGTTCAAGCGCGCGCTTCATGGTGGTGGCGGCGTCGCCGCGCATGCTGCACGTGGAGAAGATGTGGGCGGCGAGGAAGAGCACGTCGAATTCCTGGGCGTCTGGCATGAGGATGGTCTTGCGCGTTGTCTCGAGGGCGCGCGCCGTCTGGCCGAGCGTCTGGTAGCACTGTGCAAGCCTTATGCTTTCTACTGCGGATAGCGGACCCTTTGCGGCCTTGGCGGTGTAGTTGTCGATCTGGCTGGATACGCCCATGAGCTTGTTCAGGTGCAGGCTCATCTGGTCGGTGCGCTTGTTGTTGGGGTCCACGCGGTCCGTGTAGTCGAGCATGTCCTTGATCACGTCCCACTTGCGCAGGGGAACGAGCACTTCCTGTATGTAGCGGAATGTGGCCTCGGGGGAGGCAGGATAGAGAAGAACGGCTTCGCGGAACGCCTGGTCGGCCATCGAGTAGAGTCCGCTGTTCGAGTAGAGGCCGGCGATTGCGGCGCGCAGCTTGGAGAAGCTCTTCTGGGCGGGGAAGTCGCGCCGGAACGCCTTGTCGTGCAGCAGGCGGCGCTGGTACCAGTCCCAGAACTCCATGTCGTTCTTGACGATCGTGGCGTTGAGCTTGTTCTGCTCGGCGTTGATCTTCATTATGAGGCCGTGGGGGGTGAGGTACGGGTACATCCACTGGATCACGTAGCTCTCCTCAACGTAGAAAGCGTGGCGCAGACGTTCGTGGTCGAACATCATCTTCGTGAGGATGCCGTTTATCTCCATCACGCCGAGTGCGCCAGTCACCTGCACGCGGCCGTTCTCGATCTTTAGGTCGGCGTTGGCGGGGCGCTTGCCGCTTTGGACCTCCGAGACGTAGATGTTGAACGATTCGGCGCTGTCCTCCTTGGAGGGAATCCATATCTCGTCGCCGTATAGGTCGCGCTCAACGCTCATGTAGGTGTCGTCGGCGAGGGCGTTCTGCGTGATGAGGTACACGTCGGGGCGCACCCTTGCGGAGTAGATCATGTAGGTTGGAACGAAGCGCCCCGGGTCGGTGCCGCCGAAGAAGATCGAGGATGGCTCCATCTCCTCTGGCCACATCGGGTTCGGGAGTGGCTCCTCGTCCGGCGAGAGTTCCTCGCGGATCGCGTTCGCGCCGCGCAGCTGGTAGTTGCCGAACTGCCAGCCGAAGGTGTGCCCGTTCTGCTCGGCCGAACCCATGGCGAATACAAGCCTGTCGTTCGTGTAGTTTTCCCACACCGGGATGAGCGCCACGCAGGCGGCTGCGGCGCAGAGGGCGTAGAATATGGCCTTGCGGACATTCTCGCTCACGTTGAAGCAGCGGCTCACGAGGCGGTTCGCCACCACCAGGCCCACGGCGAGGCCGTATCCGATCCAGAGCGAGAACATGCCGTGGGACGAGATGAACTTCACCTTCTGGATGAAGCCGTCCTGGATGTCGCCCTTGACGTTGGCGAGCGCCACTAGGCCGAGCGACATCAGCGCGAAGCATGCGCCCACGGCGATGAGCCACTGCTGGGAGACGTCGTCGAGGTCGGCCTTCGCGTCGGCCTGTTCCGCATAGGGAACCACCATGGGCAGGCGCAGCGCGCATTCGGCGGAGAAGAGCACGAACGCGCCGAACATAAGCCATCTGAACGCGCTCACCGCGGCGGGTGAGGGAATGACCGCAAGTCCCTTCCTGAACATCTCCTCCGTTGCCGGGGCGATGGTGAATATCCCCACGCCGCCGGCGAAGCCCCTGCCTGCGAGGCAGAGCAGAAGAAGGACGAGCGCCACAAGCGCGGCGGCGCCGAACGCCGCCATGGAGATCTTCGCGCGCAGCGCGGATCTTGGGAAGACCATGTCGAGGATCAAAGACACCTGGCGGCGCAGCATCAGGTACACGCCAGCGCCGGCGATGAGCGCGAGAAGGCCGAGCAGGTACTTGTCCACGCGGAAGGGCACCTCGCCTCCGCAGAGACTCTCGAATATGGAGGAGAACGAGAACAAGATAACGAGCGCCGCCACAAGCACGTATATCGCGGCCGCTCCCCACACGGCCTTGACGGCGACGGGGCGCGCCTTGTTCTTTAGGCGCAGTATGAAGGTCCATGCCGCGAACGGCACGAGCGCGAGCGCAGCGGCCACTATGGTGAACTGCATTCGCAGGTCCTGGAAGTAGAATCCCATCTGCTTGAGGAAGTGGTCGAAGCCGCCTATGGAAGCGAGATCGGGCATCTTGATGGCCTCGTACTGTCCGCGCGTGAGCGCGTGCTTGAAGCCTTCCCACGTGCGAGGATAGCCCCAGTTCATCGGCGGGTTGCGCAGATCCGAGACGATCGGCATGTAGGCGTAGAACGAGACTCCCAGCTCGGCGAGGAACGCGGCCATCGATACGGAGCGCCCGTTCGGCAGCGTCACGGCCGCGAGCGCCAGCATCGCGAAGTTCCACACCATAGGCCAGAAGAACCACCAGCTGTGGGGATTGGTGAGGCCGTTCATCGCGCCCTTGCGCAGCAGGATGAACGCAGCCACCTGCACCGCCGCGACGGGAATCGCGAAAGCAAGTCCGCTTGGCGTGCCCACAGCGAGCGCGAAGAGGAGCGCCAGGCCGGCGAAGAGCAGAAGCGTGGGCTGGGTCCAGGCGAACGGAACGTGGCGCGGGTCGGCGCCGAAGCCCATGTCGCTGGCGGCCGCCACCTCCTTCACGCGGTGAAGCGACACATCGTACTCGAAGCCAGTCACCGACGCCGCATACAACACCGCCAGCACCGCCAGCGCGCCAGAGGATATGAGCGTGATCTTCCAGAGCTTCTGGCTCTCTTCTCCGCCGTCCCTGTCCACGAATGTGGATGCGGCGGCGGCGGTGAACGCGGCCGCGAGAAGGGCGCCTAGAACCGCGTACTTCGTGGGGGTTACGAGTGGCGCTATGGCGCTTTCCAGCGGACCGCACCAGGTGGTGGTGCCGGCGAACACCGTGGCCGCGAAGAAGATCAGCGCCGCGCCCGTGCCGCCTACCGCCATTACGGCCTTCGGCAGGGTGTGTTTGCTGCTGTGCCTGCGCATGACGATGCCGGCTATCGGCGCGATGATCACGAGCGCGAGGCCGAGCCACAGGATGACCTCGTTCGGGCAGGCTACGGGATTGGGGAAGAGTTCGCCGGAGATCGGCTTGTCGGCCGGAGCGAGCTTGACGATGGGCTCGAACTTGTTTATGACGTCAGAGCTCATGTGCGCTGTGGCGCGGAGCATTGATCCGATCTGCAGGAGCTTGGCCGTGAGGCCGATGGGAATGCACACGAGGATGAAGTCTCGGAAGAGGCGTATGTCGCGAAGGGCGATGATGATGGCGAGGGGCACTGCGGCAAGCAGAAGCACCTGGTAGTTCGTGAGGCCGAGGCCGAATATGAATGCGGTGAGCCAGAGGATCTTGTCGGAAGGCATGCGCATCCATCTGTACGAGAGCAGGAAGACGGCCATGAGGAAGAGGGCGTTGAGGGAGTATATCTCGACGATGGTGGACTGCGACCACTCTACGGGCGAGAAGGCGAAGACGAGCGATCCGCCAAGGCCGCCCGCGAGCGACATGAGGGCGTTCCTGCGCGTGCGCTCTTCGGCGTCGTGCTCTCCGTCGGCAGCGGGGATGGAGTCGAGCATGTCGCTTCCCGAGCGGCAGATCAGCATAGCGGTGCAGCCTGCGGCGAACGCTCCGGCAACCGCGGAGAACAGCGACACCGCCCACGCGGGAGTGGGCTGGCCCATGTATGTGACCCATGAGAAGATGCGGCAGAATATCCACGAACAGAGCGACCAGAAGGGGTATCCCGGCGGATGCGGCACTCCAAGGTGGTCGGCCGCCGTGGCGAGTTCGCCGGAGTCCTCGAGGCCCACGCTCGGGCCGAGCGTGAAGAAATACACGAGGAAGGCGATTAGCGTGGCGCCCCAGAACGCGGTCCAGTCAATGCGCCTGAAGAATGCGCCGGGCTTCGTCTCTGTGCTGAATAGCTTGCTGAACATTTGCTCTCTCTTCTCTTCTTTGTTGAGTGCTTCTGCGGATAAGGTTGCTTCAAGATCTCCTCTGTGCCGGAGCGGGGCGGCGCATGATCGCGCGCAGCAGCTCCTGCGTCACAAGCGACTGCGTGCTGCCGCCCGACGACACGAGTTTCTCGCGTGCCTGCAGGATGAGGAACCTTGCGAGGCGCAGTTCGCCGAGGCTGAACGCCTTGGCGTTCTTTGCGCCGCGCTTCACGGCCCAGTCGCCGCGCGAGACGTTCGGGCCCACGCCGGACGCGTCGAGGTCCTGCACGACGTCGGGCGGGATGTTCTTGGCCCAGCCGCCGTACGGCGTTAGCCAGCCCTTGTCGAGCGCCTCGCGGTAGATGTAGAGCTCGCGGAGGAATTTCTCGGCAACGGTGGCGAGCATGATGTCGAAGCCGCTTTTGCCGTCGTCGAAGCGGGCGATCGTGGCGAGCAGCTTTGCGGGGCTGCGCTGCGCGATGGCGTCCGTGATCTCCCACAGCTCAGGCTCGTCGCCGCCGGGGGATGCGACCTCGGCCACGTCGGCGACGGTGACGTGGCTGCGCTCCTTGCCGAGGTACGTGCGCATCTTCGCGAGCTCCGAGACGATGCGGCGAGTGTCTGTTCCGACCTTGGAGATGAAGGCGGCGTCTGCGCCTGGATCGAATTTGAGGCCCTCCGCTTCGGCAAGGTCTGGAAGGCGCATGAGCGCGGCCTCCATCTTGTCCCTGCTCTTGCCGCCGGACGAGAACTCCACGAGCTGTGCGCCGCACTTCATGAGCGTCTTTGCGAAGATGCTGGTCTTGAGAAGCTTTGGCGCCGTGATCACCAGAGTCTGATTTGGCGGAAGGGGATTTGCGGCGAGTTCTTCGGCGAAGCGCGCGAGGGCGGCTTTCACCTGCTCCGATACGCCCTTGCCCTCGCCGCGCCCTCCGCCTGGCAGAAAGGTGACGCCACGCCACCATGTGAGCTTCACGGGGTCGAGAAAAGGGGGCGTCTGGATCGAGGCGACGCACTCCTTGATCGACGCGAGCTGCGTCTCGGCGTTGTCGGCTGCGCCGTCTATCGTCTCCACGGCCGTCGCGCGAAGGGACGGCTCGACGGCGCCCTCTACGATCTTTGCAGCGGCCGCATTGGCGAGGTAGTCGTCCTCGCCCACGAAGATGTGGATGTTTGGTCCTTTTGACACGCCCAATATTTTACCATAATCCGCGTGGTTTTTGGTTAGCTTATGATGAGGAAAAGAAAAATGATTTTGCAGGCAGCCAGCAGTCAGCAATTGCCGCTTTCTTTTCTTCCTTGCGCCGGGACAACCGAATTTGGTATCATATATGCGCAAGCATCTTAACCTTCGAGGAATGAAAATGAGAAATGAATGCGCAACAGTGTGGCACGCGTGCCGCTTCGGACGTATGGCGATCGCAATGGCGGCAATGGCGTGCCTGCCGGCGCAGGCGGTGACGACGCACCACATGCCTCTTGCGGAGCTGACCTATTCGGCCAGCTTCATCACCCCAGAAGGCGTGCTTGTGTTTCCGGGCAAGACGCTTGCAGACCTCGAGGGCTGCTCCTTCTGGGGACGCATCGGCGGATCGGCCCTTGGCCGCGTAAAGGGTGCGCTTTCCAATGCCGTGCAGGCGTTTCCTGCCGGCGCGACCGGCACAGCCATCGAGCGTTACGACTTCGACCTTGTCTCGAATGAAGGCCAGCATCTGAAGGGGGTCCACATCCAGCTCTACAACGGCGACGACGGCGTATATGCAAAGGCCGTCAAGTCATGGTATGTCCAGGCGGGCACGGGCGCTCTGCCCACGATCCGCTACACCGTCGACGCCGTAACGGGCGAGCTGACTTGGAACGGCGTCACCAACAGCGGAATCGCAACCGGGCCGAGCGTAAACGGTTATGGAATTGGCGTATTCGGCGTGGCGCGTCCTCTTACGGCGACGGCGACGCTTGCGTTTCCGGGGCTGAAGGTGGCAGACATCGCAAAGAACGCGCCGGCCAAGATGTCGGTGCGCATCTCCGGAACGTCAATCGGCGAGGCGCTGGGACAGTCTGCGACCGTCACGAACGTCGTCGTCACGGCCGGTACGGAGGCCAGCCCAACCGCAATACGCTGCGAGGCGCAGTTCATCAACGGCACATACACGAAGTGCGGCGCGTTTGAGCTGACGGACGGCGACGGCGGCGTGTATGTGCGGTACATAGGCGGGTACTACAAGAACGACTTGACGTATTTCGGCAAGCCGTTCCTGAATCCAGACGGAACTCTGGTAAGCGGCGTGGCCAGCATGAATTCCACTCCTTCAACGCTCTTCGCCAACGGCTACGGGCTATACAACCTCGAGGTGAACGAAGAGGCGCGAGTCGAGTGCGACACTTCGTATGTGTTCGACATGGACACCTATCTTACGGGCACGGCGCAGCTCGTGTTCCCCGGCGCCACGCTGGCGGAACTGGAAGGGTGCACGTTCTACGGAATCATGGACGGCTCGTCAGTCGGCCACGGGTCCATGGTCAGGCCATCCGCGTATACGCATATAGTGAAACGTTATCCGGAGAACACGGAGGAGACACTACAGAAGCTCTTTCTTCAGATGACGCACTGGGATGGTACTTATACGAAGAGCGTCGTCGTGGAGCTGACGGAGGGGAACGGCGGCGTCTACGGGCGGGCAATCCTCTCCTCATACGTGAAGGCCAACAGAGCCACGCAGCAGTCTTTCGGCATCAAGGAAGACGGCAGCGGCGTGACAAATTATGTAGGATATACCGGCAATAACGTCTCCACCGCCGATCACGCCAGGGATTATGGCATAAAGATGCTTGGTGCTACGAAGCTTGTGTCGGGTTCGGCAAGGCTGGCGTTCCCAGGCCTGACCGTCGCCGACATCTTCCGCGGCGAAATGCTGGCCAAGACGTGCGGCGCTTCTATGAGCAACTCCGACCAGTTCTACGACCATACCGCATGCAACCGGGTCATCACGTCCACGGATGCCGAGACCGGCGCCATCACAGGGTTCCGCGATGAGATGCAGTGCTCAATGGGGTACATCAAATGCGTGGAGCTGCGCTTCACGAACGGCGAGGGCGGCGTCTACGTGCAGCCAGTGCGTGCCTGCTACGCCGGTTCGCCCTATGCCACCGTCGGACGCATGATGATCGCGAACAACGACACTGGCGTCGCGGGCGGCGTGGCCAACGGTTCGGTGGCAACATCGTTCTGGACGTCAGGGTACGGCGTGTGCTGCCTTGCGGCGGCTCTTCCGGACGATGCGTCGACCGGCCCTGCGACGGCGGTGTGGAACGGCGGCGACCCCGCGAACGCCGCGAGCTGGACCTGCAAGGCCGGTGATGGCACGCTCCTTGCGGATACGCTCCCCGACAAGCACACGCAGGTGCTGATCGCCGCGAACGTCAGCATGACCGCGGATGCGGATCTTACGCCGTACGCCTCCGTGATGACGACCGCAGCCAGCTTCACGATCGACACCGCGGGCCACAAGCTATACCTTAAGTCGCTTCATCCCTGGCACGCGACCACGATCACGGACACCGTGGGCGGCGGAGAGCTGCATATGGTCGCTCCAGACGGCAGATTGACATACAACAACCAGATCGCGCTTTCGGGCAGTCTCAAGCTCGTCACGGAGGGAGAAGGGCTTTTCGTGGCGGCGAAGACCGAGCAGACCTACACCGGCGGCACGCAGGTCGCTTTGGGCACATTTATGTACGATGCGGCTCCGGCCCAATGGCCTTTGGGAGGAAACGGCACGGCGAACGCCACAGCGCAGGTCGTCACCGTCGATGGCGGAGCGAGGCTCGATGTCAACGGGAAGACGGGCTTTGGCTACACTACGGTCATCTTCAACGGCGGCACCGTCTATGGCTCGACGACGCAGTTCAACTGCGCCAAGCGGCTCACGGCCGATTCCTATCTCACGACGAATGGCGACTTCAAGATGCAGGCTTCGGCGCTTGATCTTGGAGGGTACAGGCTTTCCGTGGACATTCTGCCCGGAAAGAGCCTCTATCAGGAATGCCCGATAACGGGCCCGGGAACGATTGACGTGACTCGCGGCGGATGGCTGGTAATGACTTCGACGGACATCGCCGCCGCGAACGTGGACTTCAAGATCCACTGTGCGCTCAACATCAACAAGGCAATATCCATCCACGACTACTATTCGTGGTATGACAACGAGGCGAACACATGGGGAACCACCGCCGCGCTGAAAGTCTATGGCACGTTCACGCCCGCCAGCGAATTCTTCACCGCAGCCACTATGATGAACGGCTCTGTAATCGATCTCTCGGCGAAGACGGAAGTGTGGTCCACGACGTCCAGCTCCAACGGCGGCAACACGCTGTCGTACGAGCAGGGCGGAACGATCTACGTGGATCTCGGCGAGCGCGAGATGGACTTCTCCACCACCGACGCGGTGAAGATCGTCTCGTGGGATGCACAGCCCGTAAACGTGAAATTCATGGCGACCGACCGTAAGAGCTACCATGTGGTCCAGAAGGCCGACGGGCTCTACTGCCTCAATGCCATTGGAACGACGATATACGTCCGCTAATCACCACCCTAGATGCGGCAACTAATCATTAGGCACTAAGCACTAGGCACCAGCTGTATTCGGTCAGTGAAATGTAGGGGTGAGTGCTGCGAGTGTTCGAAGATGCGCCTGATGCAAACGTAAACGCTGAGCATTACGTGCGCCGCACGCTCAAGATCAAGGCAGGCGAACCCCTCAAGGCCAATCTCGCGCCAGGCGGTGGCTTCGCCGCCCGTTTCTCGCCGCTTTGAACGCGGCAAAAAGAGAAACCGGAATTCACTTCTTCACGGGCTGGAGAATCCAGCGCTTGTTGTACCAGAACCACTGGCCTGGCGTGCGCTTGATGCCAGCGTCGAGAAGCGCCATCGCCTCGCGGGTGAGGCGCGCCGCCTCGGCGCGGCGGTCCGTGGCGTCAGGATCGGGACGCAGCGTTGCAAGGTGGTCGAACGTGTGAACACCGCTCTCGCGGCGCATTATCGCCACAACCACCGGAGCGCCAGTTGCTACGGCGAAGAGCGCGCCGCCATGCGAGACGTTGGCAGTGCCGTTCAGGAACGGCACCTCGACGTCGCGCGCGGGCACGCGCAGGTCGGGCAGGATCGCAAAGCCGCGTCCGCTTTTAAGAAGCGCCAGGATGGTGCGCATCACTGATGCGTGCCCGCGCTCCACAACCTCGATGCTTCCGTACTGGCGCTTCATCCACGCATCCACGTATGGGTTGCGCTGGCGGGCCGCAATCGCGGCGAGAGGCAGGCCGTACTGCGCCATCGCCCATGCGGCCATGTACCAGTTGCCGGAGTGGGGCACCATTATGACGGCGCCCTTGCCTTCGGCGAGCACTTCGCGCAGACGCTCTGCGTAGAGAGCGATGTCCTTCACATGGGCGGTGATCCACTTCTTCGTGAGACGTGGCGCTCGGATCATCTCCACCGCGTTCATGAGGATGTTCGCGAGCGACTCCTTGGCGATGGCTAGCGCTTCGGAGCGCGACTTCTCGGGGAAGCAGGACGTGATGCGCTCAAGCGTGCGCGCCTTGTGGAAGCCGCATGTCACGGCCGCTGAGGCGAGAAGCCGCGCGCAGGCGCATGCAAGGCGGTATGGCACGGCGTTCACCGCGGCGCATGCGGTGCGCAGCGCGGCGTATTCCAGCAGGTAGACGAAGCGTGGCTTGTGCCTTGCCATGTGTCACTTGGCGGGAAGGGTGCGGAGCTTGGAGATGGCGTTCTGCATGGCGGCGGAAAGCGCCGTGCGCTGGGCGTCCTCCATGTCCGTCATCGTCACCTCGGGCTGGTTGAGGTTGACCTGCGGACGCATTGCCGGAGCCTTGGCGGCCGTGAAGCCGAACAGGATGTGAAGAATGATCTTGCCGTTCGGGCCCTTGCCCTCGCCAGTGCCCACCACCGCGTAGCCCACGGCCTTGCCTGCGGCGTCAAGGGCGACGTATGATGGAAAATCGTCGCCTGCGGCGTCAATCTTTGTGAGCGACGCAGCGGGCTTGGGAAGCACTTTGCGCACGAGATCTTCAGTTAGCGGATTGATCTTGCCCACGGCCTTGCGGTCGGCCTCCTTGCGTGCGGCCGCTTCGGCGGCAGGGTCGGCTGCGGGCGCCCTGCCTTCGAGACGGTCGATGCGGGCGCAGGCATTGGCGATTGCCTCGCAAACGGCGCGCGAGGTGATGGTGGCGCCTGTGATGGCGTCAACGTCGCCGCCGTCCTTCTTCACCTTAAGCGCCCTGCCGGACTTGCCGCCGAACTGCGCGGTGAAGGCGGCGTCGCCGAGCTTCGCGCCGAGTCCGGGTGTTTCGTTCGCCGCAAGCACCTGATACGACACCACATTGCGCTCCGCCGTGAGGCCCACCATCAGGCGGATTGTGCCGCCGTAGCCGCTGGCGCTCACGCCGGGTGCCGCGTAGCCGAGTACCTTCGACTTTGCGGCATCGGCGTAGGCAACGAAGATGACGGCCTTTTCGTCGGCGGGGTCCTTGCGCTGATCGATGGCATTCACGCCTGCGGGCAGCACGGCCTTTGCCGCCTTGTTGCTTTTGAGCGTGGCTATGCTGGCGATGCGCTCGCGCGTGATTTCGTTCACGATCGCGAGCACCGCCGCGCATACCGCCGCGATGGCTGTTAGCGAAATTACAAGCTGTGCGATTTTCTTCATGTCCTGATTTTCTCCTAGACTTCAGACTTCGGACTTCAGACTTCGAAACTTAGAAACCTCAAAACCTCGAAACTTTGAACTTCGAACTTCAAACTTACTTCGCGCCGAACGTCTTCGGCTGTGTGAACCGCGAGATGAGGGGCGTGAAGGCGTTCATTATGAGGATTGCGAACGAAACGCCTTCGGGGAAAGAACCCTGGGTGCGGATGAGCATGGTGAGAAGTCCGCATCCGCAGCCGAATATCAGCTTACCCTTGGCGGTGATCGGCGATGTCACGTAGTCCGTGGCCATGAAGCATGCGCCGAGGATCGCGCCGCCGGAGAGCACATGCACCTCCGCGAGCTTGAGCGCG
>JAEEGF011472965.1_pt1 | contig 13748 bp, 10 predicted proteins | sample 9134171 | NCBI WGS metagenome assembly JAEEGF01 (sample SAMN16246542, study PRJNA631951) | gut metagenome | biome: gut microbiome; feature: rumen; material: AP-attached | host: Bos | place: Iran: Karaj | collected 2018-10
CTTGAGTCAGTAACAAGTATTGGTGAGATTCTAGAGTCTCCTTATGTTGAAGATACAGAAGGCAAAAGCGATATTGGTCCATTAAAGGGAGAGTTTGATTTTGAAAACATCGGCTATGCTTACCCTGACAGCCAGGAGGAGATAATTTCAGGGCTTACTTTCCACGTTGAGCCTGGCGAGACTGTCGCCTTTGTGGGCGAGTCAGGTGCTGGAAAGAGTACCATCATGAATCTTCTTGTTGGCTTTGGAATGCCATCAAGTGGAAGGCTTCTTATTGATGGCAGGGATATAAAAGACATAAGCCTTCAGAGCTATAGAAAACAGCTTGCAGTGGTTCCTCAGAACACCATTCTTTTTTCAGGGACAATAAGAGATAATATCCTTTATGGAACTAGTGATATATCTGAGGACAAGCTTTCGCAGGTAGTAGAAGAAGCAGGGCTTAAAAGCGTCATAGATAAGCTCCCAGCCGGGCTTGATACTGTGGTAGGAGAGCACGGCGACAAGTTATCCGGAGGACAAAAACAGAGGATATCTATTGCAAGAGCCCTTATAAGAAATCCAAAGGTTATCCTTCTTGATGAGGCCACATCAGCTCTTGATGCTATCTCAGAAAAAGAAGTAAGCTACGCACTTGACCATATTTCAAGCAAATGTACAACCTTTATTGTGGCCCACAGACTTGCAACTATAGAAAAGGCTGACAAGATAATCGTAATAGATAATGGCACCATTGCTGAGGTTGGAAGCTTTAAAGAACTCATGGATAAAAAGGGAATATTCTACAGAATGGAGATGACAAAATGATGCAATTAGGAATAAGATTTCACGACACAAAAGAAATTCCATTTGAGGACAGACTTAAAAGTATCAAAGATCAGGGCTTTGACTGCGTTCATATAGCTCTTTCAAAGGTACCGGGCTTTACTGCGGATACAGACGCACTAAATCCCGGTTATGCAATGTATTTAAGAAATGCTTTCAGAAAGGCTGACCTGGATGTGGCAGTTCTTGGATGCTATCTGAATCTTGCAAATCCCAATCAAGAAACTCTGAAAAAGACTCAGGAGAAATATTTTGCGCACCTTCGATTTGCCAGCATTCTTGGATGCGGCATGGTAGGGACAGAAACTGGAGCTCCAAATGAAGCTTACTCCTATGACAAGGAAGCCTGTCATTCAAAAGAGGCTCTGGAGACCTTTATCACAGGCTTAAAGCCTGTTGTAAAGTGTGCTGAGAACATGGGCGTGATCATTGCCATTGAGCCAGTTTACAGACACATAGTTTACGATGCTAAAAGGGCAAGAGAGGTACTTGACAGGATTGAGTCACCAAATCTTCAGATAATATTTGATCCTGTAAATCTTCTTTGGACCGACAATTATGAAAACAGATATGAAGTTATTGATGAGGCAATAGACCTTCTTGGGAAGGATATCGCCATGATACACCTTAAGGATTCCATACTTATGGAGGATAGCGTAAAGAGTGTTGGATGCGGATTTGGAGAAATGAAATATGACAGCATCATAAAATTCGCGCTTGAGAAAAAGCCTTTTATCCATGCTACTTTAGAAGATACCAAGCCAGAAACTGCGGCTCAGTCTCTTAAGTGCATTAAAGATGTGATCGATTCCTTATCATAAAAAATATGCCCCTGACTTAAGGTCAGGGGCGTTTCTTATTTCTGCAGATGCTCGAGCTGTTTTGTCAGGATATCTGGAACTTCGACCTCATCTTTCTTGAGTTTATGTATAGCGTTGCTTATAGGTTTGGCTACATTGTTTATGTGGGCTACATAGTGGTTTATGAGCTCGGTGTACTGAGGATTATCGCCCAGCTTTTCCCTTACTTCCTTTGAGAAAGGACAGAAGGTAAACAGTATTTCTCTTGCAACTTTATTGAGCCTTGGTGAACTGTTTGACTCAAATTTGATATAAGCAAGATAATCGGCAATAAAGACATTTTTGTAGTTGTTTGAGAACTTTTTAAGGTCTGTTCTTAGTTTTTCTTTGTTCTCAGAAGACAGGGCTGAGTTCTTTTTAAAGAACTGAAGATAATCGCAGTACATGGAGGTCAGTGACGGATCTGTGACATCGTTCCAGTGTACGCCCTGGACTGTCTTGCACATCTCCCATCTGAATTCTCCAAAGAGCTTTATCATGGATTCTTCGGTATTTTCTGTGTTGAAGATAGATACGATCATCCTTGCTTTGGTTCTTCTGTTCTTGCCATTTATTTCCTGCCAAAGACTTGCCCTGCTTCCTACATTTGGCATCAAGATCATGTAAGGTGTTATATCATCGTCATAGTAGAGCTGTGTGATCCCGATCGCAGGATCAGAAAATACAGCCTGCCTGCAAAAAACACTGTAATCAATGGACCTTATCTTTTCGAAGTAGCTGTTTACCTTGTTTGATGTAAGGTAAGCCATATCGAGAGGACGAAGTACGTTTTGGGAATCAAATACAGGAACAAAGGACGAGATCCTTCCAAAGGTCATCCTGTTACCAAGGGAAAAGAGATTATGGATCTCAAATTCCAGTCGCTTCATGGAATTGTTCATCATAGCTTCCATTTGGGCTTCGTTTATCGATCCACTTGTTTTCTGCTCCCTTAGGTAAGTGGGCCAATCCTGATCAAATTCATTCTTGGATGGATCAGCTTCAAGCATATAGATCTTTTTGAGCCATTCATACAATAAAAGAACATTTCCATCAGGATCAGGAGTGTAGGACTTTGCCATGTTGCAAAGGATGGTAGTGTTTTTTTCTCCTGCCAGTTCTTCATCAACAAAACCAAACATAAAGAACATCTTAAGCTCAATAGGCAGGTTTTCATCAGTAAGACTCTTTAAAAAGCATGGAGTGAAGATCTCATAAAAAGAAGTGGTGATATTTCTTCTAAGTGCTCTTGCTTCATCGGAAGAGTCATATCTGTTTTCGTTAGCTTTAAATTCGGATATCTGTTCTTCAAATTTAGCAGCTGTTTCCGGCGGAACAGCAGAGTAAGCCAAAATAGTTGTAAGGGCATTGACGATGGTAGTAGTTGGTTCTCCGCCAGATTCTGATCTCTCAAGGTCATCGAGCCTTGCTCTTATCATCTTCATGGTCTGTCTGAATGCTGTTGTCTTTTTGCTTAGAGTTTTTCTATAGGAATTTATTTCCTGAACATCCTCGGAAAGTCCATTGTAAATGGTAAAAGAAGTCATTACCATTCCAACAGCTATGTCCATTGAAAGGGGGTAGAAGCTCTTTTTCAGGGATGCTTCATTGTCCTTTAAGCTGCGGCAATAATTGATTGCCCACTCAGGAATCCTTCTGGGCTTTTCGGGAGCGATTATCTCATCCATTTCAGGGAATGGCTTTTCTGGTTCGCCAACCTTGATACAAAGACTTGGGTAATCAGCATAGTCGGCCATGAGCTGCTCATATTCACCAAGGGCAATATCATATTCCTGATCAAAGACAGAGCAAACAGAGCAGGCACTGCTTATGGCTGTGCTTGCCAGTATAGGAGCTATCTTGGGATTACTTCTGATTATGTTTGGGATATCGTCTAAAGATTCAAAAGGATATGAATAGACAGCAGATTCCTCTAATGCCTCATAGGTATAGACATATGGCTTACCCGGTTTTTCAACAGCACCGGCAAAGCCGCCTACTGTAAGCTTTATATCTGTGTTAATGTTGGATACTTTTATTGATCCTTTTATGACGACTTCAATAGAATTTACTTCATCAGTGCCTGCTTTATGAAGTATCTGACCTTTTTCGAGTTTAAGAATGCCCATAAGACCTCCATGACGATATAATCACCTAATATATATGGTATTACGTTCAGGGGCATACTTCAAGCATTATAATCACAATACAATCTGTTTTAGACTGTATTCTGAAGAAATTCCATTGCATGAAAGTGTGTTATATATCTGGCTGGCTGTCAGGTTTTCATCAAATAACCTCTTTTGAAGAGGAGACAGCATCTTGTCAGCGTCTTTAAGCCTGTTGAGAACAGGTATTGAACCGTTTTCAGCTATGACCTTTAAAAGGTCAGAGGAAGCGGACTTAAGGGCAAGAACCCTGGCGTAGGCAGTGAAGTCGTCTTCCTTGTACTCTTTCATATTTTCTTCTGTGATATTAAGAAGAATGTGCATAAGGCACCTGCTGATCCTGGTATGCACAAGATTTTTGGTTTTTAAGAGGTTACAGAAAGAGCTGTAACCGTCAATGTGATCTACATTTGCAACAATCCTGTTGGAAATATCTCTGGTGACATCAAGGTATCTGGTGTAACCTTCAGTTTTTTCAAGTATGAGCTTGTATTCCAAAAGAGCAGAGTAGTCGTTACTTTGCATAAATCTGCCTTCATAACAGGAAATCGATTCAATGGCAGTTCTGGGCATTACACCATCAAGGATAAATGGGGCGTTAAGCTTTACTCTGTCATTAAGACCTGAAAGGAGCCTTGCTCGTATGCCCGCAGCTGATGGAATGCTACCAAGCTCTTCACTGTGGAAAGGCCTGCCAACGCGCTGTACTGCATAGGGGGTTATAAAGCGGTTTTTCTTGTTAAGTGCCCTTAGATATTCAATTCCTAGTATGGTATTGGGAGAGGACAACAGTTCTTCGTATTCTGTAGGGTCATAGCCTTTTGAGGTGCTTTTAAGCTGCTCGTTAAGCGCTTTTGCCCTTGCGGCAGGAAAAGAAAGCCCGTCTTTTAAACAAGTGCTCAGAACATCCTTGTAAACTGGAGGCTCATTTGAAATGATATCAGATATTTCATAAAGCTTATTTACATCCGGAAATTCACTGCCAAAGCAAAGATAGTCAATACATCCAAGACCTGAAAGAATGGAGATTGCGCCCTTTGCAAAATACTCAGCACTTCCGAGGCTGTAATAGACTGGAAGCTCAATAACAAGGTCAGCTCCCAGGTTTACGGCACACTTTGCTCTTGTGAATTTATCGATAATAGCAGGCGCTCCACGCTGAACGTAATCACCACTCATGACTACAACGACTCTGTCTGCGTGGAGATCTTTTTTGCATTTGTCGATGAGGTATTTATGGCCGTTATGGAAAGGATTAAACTCAGCAATTATACCGATTGTTTTCATTTTTCAGCACCTTTTGTACAATTTTTTCCTTGTTATTAAATTATAATATAAAGTATCATAGTGGTGTAAGTTTTTTGAAATACTCAAATTGGAAAAGAGGAATATTTAAATGAAAGTTTTAGTTATCAACTGTGGAAGTTCTTCACTTAAGTTTCAGCTTATCGATTCTGACTCTGAGGCAGTTATCTGCAAGGGCCTTTGCGAAAGGATCGGAATTGATGGAAGCCAGATTGTCTACACTCCAAGCGGAAAAGATAAGATCACAAAGGTAACTCCAATGCCAGATCATAACAGAGCAATTGAGCTTGTTATTGAGGCTCTTACCAACAAGGAAGATGGCGTTGTATCCCTTGATGAGATCGGAGCTGTAGGTCATCGTATCGTTCACGGCGGAGAGAAGTTCACAAAGTCTGTTGTTATCACAGATGAAGTTATTAAGGCTATTGAAGAGGTTTCAGACCTTGCGCCTCTTCACAATCCAGCTAACCTTATTGGTATCAGAGCCTGTCAGAAGGCTATGCCAGGTGTTCCTATGGTGGCTGTATTTGACACAGCATTCCATCAGACAATGCCACAGGAGGCTTATCTTTACGGACTTCCATATTCATACTATGAGAAGTATGGTATCAGAAGATATGGATTCCATGGAACAAGCCACTCTTATGTAAGTAAGAGAGCAGCTCAGATCCTTGGTAAAGATGCAAAGGACCTTAATATTATCGTATGCCACCTTGGAAACGGCGCTTCTGTATCTGCTGTTAAGGGCGGAGAGTGCGTTGATACATCAATGGGTCTTACTCCTCTTGAAGGACTTATCATGGGAACCAGAACAGGAGATATCGATCCTTCAGTTGTAGAGTTCGTTATGAAAAAAGAGAATTCTACAGTTGCAGATGTAACAAATCTCCTCAACAAGAAATCCGGCGTATTTGGTCTTTCTGATGAGCTTTCATCTGACTTTAGAGACCTTGAGGATGCATATGTAAAGGGCCATGCAGGAGCTAAGAGAGCAGTAGATGCTTTTGCTTACAGAGTTCTTAAATACATTGGCGCGTATGTGGCTGCTATGGGAAGCGTAGATGCAATCTGTTTCACAGCTGGTGTTGGTGAGAACAGCGGATTTGTAAGAAAGCTTATCTGCGAAAGATTATCATTTATTGGAGCTACTTTGAACGAAGAGGCCAATAAGGTTCGTGGAAAAGAGCAGATCATCTCTGGAGATGACAGCAAGGTTACACTTATGGTAGTTCCTACCAATGAAGAGCTTGCTATTGCAAGAGACACATATGCTCTTTGCAAATAATTCATTTAAATCATTAAAGTAAGTGATTAAAAAGCACATTTCAAATGCAATAAGCAAATGAAATGTGCTTTTTTGATGCCATTAACATGGCCAAATGGGTAATTTAATTATGCGCCAAGGATCTCGTGTACACATGCCTTGATAGCATCGTCTTTGCAGTTGGCATCGAAGTACTCAAGGAAGTGCTCACCCTTAAAGGCACCCTTTACAAGGTCCTTGTCAAGACTCTTTAAGATGGTTGGAACATCCTGTACAAGGGTCTTATTTCTTACTTCATCAAGGATCTTTTTGTTGCGCTGTTCAGGAACTGCTCTTTCTCTTGGGTAACCCTGTCCGCTCTCTTCTGAGAAGAGCTTTTCAAAGCTGTACTCTAGATTGAGCTCTGCACCCCAGCCTGACTTAAGTGCAAAGTTCATGGCGATCGCATTGCCATCGTTAACCTGAGCGAATGTGTAAGCGTCAAGCGGATCAGTTACGTGTCCGCAGATAACGCCTGGGAAGCTGTTACATGCAAGCATTGCACCTTCACCAGTTCCGCAGCCTGTAACTACATAGTCAGCAGCGCCGGAATTTAAAAGAACGCAGGCAAGAATACCGTTCTGAACGTATGTAAGCTGTGCCTCATCGTCAGCAGAGTACATACCGTAGTTAAATACTTCAAAGCCGTGCTGGTCAGCAACTTTCTTAAGGGCTTTATAGATCATTTCGTTCTTGGCAGCCTGGCTGTTTTCGTTAATAAGAGCAATTTTCATTAACCTATACCTCCGTTTTATAATAAAGTACTTATTTCTGTAATAATTCTATATTTCTGCCTTGTCATTGTCTATGTAATAAAGACGATTGTGCGCTTTTTTCAAGGTTTTATTCAATCCTGAAACATGTTAATTAAATCTTAATTTTTACTTTAATGGAAGATGATTTCGTGGTATACTATCACAGGTTTATTTTTTTGTTTTTTAAAGGGATAAGAGAATTGAGTACTGCAAGAACTACAGGCTATAGAACCTCTGACAGGAGCTATAGCAGAAACGTAAAACTGAAAAAAAGAAAGAAAAGAAGCAGAGTAAATTTAAGGAGAATCGGTATCATAGCTGCAACTACACTTGTGGCTGCTACAGCTGGATATGTGATCTACAACCATCTTCCAGTAGTTAAGGTCAATAAAGCTATTGCTGCAGGAGACAAGTATTCTCAGGATGCAGATTATCAGGCTGCCATCGATTCATACGCAGAGGCAATAGAGATAGACAGCCATTCTGTCACTGCTTATAGCAATATGGCTGGAGCATATCTTAGCATTGATGACTATGAATCAGCCAAGCAGACATTATACAATGGGTTCATTGAAACCGAGAACGAAGGCCTTTTGGACAATTACCATGCTGTTATCATGAATGAGGCAGTCAAGGTGATCAATGACCAGCAGGCTGATATGAGTACTGTGCTTGCTATTGAGAAGGTCCTTTCTGAAGACAACACTAACAGCGACGCGATTGGGCTCCTTGATTCCGCTTATTCAAGGGTATTTGATGACGCGTACAGCTATGATGTAAATGCACTTTTCAGACCTGACAGTGTCAGTAGCACTGAAGGTAGTGCCAAGTTCTCATATGCGGAGTATGAGGCGTTTATAAAAGAGCTTTTGTCAATTTACAGTGCTTCACCAAGTGATGAATTAAAAGAGGTCATCCTTAAATATGCTACGCCTTCAGAGATTTCTTTTACAATCTCTGTTTCAGATGCTGCAAGCTACAATGATCTTCTGGCAACTATTGAGAGCACAGTTTCAGGAAGCGATTCCATAACTTCCATGAGAGAGTGCTTAACTAATGCTTCTGATGTCCTTGGAATCTTTAGTGGCATCTTCGAGCAGCTCGATGTTGGAAACGTTGATGAGCTTAGAAGCTTTGTTGTTTCAGATGAGTATCTTGCTTTAAGAGATATTTTCCTCAAAGATGAGCCAACACCTCAGGAGAACACCACTTACGTACCTATCAGCAGAGAGGCCATCATCCTCAATAACAATGAGGGACAGTGGTCCTACAGATTCCTTAATTTTGAAGAGAACCCTTCTACAGATGGTGTTATAACCCTTTGGGCTAATTTCTTTGAAGATGACGGCGTTCAGAGGAATGCTATTTCCTATGAACCTAAGTCTATAGAAGATAACTATTATCCACACACCAAGTACTCTGTTACTTACCTGTACAGCTATATCACATCTGGCAAGGCTACCAAGGTACCCAAGATGAACTACAGGCTTGATACCACAGTTACTACTCAGGATGGCGATCAGATTGAGACCATCGTAGGTGACTGGGGTGGTGAGAATGAGTGGACAATGGATATTGAAACGATCGAGTCAAGGATAAAGGCATAAGCCGGGACTTTTATGGAACCAAAGTGCGTTATTATATCTGCAGGCAGTTTTCCTAATATTGAAATAGACCTACGGGAAGGGGATCTGTGTATCGCCTGCGATGCTGGTTTTAAATATGCTCAGCAGCTTGGGATACTTCCAGATCTCATCGTCGGAGATTTTGATTCGGCAAAAGAAGCAGGCCCTGACGTCACCAGGGGAATAGAAGAGATAGCTCTAAGTGATCCTGGCAGGATCATTAAACTTGAAGTAAAAAAGGACGACACTGACACGCTTCGAGCCGTTAAGATTGGACTTTCAAAGGGTTACAGAAAATTCTATCTTTACGGCGCTTTGGGTGGCAGCCGTCTTGATCACTCTCTGGCCAACATACAGACTCTTTTGTTTATCAAAAGAAATGGTGGCACAGGATATATAATGACTGCGGATACCATGCTGATGGTTGCTGAAAATGAGACCATTCATTTCCACAGAGGAAATACTGGTATGATTTCAGTCTTTTCACTGTCAGAGATGTCAAAAGGTGTGACCCTTAAAGGACTTATGTACAGTCTGGATAAGGCTACTCTGACCAATGATTTTCCGCTTGGCGTTAGTAATGAATTTATCATCGACGAGGAGGCAGAGATCACCGTAGAGGATGGAACGCTTTTGATAACGGTGTTCTGGGGACAATGATCAGTTTTCTTGCGAGATTTTTTATTAAAGATCATAAACAGGTGGACTCACCTATTGTAAGGCAAAGCTATGGAATGCTCAGCGGAGCATTTGGCATTGCCTTTAATATTATTCTGGTCATTTTCAAGATGATCGCAGGAGTACTTAGTGGCTCCATTGCGGTATTTTCAGATGCCTTAAACAATCTGTCTGATGTTACATCTTCTGTTGTTACCCTTATTTTCTTTAAACTTTCCGGAAGAGATGCTGATGAGGAACATCCCTTTGGCCATGGAAGGCTTGAATACGTAGCCGGCCTTATAGTTTCACTTCTTATCATTATTATGGCAGTGGAACTTCTAAACGGTTCTATTATGAAGATCATTCACCCTGAGGACGTGGAGCTTTCTTTTGGCATCGTTCTTATTCTTGTGGTTTCCATTTTTATCAAGTTTATAATGTTTGCTTCATATATGCAGACAGCGAAACTGATAGACAGTGCCACGATCAGGTCTGCAGCCATGGACTCTTTGTCTGATGTACTTTCAACCAGTATTGTTTTAGTTTCACTTATTGTGTTTGAAGTAACAAAAATAAACGTAGATGGTTACGCAGGTATAGTGGTGGCTCTGTTTATCTTCAAAACAGGCATAGACGCCGCAAAGGATACGATAAATCCACTTCTGGGAGAGCCTCCAAGCAGAGAATTCTTAAGGGAAATAGAAAGAACGGTGCTCACGCATGAGTGTGTGCTAGGGGTACATGACATTGTGGTCCACAATTATGGACCCAGCAGAGTAATGATGTCTCTTCATGTGGAAGTTCCCTCTGATGAGAATCTCATTACTATACATGACATCATTGACGAGATAGAAAAAGAACTCAGGCAGAAATACCACTGTACTGCAGTTATCCATATGGATCCTGTTGACAGCAGTGATTCAGAGGCTATGGCAATAAAGAGCTGGCTTATGCTCAATATTGAGGAAATTGATCCTGCCATAAAATTCCATGATCTAAGGCTTGTTAGAAAAGAAGGGGAAAGGCCTTTGGTGGAATTTGATCTTGAAGTTCCATACAAATACAGAATGGGAGATGAGGAGCTTACAAAGCTTGTGGAGGACAGGCTTAAGGAGCTTGGTGGGGAATATAGATTTGATATAACGATAGATAAAAAAGAAAAGTAAATATTTAGGGGAGAAAAAAGTTATGTTGTGGGTAAAAAAAATAAAGAGTGCTGCGAAAGGAGTACTTAAGGAGCATCCTTTTTCTGTAATTGCATTTTTTGTGGCCTGTGTTCTAGTGGGGATCAATGAAGACATCTACGATACTGAGCTGCTTAGATTTTTATTCTTTTTTCTGTTTTTGATGACGCCTTGCCTTCTTGCAGCAGAAGTTTCACATTTTTCGTTTAAAGAAAGCAATGTAAAGAAGATCGTTCCACATCTTTTGGCTATTATCATATCTTCTGTTTTATGTGCCACATACTCATTTATGGTGTCCTTTAAGGACGACGAGGCGGTCTACAAAAATGGCAGCCTCTATGTTCCTTATACATACCTTACAAGGCTTGTGATAGTATATTTGGTCATTGCTATATGCTATGACATTTACCGCATGTATAAAAATAGTGGAATGACACTTGAAAAATACAGCGTAAGGGCATTTCTTGGTGCTGTAAAAGCTGGGTTTTTATATGGCGTTGTTGCAGTAGGAAGCTTATGCCTTATCTTTGCGTTTAATGCACTTTTATTTAGCCTGGATATTGAGTTTTTGATCGAAATCATAATACTTGGAGCACTTCTTTTCCCGGGAGTTGTTATTGGACTTTCTAAAGTTTCTGAAGAGCTTGGCAGGTTCTCCAAAGTCCTTATGGGATATGTTCTTCCTGCAATTGTGGCCATTGCATGTCTTATTGTATATGTTTACATTATCAAGATAATCGTTGTTAGAACAATGCCATCAAATGAGGCGTTTTCAATCATGACAGGCATATTTGTGACTGGGCTATTTATCTGGACAACCGCCCAGGGCTGCACAGAGGGAAAGGTCCACAAATATCTTCTGTTTTTCCCGGCTGTCTTTTCACCATTTATAGTTATTCAGATCATTTCTCTTACCATGAGAATAAGGCAATATGGTGTTACTACCAGCAGATACATGGGAATTCTGCTTATTGTTTTTGAGATCATATATGTTGGATATTATGGCTTCTCAAGACTTAAGGGTAGAGGAGTTTCGGGCTTTCTTTTTGTGATGCTTGCTGCGCCCTTTGTTATTTACCACCTGATACCGGGTATCAATGCATATTCTGTTATCACAAGGTCTCAGGCTAAGGTGATAGAGAGGTATCTTGATGCGACTGAAAAAGGAGAAGAAACTACAGGTTTCAGGTCAGCTAAGTCTGCGCTGTACTCAATAAAAACCCAGGGAAGTATTGAGGGGCAGGATTATATTGAAAAGCTAAAGGGAAAATACTCTAAGGAACTGATTGAATCTATAAATTCTCTCGGCTATGAGGTTGATCTTGGAGAAGAATTAAATACGGATATTTATGCCAGCATCAGTAATCCTGTAGTCAGGGTAGAAGGCTACAAATATCTTAAGAGTGCAGACATATCTATTTACGACGGTGAGACTGACCCATCAAAGGTTCCTGTTTATGAGCATTATGACAGAGAAAAGGCACTTGGAACTGTTAACATAAAAGACATTGTTGATGAGCTTAAAAAGCTTGAAGAAGATGATGCAAGTTCTGAGGAAAAGGGAAAAATTCTCGACAGGGTACTTCCTCTTGATAATGGGGAAGGGCTTTATATATACGACCTTAACATAGAAGTTACCGAGGAAGGGCTGCTTGATTCTGTTAGTTTTAACGGATATTACCTGTACAATGACTAATTATAAAGGTTTTGTTAAATGCTTGTCATTTAGCCTGCCTATGAGATATACTATGCAAGGAAATTGTAATAATTGTTTTAAGCTTATAGCTTGGAATGGAGGATATAAATAATGAGAGGTTCAAAACCTACAGTTCTTTTAATACTTGATGGATACGGGATCAACGAAAACCCTGAGGGAAATGCCATCGCAATGGCAAAGACTCCTGTTATGGATGGTCTTATGAAGGATTACCCTTTTGTAAAGGGCTATGCTTCAGGACTTGCTGTTGGCCTTCCTGATGGCCAGATGGGTAACTCTGAGGTTGGTCATATGAATATGGGCGCTGGAAGAATTGTTTACCAGGAGCTTACAAGAATTACCAAGTCTATTGAAGATGGCGATTTCTTTACCAATGAAGGTCTTATGTGCGCTATAAACAACTGTAAGGAAAAAGACAGTGCTCTTCATCTGTACGGCCTTGTTTCTGACGGCGGTGTACACAGCCATATCACACATATCTATGGCCTTTTAGAGCTCGCAAAAAAGAACGGCCTTAAGAAGGTATATGTTCATTGCTTCCTTGATGGAAGAGATACACCACCTGAGAGTGGAATTGACTTTGTACAGCAGCTGGAGGACAAGATGAAGGAGCTTGGCATTGGTGAAGTTGCTTCAATTTCTGGTCGTTACTATGCTATGGACAGAGATAACAACTACGACAGAGTAGAGATCGCATACAACGCACTTACTAAGGGCGAGGGCAACAAGGCAAACTCTGCTCACGAGTGTATGGTTAACACATACAAGGATGGCAAGACAGACGAGTTCGTTGTTCCTACAGTTATCATGAAGAATGGCGCTCCTGTTGCTACGATCAAGGATGGCGATTCAATTATCTTCTATAACTTCCGTCCTGACAGAGCAAGAGAGATCACACATTGCTTCTGTGATGATGAGTTCGATAAGTTTAACAGAGGCAAGCGCCTTGATGTAACTTATGTATGCTTTACAGACTATGATCCACTTATCCCTAACAAGGAAGTTGCTTTCAAGAAGGTCCTTCTTAACAATACCTTCGGTGAGTGGCTTGCAGCTAAAGGACTTAAGCAGGCACGTATCGCTGAGACTGAGAAGTATGCTCATGTAACATTCTTCTTTAATGGTGGTGTTGAGCAGCCTAATGAGGGTGAAGACAGAGTACTTGTTAATAGCCCTAAGGATGTAGCAACATATGACCTTAAGCCTCAGATGAGTGCTCCTGAAGTATGTGAGAAGATTGTTAATGCTATCAACTCCCAGAAATATGATGTTATCATTGCTAACTTTGCTAACCCTGATATGGTAGGACACACAGGTGTTATTCCTGCAGCTGTTCAGGCTATTGAGGTTGTAGATGAGTGCGTGGG
>JAEEGF010347204.1_pt1 | contig 13747 bp, 13 predicted proteins | sample 9134171 | NCBI WGS metagenome assembly JAEEGF01 (sample SAMN16246542, study PRJNA631951) | gut metagenome | biome: gut microbiome; feature: rumen; material: AP-attached | host: Bos | place: Iran: Karaj | collected 2018-10
AGGTGGTAGGTGATAAGTGGTAGGTGATAATTGAGAATTGAGAGATGAGAGATGAGTTCAGAGAGGCCTTTAAACGATTGATGTAGTATAAAGTCCTAGTTTCAACGATAGAAATAAAAAAGCAGAATTAAAATACCTATTCCTATTATAGAACCGATCAGCAAACCCAACCCCATCTTAATGGTTGAAGATAATATTTCGCCAGCAGATTCTTTTTTAATGCGACTTTGAAAGACAAAAGCATAATTATTATCTGACTTTTTTATTGAGAGCTTTTTCTCTTGCAGGTTAGGAACATATTTCTTTTTTAAAGCTTCAGCCAATCCTTTTGAAAATTTAATATAATCACTTTTCAAAAACAAATTGCAAGAAAAAGCCGTTATATGCTCTATTTTGCCATTATAAAGCAAAACAGCTACAGCACATTCAGTTAAACCTTCTGAAGAAGGTAAAGCCATACCATTAAAAGAAGAAAAAATAGTACTAAGGTTATGAGGAGAAGCACTTGCTTCTTGATAATCAATAGAGACTTCTAAAATGTCATCAAATCTGATTTTGTCATTTCTGAAAAGAGTTTTATCTCCAAACATAGTCTCTCTACAGATAATTTTATCATAGTAATTTATTACGGTATAAGCATTTATGATTTTAACAATTATAATTCCAGTAACAAGAAGAGCAATACCAATACCTATCATTTTTAAACTAAAAACTAAGTCAAATTCATGAAAAGGTTGATTCTTTGGCTTATAAAAGGCACTTAAACTCATAATACTTCCGATTACAATCATTGAATGCCCAATACCGTCAAAGAATGAAAATGTTTTAATAAGAATTCTACCTTTTTCAAAAATAATATTGTCTTCATCTCTTGTAAAATCTCTGAAAAAATACCTTACGTTTGAATCACTAATTTCTTCATTTTTTATAGTTCTTGAATCATTCTTTTTTATATTAAAAGAACTACTATTTTCACTAGATTTACGATTCATTTTTTCGTCAAAGTCAGGATATAAGTCCATTATTAGCTCCGATTATCTAGTAATATTTTACAATATAATATAAAAATATTACTAAACAAACAAAACAAGTTTTCTTTTTTAATATTGCAAATATAAAAAACATGGTGTACAATTGTTCACTATGATTTCAAGTTTAACAGGTTTTGGAAGAGCAAGTATAACAGATGAAACTGGGCGTGTAAGCGTCGAGTTAAAGTCTGTTAATAATCGTTTTCTACAAATTGATACCCGTTTGCCTTATGGTTATAACTGGGCAGATGGTTTATTGCGCCAATATGTCAGCAATGCTATTTCTAGAGGGAAAGTCTATCTCAACCTTGAAATAGTCGATTATAACCCAAATCAAGACGTTATAATCAATAAGCCTTTATTAAACAAGCTTATAGCATTAGGCGATGAAATCAACACTCAGACAGGTAAAAACCTTCCAATGGCTTTAGACGGATTGCTTTCTTTGCCAGGAGTAATGAAAGTTGATTCTCAAGAATCAGATAATGATGAGCTTTGGAAGCGAATAGAACCAGTCTTAGTCGAAGCAGTAAAATCTTTTGTAGAAGCTCGTAAAAGAGAGGGCGAAAACTTAGCCAACGATATAAAGAGTCACGCAGATGTAATGCGCACTACTATTGCAAAGATAGAAGAATTACTTCCTGAATTCAGAGCAAATTTCACAACCAAGTTCACTGAAAGAATCAAAGAATTAGCGGGACAGGCCGGATTTGATGAAACAAGACTTGGCATGGAAATAGCTCTTTGGGTAGACAGAAGTGACGTTAGCGAAGAAATAGCCAGACTTTACAGCCATCTTAAAGAACTAGACAATATTCTAGCTTCTGATAAACCTGTAGGAAGACGCCTTGATTTCTTAGTTCAAGAGTTAAACAGAGAAGCTAATACTCTTAGCAGCAAAATAAATGATTTTGCTATTACTCAATTGGCTCTTGACTTAAAATGCGAAATCGAAAAAATTCGCGAACAGGCTCAAAACATTGAGTAAGGTGGAATAATGAAAGTTCTTCTTTTGAATATAGGTTTTGGTAACGTAGTAGCAGCCGACAAGGTTGTGGCAATTGTCAGTCCGGGCTCTGCACCAATCAAACGATTAAAAGAAGATGCAAAAGAACAGGGAAAGCTTATAGATGCGACCTATGGCCGCAAAACCAGAGCTATTATTGTTACAGATTCAAATCATGTGATTTTATCTGCAATAAATCCTGAAACAGCCGCCTTGCGTATGTTAGGCAAGAAAACCAGTCAGAATCCTGAAGATGAAGACAGTGATGTCGAACTTCAAGATGAAAATATCGAAGATGATGAATTAGATTCAACGGAGGTTGAAGAATGAAATTCCGCTCAAGAAGTGAAATTATTAACAAAATTCCTAACAAATATGATGCAGTAATGGCTATATCTAACCGCGTTAAAATGCTTGTAGAAGGCAAGAAGCGCTTAGTAGACGAATACGATGAAAACTACATCAAAGTTGCTATGGAAGAAATAGCTTCAGGTGCTCTCGAAGTTGAAATCAAAGAAAAAGAAAAATAAGCAGAATATTTTAATAGCTTACAATAAAGGCATTGCTAGTATTCAAGGCATTGAGCTGGCAATGCTTTTTTGTCATGCAGGTTTCAGTGTAAAAACCATATTATTTGATAATGCTGAGGAATATATTTCCAGAGAGTTATTAAAAGAAGTTACAGAACATGCACCCTGGTCGAATTCTCATAAGCCTAGCTGGGTGAAAGCTGAGATAAAATATCCTGTTGGAGTAATTTTTGATGAAAAAATCCCCCTTAATCCCCCTTTAACAAAGGGGGTAAAAGATAATATCTCTGAGAATAAAGAAGATAACAACGGGGTTACCACGACTGCGATTAATCAAAGAAAAAAGACCCCTTCAGTCGAGCTATCGCTCGCCAGCTCCCCCAACAGCTTACACTTTGGGGGCGCATCGGAATGTGAAAACAACGATAGCAACAATGGGATTGCCACGCCACTTATTGCTTGCAGCAATCAGACCCCTCAGTCACTTTGTGACAGTTCTCCCACCATTCGTGGTGGAGCATCGGATAGTTTTACAGCCAAGTTTGTTGAATACATAAATAAACATTGCAAAACGATTAAAATTTTACAGAAGAAAGATATATCAGAACCAAGCTCTATCAATGATGTAAACAAGCAGATTATAGCAATTCCAAATAATCCACTGAAATTAAGAAGCCTTTTTGAAAAAATACTTTCAGAGGTAGTTGTTTTAGCTTCATCAAAAGCCTTAGACGGGGGAATTACCTATAATTTTGAAGGTGATTTTTCTAATATAGATTATGTAAAAGATTTAGAAAAAGCTTTTGCAGATGCTGGGATAGATGCTAACGATGAAATTGCCATGGCACTGACTGCCGTAGGCAGTCAGCCCCTTCATTCTTTGGCTTCGCCAAATCCAGCTTCCCCACCATTCGTGGGGCAGCATCTTCATGACAGCTCCCCCAACAGCTTAGACTTTGAAGATGCCTCCAGTAGTTGCGTAAAAAGAGAAGTTTCTAAGGTTATAATCTCAAATGAAAAGAAACAAATTGAGGTAGTATTAGAGGCTGATGAAACAGAAATAAAGCCGACAAAGAATAGAATATATGTTTCAAAGCATAAAAACGGACTACTACTGATAGATAGTATCGAAACCCGTCTTTTACCGCAATTTTCTTCTCAAAGCTGTTATTCAAGACTTGTCACCTATTTAAAAGTTTCTTTAGAAAGAAAAAACAGAGGTAACGATAAGTGACTTTCGTAGAAGTTGCGTTTGCAAACCCTATTGCAAACGGTGTTTTAACTTATCATATAAGCGAAGAACGGGAAGTTCCGCCTATTGGGGCTAGAGTTGTGGTTCCGATTCAGCATAGACAGTTAGTTGGCTATGTTACCAAAACCCATAATGAAGCACCTAGTTTTAAAACAGTTGAATTAGGCGAAGTTTTAGACCCTACTCCGTTAATAACACCTCAGATGTTTGAATTAGCAAAAAGAATCGCCTATTCATGCGTATGCAATATAGGTGAAGTTTTAAATACAATGCTGCCAGCAGGAATAAAACAGCATATTGTGAGACAAATCAGAGTTATTCCCGAAAACATCAAAGAAGAAAATCTGCACGAAGGTTTGAAATATTTGATTGGGTTGAATGACTGGGTTAACTACGCAACGTTCTGCAAGAATTATAATATAAAAAACACACAGATCAATACATGGCTAGGTAAGGGATATATTGAAATAGAACACTGTCTGACTGAAGCACAAGGGCCTAGAATAATTAAAGTTTTGAGATTAAACCCTGAAAAGCCAATAGAAGTCGCTAAACTTACGCCTAAAGAAAAGCTTGTCATGGAAGCAATCATGACCTGCAATACAGCTCCGCAAGCTGCTCTTTTAGCGAAAAAAGCCAACGTCAGCAGCGCCCCAATTAATCAGTTAAAGAAAAAGGGCTATCTTGTTGAAGTTGAAGAAAGAGTTATCCGTCATGTTGCCACCGAGGATTACTACAAAAGCGAAGCCGCGGTAATACCTGAATTAAATGAAGAACAAAAAGGCGTTCTTGAAGGAATCAGAGAAGCCTATAACACAGATAAAAAGCCTGTTTTGGTCAGAGGTGTTACCTGTTCCGGCAAGACAGAAGTTTATCTGAGATGGGTGGCAGAAATAATTTCACAGAACAAATCTGCTATTGTGCTCGTTCCTGAAATCTCATTAACTCCTCAGATGATGAAAAGGTTCATAGACCGCTTTGGCAAAAGAGTCGCAATTCTTCATTCAAAGCTATCTGACGGAGAGCGTTTTGACCAGTGGGAAAATATAAGACGAGGTCTCTGCCCAGTTGTTGTAGGTGCTCGTTCTGCAGTTTTTGCTCCCCTACCCAATCTTGGAACAATAATATTAGACGAAGAAGGCGAACCTACTTTTAAACAGGCAGATTCACCGAGATATCATGCAAGAGAAGTTGCAGCCATGCGATGTAAGCTGGAAAATGCACTGCTAATCATGGGCTCGGCAACCCCAACAATAGATTCATATCAGAACTGCCTCAAAAACAATTATCATCTATATGAAATGAACAAAAGAGTCAGTAACCGCCAACCGCCAAAGGTCCAGATTGTTGATATGCGCAAAGAGCTTGTTACAAAAAAGCAGCGCTCTATGTTTTCCGAAAGTCTGACAGCAGCTATAGCAAAGACTTTGGCCGCAAAGAAACAAGCAATACTTTATCTTAACAGAAGAGGTTATTCAACTTTTGTTCTCTGTGCCGAATGCGGAGAAGCCGTAAAATGTTCTAAATGTAATATTTCGATGGCCTATCATTCAGGCAGCGATATTTTAAGATGTCATTACTGCGGCGAAATACAGGAAGTTCCCAAAGTCTGCCCTAAATGCCAAAGCAAAAAGATAAAGTTTTTTGGTGCAGGAACCCAGCTTATTGAAGCACAAGCTAAAGCATATTTCCCAAATGCGAGAATACAGAGACTCGATTCAGACGTTGTTACAGCAAAAGGCAGCATGGAAGAGATATTAGATTCTTTTGGGAAAGGCAATATAGACATTCTTATCGGCACTCAGATGGTTGCTAAGGGCTTAGATTTTCCCAATGTTACTCTTGTAGGAATAATTGCTGCAGACAGCTTACTAAGACTGCCAGATTTCAGAGCCTCAGAACGCAATTTTTCTCTTCTGGCACAGGTTGCTGGCAGAGCAGGCAGAGGCGATACTCCTGGAGATGTTGTTCTTCAAACCTACTGTCCAGAGCATCATTCAATACAGTATGCTTTAACAGAAGATTTTCATGGATTCTTCGATGAAGAAGCCAAACTGCGCAAAGAAGCTTTGTTTCCGCCGTTTATTGAACTGGCTCATTTCATAATATCAAGTCCAAATAGGGAAAAAGCAGCAAATACAGCTCAGCAGCTATATGATTTGTTTGCCAAACATAAGTCTGTCGATGTAAAGAATCTTTTTGGACCGGCTCCGGCAGCATTGGAGCAGATCAATAACCGATACAGATATCAGGTTATGCTGAAAATGCCAGACTTAGAAGAGTTAATAAAAACAGTAAAAGAAGTTACGGATTCATTAAAGAAACCCTCTGACACAAGACTCAACATTGATATCAACCCTTATTTTATGATGTAATAGCCAAGCAGAGTTTGGCATGATTGGGGTTGGTGGTAGGTGGTAAGTGGTAGGTGAGAGATGAAAGTTTGCTTTGCTACTAAAAAGTTGCACCGTAAAAAACTATGTGATATTATTCACAACAGATAATAGTTATATATATAAAGGTCGGAGTTATTATGAAGTACCGCATACTGCACTACGGGGAAGAACCATTAAAAAAAGTTTCTGAACCAGTCAAAGCAATAGACAACGATTTAAAAGTTCTAATAAAAGACATGTTTGAAACCATGTATGCTGCAAACGGAGTGGGATTAGCAGCACCACAAATCGGTAAAAATATCAGAGTAGTCGTAATTGACTGCGGCGATGACCCAATTGCCATGATTAATCCAAGCATCATCAAGATGACAGGCAAAGAAACAGCTCCAGAAGGTTGTCTGTCTTTTCCAGGATTAAGTGAAAAGGTTCAGAGAGCAACAAAAGTTGTAGCAGAATACACTGACCCTGAAGACGGTGAAGTTTATGAAATTGAAGCTGAAGGTCTCTTAGCAAGAGCAATTCAGCATGAAACAGACCACCTTGATGGTGTGGTTTTTGTTGACAGAATGTCAAAAGCTAGAAAGCTTCAAATCAAAAATGAATTAGAAATAATCAAGCAGGGTGGCTCTCTAGCAGAAGAAGAGGAAGAAGAATCACCTATCGAGGCAAAATAAAATGAGCGAAAAACCAGCTAAGCCCTATAAAGTAGTGTTCATGGGCAGTCCGGATTTTTCTGTTCCATGTTTGAAAGCACTTTATGATTCTCCTGATTTTGAAATAAAAGCAGTCTACTCTATGCCCGATAAGCCCAAGGGAAGAGGAAAAGTTTTATCCCCTACCCCAGTCAAGGCTTTTGCATTAGAGCATAATATAGTTGTAAGAACTCCAGCTAGTTTTAAAAAGGAACCGGAAGAAGTAGAGATATTACGTTCTTTTGAACCTGATTACCTTGTAGTTGTTGCTTACGGTCTGATTCTTTCGCAGAAAGTATTAGATATACCAAAAATTGCAGCAGTAAATCTTCATGCCTCTCTTTTACCTAATTTCAGAGGTTCTTCACCTATGCAGTATGCCATTCTTAACGGCTTAAAGGAAACAGGCAACACTGTTATGCTGATGAGCAAAGGCATGGACGAAGGTGACATGCTCGCTACAAATAAAATTTCTATTGAAGAAAATGATGATCTGGAAGCCGTTCATGATAAACTTTCTGCTACAGGAGCACCTTTGCTGATAAAGACACTTATTGATTATGCAGAAGGCAAGATTACACCAGTTCCACAAGACCACAGCAAAGCAACTTATACTGCAAAAATTACCACAGAAACTGCTAAGATAGACTGGAACAAGCCAGCTCAAGAAATCAGAAATCTTATATATGCGATGAGTCCATTTCCTGGTGCATGGTTTGAATGCGAAAAAGAAACAAGAATCAAAGTTTTCAGAGCAAAAGTAACTGATTGTAAAAAAGACATGCTTCCTGGAGAAGTAATATCATGTTGCCCTCAAAAAGGTATAGTAATAAGTTGCGGTAATTCAACAGCCATAGAATTACTTGAATTACAGCGCCCTGGCAAGAACAGAATGAATGAACAAAGTTTCCTATGCGGTTGTTCTTCGCTTAAATTAAAGGAGTAACCAAGTGAACCCCAAATTGATTCCACCTCAAGCTACTATAAAGAGACTTTCAATATATTTAAGATTTTTAAATTCGTTAGGCAAAGACGTAAAAATGGTTTCTTCTCAGGAACTTGCCCAACGGCTTGCTTTAAATCCAGCACAAGTCAGAAAAGACCTTGCATATTTTGGTGACTTTGGAAAACGCGGCGTTGGTTATTCTGTTAAAAAGCTTAAAGAACAAATAAACAAGATTTTAGGTCTTCACAAAACTCGCAATGTTGGTATTGTTGGTATTGGACGTCTTGGTATGGCCTTAGCCTGCTATCCAGGTTTTGAGAAAAAGAATTTTAAAGTTTGTGCTCTTTTCGACAAGTATCCAAAGGTTTTAAGCCCCAAAATCGGTGAAGCAACAGAAATAACAGATGTTAATCTGCTTCCGAAGGTTGTTAAAGACAAAGCGATAGAAATCCTGATTCTAACAATTCCAGTAGAAGCAATAAAAGAAATACACGATATGGTTATGACCTCTGGAGTTAAAGCTGTTCTTAATTTTGCTCCTTTCAAACTGCTGTCATCTGAAGATGTTCATGTTCATAATGTTGATTTGTCTACAGAACTTGAATTTCTAAGTTATAGTCTGAATCTTAAAGACAACCCTAAGGTAGACCCGTCAGAAGAATATTACGGAATACCGACGCAGTTGTTATAAGAGCCAAGCAAAGCTTGGCTGAAAAAGGCAAAGCCTTTTTTCAAGAGATTAGAGATCAGGGTGTAGAGAGAAGGGAATTGTTTTAGCATATGATAGTTTTTACTATTATAAATTTTATAATAGTAAATTAACTTTTTACGACTAACCTTAGTAGCGTCCCTCAAACGGGACGCCTTAGAAGACCCCTTTCGGTTCCTGCGGAACCACTTCCCCCGGCAATACCGGGGGCAGATCTATAAGAAGCGCCCAAAGCTGTTGGGGGAGCATCTTCATAAATGATTCTCAAGGAGAGGCTTTAGGGCAGATTCTCTACGCTCTGTGCTCTGTTGCTCTCAACTCTCAATTCTCAATTCTCAATTTCTAGAGGCTGTCGTATTTTGCTTTGAGTGCGCGAATATCCTGCCACATCTGCCAGTTAGGGCTACCCTTTTCGCGACTTTCGCTACGAATCAAATAAGATGGATGATACATAGCAAAAGCAGGGATTCCAAAAATAGAATCAAACCACTGACCGCGTATTCTTGTAATTCCAGGAATAGACGGACTTATAACATAATGGGCTGAAATATTACCCAAACAGCCAATAAGCTTAGGTTTTATCAAAGCGAGTTGTCTCTGTAAATAAGGAGTGCAAACCTTCATTTCAGCAAGATTCGGGTCACGGTTGTTCGGCGGCCGACATTTTAAAATATTACAAATATATAAATCTTCTTTCTTAAAGCCTGCCGCAGCAATAATTTTATCTAAATGCTTCCCAGCCTTGCCAACAAAAGGAATTCCCTGAATATCTTCATCTGCTCCAGGAGCTTCACCTATTAAAACAAGCTTAGCATGTTCATTTCCAACACCTGGAACAACATTTTTACGAGTTTTGCAAAGACCACAAAGCTGACAAGCACTAATATCCTTTCGAATCTGATCAAAACTATCATTTTCGAAGCCTTGTATAGGTGATAAGAGATTAACTGGTTTCGAAGAAACAACTCTTGGTTGTGAAACTATCTTAGTTGGTGTAATTGGAGAGGGAGAAGCTGAAATAGGAAGTGAGGAAGAAAGGTGTGAGGGAGAAGATATAGCAGGAACCACAGTTTTCGATTTGGCAAGCTGCTCTTCCTTTAGCTGTTCTACACCTAGAGCAGCTAAGTCTATATCCTGTTCAGGAACAGAGAGTTCGATTTCATAGGAATCAGCGTTTTCAGGCATAGAAAGCAGACTAATAAGGTCTACAGCCTCTAATTCATTAACAGCTTCACTGCCCTTCTTTTTCGCCATTATTTCTTCTTAGCTTTCTTGTCGCTACCCTTCTTTTTGCCTTTTTTGGACTCTTTATCATTTGAGGCAACATTTTTTTCTACTCTATAAGCATTAGTTACACCAACAAGTTTAGAGATAGAATAAAGAAGTTCTCTAAGCATTACAGAGTCTTTAACTTCTATATTGAAATCAAGAATACCAACTCTCTGTTTAGTGGTTTTACAAGAAGCTGAAATAATATTAATTCCAAAATTAGCAATAACACTGGTTACGGAATTAATCATGCCTCTCTGAGCAGAAGTTTCAACTCTGATTTTAACCTTGTAATCGTCAGCGGTTCCAAGTATTTCATCTTCTATACCAAGATCCCAGCGAACATCAATTAAACGGTCGGTTTCATTTTCGAGACTCTTGGCATTAGGACAATCTTTTCTATGAATGGTTACACCGCGTCCTCTAGTAACGTAACCGATAATATCATCGCCAGGAATAGGTGAGCAACATCTTGATATTTTTATAAGAGCGCCATCTAAGCCACCACATATAATACGAGGACCTTTGGCGGCTTTAGCTTTTTCTTTTATTTTCTTGGCATTTTTTGCAGCAATCTGCTTTTCTAAGTGCAGTTTTGCCAATTCAGGGAAAAGTTTGCCGACAACCTGCTGAGATTTAAGTTCGTCAGCACCTATAGCAGCATAGAAATCATCTAATGAAGAGAAACCAATTTCGTCTTTAACTTTATTAGCAAAAGCTGGTGTATGGAAAGTTTTTTCGGTTTCTCTTTCTCCGCCTAGCCTTTGGAAAGCTTCTAAGAATTCTCGTTCACCTTGAAGAATATATTCGTCTTTATTATCTTTCTTCAACCAGGCTCTGATTTTTCGTTTTGTGCTAGTGCTACCGACAATTTTAAGCCAGTCTTTTTTAGGTCCTCTCTGGTTTTTATTAGTAGTAATAGAAACACAGTCGCCGTTTTCGAGTTTATAGCTTAGAGGAACTATTTTACCGTTGACTATAGCACCAGAGCATTTTTCGCCAATATTAGTATGTATAGAATAAGCAAAATCTATTGGAGTGCTGCCTTTTGGAAGTTCCTTCACATCACCTCTAGGAGTGAAGACATAAACCAGCGATTCAAACATATCAACTTTGACGTTTTCCATAAATTCGGAATCGTCTTTGATATCCTGGCTACTATCAATTATGTTGCGTAAAAAGGATAGTTTTTCTTTATAATCAAGAGTATTGCCGTTTCCGCCGGATTCTTTGTAATCCCAGTGAGCAGCGATACCTTCTTCCGCAACCTGATGCATTTCGTAAGTTCTTATCTGAACTTCAAGAGGTTTACCGTTAAAAAGAACTGTTGTATGCAAAGACTGATACATGTTAGCTTTTGGGACAGCTATATAGTCTTTGAAACGACCGGGAATAGGCTTCCAGTATTTATGAACCATTCCCAAAGCAGCATAGCAGTCTTTTACGGATTCTGTAAGAATTCTGATTCCTTAAAAATCATAGAGTGCATCAATTGTTCTGTTGTATTTTAAAGCCTTATTATAAATAGAATAAGCCTGTTTTGGGCGTCCAGAAATAGTTGTATTAACGACATCAACTTCTTTAAGCCGTTCTTTTATCTGTTCCATAGCAGCTTTAAGATTGGCTTCGCTTTCAAGGTCAGAATTTTTAATAAACTCTTCTATTTCAGCAGATTTTTCAGGTTGAAGAATTCTAAAACATCTTTCTTCAAGTTCTGATTTAATCTTATAAATACCTAATCTATGAGCTAAGGGAGCATAAATTTCTAAGGTTTCTCTTGCGGTGCTTTTCTGCTTATTCAAAGGTTTATACTGAATTGTTCTTATATTATGAAGTCTATCAGCAAGTTTTATAAGAATAACTCTCAAATCTTTGGTCATAGCCAGAAGCATTTTTCTAAAACTTGCTGCCTGAGCAGCGGAAGGAGAAGTAAAGAAGCACTTATTCAGCTTTGTAACCCCATCTACAATACGTGCAACGCTGGGACCAAATCTTGATTCAATATCTTTTTCTGTAACTGGTGTATCTTCGACAACGTCATGCAATAACGCAGAGCAGATAGAACTAACATCAAGTTTTAGTTCTGAAGCTACAATCAAAGCTACGCTTTCAGGGTGAAGAAAAAAGGGTTCTCCAGAATCTCTAAACTGCCCTTTATGACATTCTTCGGCAAAACGATAAGCTTTTTCTATTCTGGAAAAATCAGCATCAGGGTTATAAGATTTAACGGCCTCAAAAATCTGTTGTAGAGAAATAGTTACCACCTACAGCTTTCTATAATTTATGAAGCAAATGACTTAACAGCTTCTTCTAAGGTGTTATAAACCTTGAAATGGTGAGTAAACTGAGTAATCAGAAAAACTCTGTGCATTTTTTCGCTTAGATTAATAAGTCTCAAATCACCATTATTAGCTCTTGTTTGTTTAATTCCATGGACCAAGACACCCATTCCCGCAGAGCTCATGTATTTTAGCCCAATCAGGTCTATAATAATATTATAATGACCCTGTTCACATTCTTTATCTATTTGTTCACGAAGCTGGGTTGAATTTTCAAAAGTAATTTCACCCTCAATAGAAATGATAGATACATTATTTTCAAATTTGCTGCTAATGCTAAGACTCATGGATTCACTCCAAAATCGATTGGCTTTATATAAAATGCTACCACTCTTTTTTTTTTAGGTCAATTTTTTCAATAAATAGCGTAAACAATAGCAAGCCTCATATTGAAGTTTATCTGAAATCTATGATAAAATGATAAAAAGATATGAACAAGCAAACACAATCCACATTTATTCCTATATATTTCTTATGCCTTTGTCTGGCATTCTTGTGCTACGGCTGTCTTGGTTTAGGCGGCAGCGGCGGAAGCAGCGGAAAAACATTTTAAATTAATCCTAATTCTCAACTTTCCATATCTGGCAAAGCCTATTTTTATGAACGACAGTTATATGGAAATATTCCAATAGTATTAAAGAATCTTCAAAAAGAAACAGTTGCAGTAGCAACAACTGACCCAAACGGTAATTATTCTTTCAGCAACATAAATCCTGGAGTTTATTATGTTTCTGCCACAACCGGAGAAAGTGAAGTAACTTTCGGCAACATGATTCAAGTAACCGGTCAAGGCTGCACAGAAATTAGTCCTACAGCTTTGCTATGTGTAAAAAATGTAATAATAGACAAAATAAGTTCAGATTCATTCCATATAGAATTTGACACTAATCGTTCTTGCCGTGCAACATTAGAATACGGTCCGGCAGGAGGCTACATAAGAAGCAAGACACTAGGGCAAGCTGGGCAAACATTCCATGAAACAACTTTAACCGGTTTAAACTTCCTAACCGAATATGAAGTCACTATCCATATGACTGGGGATGATGGCCAAGAGTTTGTTTTAAACGGATTAACAGCAAAAACTATTGGATTGGCCGGCTGTGAAAACCTAGCAGTTAATATAAACAATGGGGCTTACGAAACCAAAGAACAAACAGTAACTTTAAATTTATATGCAGAAAACTGTAAACAGATGAGAATTGGAGAAAGCTATACATTAGACGATGCATCATGGATTAATTACTCTGAAACATATAAATACTCATTTTCAAACAAATCTTCAGGAATAAAAAGAGTTTATGTTCAATTTAAAAATGAAAGCGGAACTACTTCGCCGATTGAATCTGATTCTATAGTATTCTCTTCATCAGGTTATATAGGAATCTGGATCAACAACGGAGAGGCTATAACAAATAATACAGCTGCAGAAATCAAGGCTATTTATCCGAATGCCACACAGATGATGATATCAGAAAATTCTAGTTTTTCTAATGCATTTTGGGAAAACTACATTTCAAATAGAAAATGGAATTTCACCAAGGAAGAGGGTTTGAAGACACTTTACTGTAAATTTAATG
>JAEEGF010201396.1_pt1 | contig 13746 bp, 8 predicted proteins | sample 9134171 | NCBI WGS metagenome assembly JAEEGF01 (sample SAMN16246542, study PRJNA631951) | gut metagenome | biome: gut microbiome; feature: rumen; material: AP-attached | host: Bos | place: Iran: Karaj | collected 2018-10
ATATTTTTTTATACTATATTGCGATTAATAATTCATTTAACTATTTGAGATATTTTTGCTGTATTGTTTCGGCACTGTCTTTTACTGTTTTTTTAGTTATGTCTGGATTGGTAATACATAATTATGGGAAAATTCTACTGTATTTCGGGAGCATTTCTTTTTAAATATATTTAACACATGGTTTATTTGTTAACATGTTAAGAGGAAAATATATATTTATTGAAAATAAATATATATATACTATTGCTGTATTTCTTTTGTCTATTGTTTCGGCGCATTATATTCATAAGTTAGTATATTTCTGTAGCAAGAAATAAAATGTCTGCAAGATTTTTGTAATATGAATTGGTTCAAAATATAAGCCTCGTTTTTTCTTTTGATAGACAAGAGATAAAACGAGGCATTATTTTTGATCTCAATAAACAATATTTATCTTATACCTGATACAAGAATTGTGGATGAATCATAAGCATAGTTTGTATACACATATTCGGTTGTAATCTCTCCGGGATAGAGCTGAAGGTCACTATCATTTGAAAGGCATATTTCTTGAAAATCAACAACACTATTGTCCTGGTAGTAGATTACCATCGCCTGTGCAGTTACCGTGTATGGTGAGGTGTTAGTTGCGTAAACAGTAACTGTTCCTTTTCCATCATCTGAAAACTTTGCATCGAGGCATGGTGTACCGTTAGATAAGTTATATGAACTAATATCATTATCTACGATCAAATCATAATCATAGTTTGTTGCGTTGCCGGATTTGTCAAAGGTAGACACAAGGGCATATGTCTCACCTGCACCAAGATAAATTGTTTCGGAGCTGGCAGACTCGATCTTTTTGCCGGATGCGTTGTATGATGATGCATTCATAGAAACTATTCGGTCTGAGGAATTATCGTTTCTAACCATTACAAATACAAACATATTTCCATTTTCATCAACGGATGACCATTCAGTAACTGGTGTAATTCCCTTTTTGGCACCATCGGCGGAAACTATGATAGTTGATCCCATTATCATGGTCAATGTCATAAGCATTACTAAAGCAAGGCGTATTTTCTTCATAAATACCTCCAATCATAATCTGTTTTTTAGGTATTATTATTATATAGGAAGTACTGTAAAAAGAAGATTATATATCTATTAAATCGAATAAAATGTTTATAAAGAGACTTGAATGTATACAGTAATTAAGAGGTTGGATGGAAACTGACCTCTTATTTTTATCATTTTTTTATCAAATTCATATTTTGCTATATGGTATAATGATAAAGAGTGTGCGTTAATACATTTAAGGAGATACCATGCTTAATTTTGCCATGATAGGCAGCATAACCTTTAATCTTGCTGCGTTAGTCATAAGTATTACCTGTGTGTTATATACACTTATGATGAGGACAAGAATAAAGCTCAGTAACAGACTTTTTATTTCCCTCATCTTTATTGTAATCATTGATTCACTCATGGGTATCTTTGGCGAAATATTACTATCTTCAGGGCTTTTCCATGGAATTAAGCTCTTTTGTTTTCATGTCACGCAGTATCTGTATTTTATTACCCATTTCGCTATTGCCCCGATTTTGTCGCATTATATTATTGTTTCCTGCGGTGTTTCCTTTAGATTTTCCAGAAAGGTAAGATGTCTGATTGCATTGCCGTTTGGACTAATGGAAATAATGGTTTTGATAAATCCTTTTACTCAAATAGTTTATAGAGTAAATGAGGACTTTACTTTTTCGCGAGGTGTCGGAGTTTATATAGCGTACTTTGTCAGTGCTTTTTATGTTCTGTTTTCTATAGTAGCTCTTTTCCTTTATTGGAATGTCTTTAATGGTATGAAGAGATTTGCGCTTGCTTATTTCTTTGTGCTTGTCATTGTTGGTACAGTCGTTCAGATGGTCTTTATTAAAATCAGATGTGAATTGATGTGCGAAGCTATTGGCCTTCTTGGACTTATGGTCATGTTTGAAAATGATGAAGACAGAATAGACATTTCCACCTGGGCATACAACAGAAATGCATTTTTGCACGATGTCGGAATGTATTTCAGGTATAACAGGCATTTTTATACTATTTGTATTCGCATTCAAAACGGAGATGTTTATCGTAAGATAGCAGGATATGAAGAGTATGAGAGAGTTCTTTTCATGGTCGTGAAGTTCTTGAGCGGAATAAATAGCAGGTATGAAGTATTCAGAGTAAGCAATGACACCTTCTTTTTGATATGCCCGGAAACTGATGAAATAGAAGCAAGCAGAGTTTCAAAGATAGTTTTTGACAGGTTTTTAAGAGAATGGGTAATTGGAAGCAGTAGTTATCTGCTAAAGGCATGTATTATAAGAGCGGAGTCGCCGGAGCAGTTTGGTAATATCGGATATCTGCTTCTTTTATCGGATTCAGCAATAGAAAAAGAGACGGATAGGATTTATTCCAAGAATGATCTGGACTTCCTGCTTAGAAGAGCAGATGTAGAAAATGCTGTCAAAAGAGGTATAGAAGAGAATGGATTTAAAGTAAGTTATATGCCTATTTATTCAAAAGATGGGCTTATTATCAGCGGCGCTGAATCTGTTCTTGAATTTACGGATGCAGAACTCGGATATATTGATAAGACAGAATTTATGCCTATTGCAGAGGAAACAGGACTAATTGAAAAGCTTGGCTGGTTTAATATTGAAGAGGCGTTCTATTTCCTTGGCGGTGGTATAACTGAGGAAATGGGACTTGAATTTGTCAGTATTAATTTGTCATCTGTTCAGATAATAAAAACCGATTTTTCGGAAAAAATAAGAGCGCTTTTGAATAAGTATGGAGTCAATCCGAAAAGAGTTGCTTTTAATATCGCTGAATCTGCAGTTATTTCTGATGAAAATATTATGAAATCAGTTATCAAAGATTTGTCAGAGGATGGCATCAGATTTGGTATGGATAACTATGGTAGCAGTTTTTTTAGCTTGCAGTCAGCATCATCTACACTTTTTGAGGGTGTAGTTATGAATGCTGAAACTATATATTCGGCATATCATAATGAACAAAAGAAGATTGTTCTGGCCAATCGTATAAGAATGGTAAAAGAAATGGGCAAGCATCTGCTCATTACCCATATAGATAACCTTGAATTAATGGAGTTTGCCAAAACTATCAATACAGATTTCTATCAGGGCAAATATTTCTCACATGCAGCATCCAAAAACGAATTTATAGGTATCTTGCGTGCTACTGAGCTATCCAAGATGGAGGAGCAAAGAGCTAAGGCAGCCAATGAGGCAAAGAGTAATTTCCTTGCCAATATGTCTCATGAGATCAGAACACCTATTAATGCTGTTCTTGGTATGAACGAAGTAATCCTTCGAGAATGTAAGGATGAGAAAATTCTTGAATATGCACAGAATATTGAAAGTGCCGGAAGAACTCTTTTGTCTCTTATAAATGATATCCTTGACTTCTCTAAGATTGAGGCGGGAAGTATGGAGATTCATGAGGGAGAATATGACCTTTCGTCGGTTCTGAATGATGTCTATAACATGGTTCATATTAAGGCAAAAGAAAAGGAGCTGAACCTGGAGTTTGATGTAGACGAGACACTTCCTGATATGCTATATGGCGATGAAATGAGAATACGCCAGATAATGGTTAACGTTCTTAATAATGCCATTAAATATACAAAAGAAGGAAATGTTCTTTTCTCAATGATCGGAGAAAAAAATATCGATAACAGCCTGACATTACTTATAAAAGTTCAGGATACCGGTATTGGAATAAAACCTGAGGACATAGACCATCTTTTTGATAAGTTCAAACGCCTTGATTCCGATAAGAATAAGACTATAGAGGGAAGCGGTCTGGGACTTGCCATAACTCATTCTCTTTTGAAACTTATGAGCGGGTCAATATCTGTTGAGAGTGAATATGGTAAGGGAACTACATTTACGATCAGCATACCGCAGGGAGTAAGAAGTGTCACCCAGATCGGAGATTTCAAGACCAGAATCATCAATACTTTGAAGGATAGGAAAGAATATCATGAAAAGTTTATGGCTCCCGATGCAAAAGTTCTGGTTGTTGATGATACTCCGATGAATCATGTTGTATTTAAAGAACTTATTAAGAATACAAAGATTAAGATTGATTCGGTTATGAGCGGAAAGGAATGTCTGGAAAAACAGCATGATATTCCATACGATATAATCTTCCTTGATTATCGTATGCCGCAGATGGATGGTGTTGAGACTCTTGAACGTATGAAAAAGGATGAAACGAGCGTAAATAAGAATACTCCGGTGGTTGTTCTCACCGCTAATGCTATCGCAGGGGCAAGAGAAAACTTCCTTAAGGCGGGATTTGAGGATTATCTGTCCAAGCCGATTGAAAGCAGCAAGTTAGAAGATACGATAATTAAATATTTGCCAAAAGAGAAGCTTGTTTTGGGCGGGAATAATGAAAATGAAGTGGCAGAAATAGAAAACAGTGAAACTGATTTCATGGACAAACTGGTTATCGTAGATAAAAACGAAGGCTTAAAGAATTGTGGTACTGCTGATAGCTATCTTAGTATTCTTAAGGTTTATTATGATTCTATTAGGTTTACCAGAGATAATATCACAGGAGCTTATGATTCCAGGAATATTAAGGATTATACGAGTTATGTGCATTCATTAAAGAGTACTTCAAGAACTATAGGCGCCATGAAATTATCAAATCTCTCAAAAATGCTTGAGGATGCCGGAAATAATGGTGATATAAACCTTATTGATGAAAATACTCCTGTTCTTCTTGAAATGTACGCTCAGATAGAAAAAGAACTATCCATGATACCGGAAATTTCAGGTAAGGATGTTGAACAGGATATTGATAAACCGCCTATATCAGAACAGCAACTTTTGGATGCCTATAATACGATATTGGAAGTTTGTTCAATGCTTGACTATGATACGTTAACATTTGTTCTTGAATCAGTCAATAAATATAGTGTTAGCGGCAAGGATGATGCTATAATTAAGAAAATAGGAGAACTGGCTTACAAATTGGATTGGGATGGAATAAACAAACTTGTTTCAGATAGATTGGGCAAATAAAGGGAGAAGGATAAATGCAGAAACAGAAGAAAATCCTATTAGTTAGAACGGCTGAGACTTTCATGGCTAACGCTATTAAAAATAGTTTGCTGGGAGCGGATTTTATAGTTGCTGAAGCAAATTATTCCGCTACAGAAATAAAAGAAAATATTCGTGATGTATGCCTTATTATTCTTTATACGGATTCTGATATTTTAAAACAGCATGAAGCTTTTGTATATTTAAAGGATTTATGTGTTGATCAAAATAAGGTTGTTCTAATTATTGGCGAAGATGAAGCCTTTAAGTTTGCCCATCAGTATATTCCAAAGGAAGATATAGCTTTTGAGATATACAGACCTCTGGATATGTCTGATCTGATGGCAAAGGTTATGATAGCTACTGATGATGAATTTGAGCAGCAGCGTAGGAAATGTATCCTTATTATTGATGATGACCTGACCTTCTTGCAGATGATGAGAGAAATCCTTAAGGATACTTACAGAGTTGGTATGGCCAATTCCGGAACTCAGGCAGTTGCGTGGCTTGCCAATAACAAGGCCGATCTTATACTGCTTGACTATGATATGCCTATTCTTGATGGTCCTAAAGTTATGGAAATGCTTAAAAGTGAGAGCTTTTCAAGTTCTACCCCTGTTATGTTTCTTACAGGAAAAAGTGACAGAGAATCAGTTACTAATGTCTTATCGCTAAAGCCTGTTGACTATTTGCTTAAATCTATTACAAAAGAAAAGTTACTGAAAACCCTTGCAGATTTCTTTGATTCCAGAAAGGGTATGTGATGGAACTAGATCCAATTGGCGCTACAACCTTTAGGGTGGCAGCTGCTATTATCTCTATTACTTGCATTTTTTATACAACCTTATTGCGAAATAAAAAGAGCATCAGAGGTAGATTATTTTTGCTGCTCTTATATATCACGCTTGTAGATTCTGTTGCAGGACTTATTTCTACATTTGTATATAACTCTGATTTTTTCTCTGAAAAGGTAAAATTCATTATTTGCTACAATATGAAGTTTACGTATTATTGTACGCACTTCGCTACTGTAGTTGTTTTCTTTTACTACATGATCTATGTATGCGATGTAATGTATAAATATACGAAATTTAGAAGGCGGCTTCTTCTTGTTCCTTTTATTATTCTTGAAATAGGTCTTTTGCTAAATCCTATTACACATCTAATGTTTTCGGTAAGCGAAGATATCGTTTATACAAGGGAAGTAGGTATTTATGTTGCCTACCTCATCAGTGTGATTTACTTTATGAATTGTATTGTCATGTTGCTAAAATACTGGAAAACAGTTAATTATCTAAAAAAGGCAGCAATGGCTTATTTTCTTATTCTTACCTTGGTTGGAATTTTTGTTCAAATGGTATTTCCTGTAATTGTCTGTGAGCTTTTATGTGAATCTATAGGGCTTATGGGTCTTATGATAATGATTGAAAAAGAAGATGACAGACTGGATTATACAACTAAATCCTATAACAGAATTGCTCTTTTACAGGATTTAAATAGTATTATTGGTGTGAAAAGACCTTTTAAGATTGTATGTATAAGAATAGATAATGCTGAATTATACAGGAAAATTACAGGTGTAGACAGTTTTGACAAGATTCTCATTGAAATCGTTTCTTACATTTTTAGCATTGATGAATATCTGAACGTATATAGAAATGGCGATGCAAACTTTTATATTATTTTGCCTGAAGCTACAGATGAAAAAGTCAATGATATAGCACAAAAACTAAGTGACAGATTCGAAGATGGATTTATTACAGATAAGGGTGAAACAAAGATTGAGGTTGCTATACTGATTGCCGGCTATCCTGAGGAATTCCAATTCGCGGATGATATAGTTCTTTTGTCAGAAGCGCCTATAACAACCAATGATAATAAGAAAATAATCCAGGGTGATGACCTTGGGTTCCTGCTTAGAAATATTGAGGTAGAGAAGGCAATATCCATGGGCATTTCAGACAACAAATTCCATGTATATTATCAGCCTATCTACGGGAAAAGATGTGGCTGTATCAAGGCGGCTCAGGCTCTTTTGAAATTGCAGGATGATGAACTTGGTGAAGTTAACTTCAGGGAATTTATGCCTATTGCAGAGAGAGCAGGCTTTGCTGAAGAACTGGAAAAAAGAATGATAAAGTCCATTATTGAATTCCTTGGAAATGATGTCAATAAAGGATATATGAATATTGATTTTGTGCTTATTCATGTTATGGCTGCAAAGGTTTTAAATAAAAGTCTTGTAACAACTGTTGAAGAATTATTAATTAAATATCATGTTGATCCAAAGATGATAGCCTTTGATATAAGTGATTCGATGGCGGAAATGGCAGAAGAAAATCTTCTGTATGTTGTAAATGCTTTTTATGATTTGGGAATTAAGCTTTTTTTGGGCAATTATGAGAATGATGGTTCGGGAGTAACACTTGATGTAATGGAGAAATTTGATGGTGTTATCTTAAGTGCCTGGAGATTTCTTGATCCTGAAATGATTACTCAGGGCGATATTATCATGAAGGCCAGGATAGATATGCTTACACAGCTTGGCAAGAAAATTTTAATCGCGGGTGTAGATAATAAGACATACTTTAATGAGATTATGAATATCAATGGAGATTATATGTCCGGTAAATACATATCAGAGCCTCTTACCAAGAATGAACTGCAAAAGAAATTCTGGGAATATGACAGGGTAGTTCTAGGAACAGAGACTTGATTTTTGAGTGGAATTAACTTGAAAATTATTGTATTTTATATTAATGATGACAGGGATGAAAGATTAATCGAGTTCATGCGTGCATGAATAAATTAATCTTAGAAAATGATCGATTTTGGGGTGTTTTGGGGATATGACTTGTAAAGATGCCGAAAGACTAATTCCATTATTTTTGGAAGATGATCTGGACAATAAGGAACTGGCTGAATTTATTTCACATATAGACAGTTGCCCGGAGTGTAAGGAAGAGCTTACTATACAGTTTTTGGTAAGAACAGGTATGCAAAGGTTGGAGGATGGCAATACTTTTAATCTGAAAAAGGAACTTCTTATCCTTATAAAAGATGCCAAAAAACGTCTGCGACTCCGCAAACAGCTTCTCTTTGTCAGTTATATGTTGGAACTAATGGTTTTTGTTCTTGGGGTTACGGTTCTTGTGCTGGCTTTTGCTTTATGAGGCCGGCTATTGCTAAAAAATACAATTAAAACGGGGAAAAAGTTTTGAGTATACTTGAATTAAATGTAAATGAATTTGTAAGTGATGCATTTTATTTTCTTCCTGCATTTACTGATGCTGAAGGAAATTATGTAAGTGGTGTTTATGGAGCAGTATATAAGCTCCTTGGAATGATAAAGGGTGGAGAATATGAGAAAATAAGTCTTGTATGCTCTGAGAATGATGAGGATGTAACATCACCTGTAACTGCGCAGGTTTCCGGATTTAATTCTTTAATTGATCCTGAAGACCTAAAAGAGATAGTAGTTAATGATGAGCTAATTAGTTTTCTTGAGGAAGAATTAAAAAAGCTATCTCCATCAGGCTCTCTTTCCAAAGCGGTAACATACAATTGCGTTATCAAGGAAACTTCTGATCTTAATGAAGTTGAAAATCTATTCAATACCAAAGCAGATTTTGCTTCTTTTTATTTCCTGCTGGACAATATATCAAGTGATGGAACCAAGAGAAAGGATGTAATGGGTCTTGCTCTTTGTTTTGATGAAAAGAATGCCTTTTATATTCCTGTCGAGAATTTTATTACAGCAGATTACCTTGGGAAGAAATTATCTGAACTTAGTAAGCGTTGCAGCCTTGCAACATTTGATATTAAGGGGAGTTACTATTATTTTGAACCCTATGAGATAAGTTCAAGGACTGAAGGTTACAATGATAAAGAAGATGAAAATACTTCCTGCAAATGCTTTGATGCTCTTATAGGAGCATATCTTGTTAATCCGCTGAAAAATGACTATCAGATTGAGGATGTGGCGAAAGAATATCTTGGACTTACTCTTTTAAAAAGAGTAGATGTCTTCGGAAAAGAATCTCTAAAAAATTCTGAAGCTAAAGCACTTAGCGACTACGCTGGAAAAGCTGCGGAAATTATATTCAGAGCAGTTCCGCTGATAAAGAAAAAGCTGGATAAGCTTCAGATGGAAAAGCTTTTTTATGATGTAGAAATGCCTCTTTCGTATATTTTATTTGCGATGGAAAAGGAAGGCATTATTGCAAAGCGAGATGAGCTTAAGGCTTATGGAGACAAACTTCAGGTACGTATAGAAGAGCTGGAAAAGGCAATCTATGAAGCTGCTGACTGCGAGTTTAATATAAATTCTCCCAAGCAGCTTGGTGAGATATTGTTTGAAAAGCTGGGACTTCCCGCTGAGAAAAAGACAAAATCAGGATATTCAACTGCTGCCGAGGTTTTAGAAAAGCTTGCTCCGGAACACAAGATTGTAGCTGATATTCTCGAATACAGAGGACTTGCCAAATTAAAATCAACATACGCAGATGGTCTTGCAAACTTCATTGAGGCAGATGAGAGAATACATACAAGCTTTAATCAGACCATAACCGCGACAGGAAGAATCAGCTCTACAGAGCCTAATCTCCAAAACATTCCTATGAGAACTGAACTTGGAAGGCTCATCAGGAAAGTTTTTGTTCCAAAAGATGGCTGTGTATTTGTTGATGCAGATTATTCTCAGATCGAACTTCGTATTCTCGCCCATGTGGCAGGGGATAGTGAACTTATCAAGGCTTTCCATGAAGGCGAGGATATTCATAGTCTTACTGCTTCAAAGGTATTCCATGTTCCTTTTGAAGAGGTTACTCCGCTTCAGAGAAGAAGTGCCAAGGCAGTTAACTTTGGTATTGTCTACGGTATAAGTGCCTTTGGGCTTTCTCAGGACCTTGGCATATCAGCTCACGAGGCCAAAGAATACATGGATAAGTATTTTGAAACTTATCCCGGTGTTAAAGAATACCAGGAAAGTGTTATTTCAAGTGCCAAAGCTAAAGGCTACACAGAAACTCTCTTTGGAAGAAGAAGACCTATGCCTGAACTTAAGTCCGGCAATTTCAACATGAGACAATTTGGCGAGAGAGTTGCCATGAATGCACCTATTCAGGGAACTGCTGCCGACATAATGAAAATTGCAATGATAAATGTGTTCTTTAAATTAAAGGAACAGGGCTTGAAATCCAAACTTATCCTGCAGATTCACGATGAACTTGTAATAGAAACGGTTAATGATGAAGTTGAGCTTGTTACAGCTCTTTTGACAAAAGAAATGGAAAGAGCAGCTAGTCTTCAGGTTCCTCTTTTAGCAGATTGTCATACCGGAACAGATTGGTATGAAGCAAAATAAATAATCGGAGATACATAATAATGGGGCTTTCACAGGGAAAGACCAACATCATAGGTATTACCGGAGGAGTTGGTGCCGGAAAAAGTACAGTTCTCTCATATATCAAAGAGCATTATAACTGTCTGGTGATACTTTCTGATGATGTTGCCAATGATATTAAAAAGAAGGGGTATCCCGCTTATGAAGAGCTTGTTGAGCTTCTGGGAACCGAAATTTTAGGTCCTGACGGGGAAATTGACAGGGCAAAAATGGCAAAAGCCATATTTAATAATAAAAATAAACTAAAATCCGTAAATAATATTTTGCATCCTGCGGTAAATACATATATTATTAATATAGTAGATGATGAACGTCAACGTAACGTTTATGATTTTGTTTTTATTGAAGCAGCTCTTTTGATAGAGAACGGATATGACAAGATTGTAGATGAGATGTGGTATATATTCGCAACGGAAGACGTTCGTAGAATACGTTTAAAACAGTCTAGGGGATATTCGGACGAGAAAATCACAGATATATTATCCAATCAGCTTAAGGATGAAACTTTCAGAGAATACTGTGCCTTTGTTGTAGATAACAGCGGCAGTCTTGATATGGCTGCAATGCAGATCGACAGCAAAATTGGAGCTTGGAAAAAGAGTTAGTCTAAGGTTTATAGAGGAGAGAACACTATGGCTAGTTTAGAGCAAGCGGATCAGAAGGTTGTATTTGGACTGGATATTGGTACAAGAAGTGTTGTTGGTACTGTGGGCTACATGAAGGATGATCAATTCAATGTAATTGCCCAGGCCGTAGAAAAACACCAGACCAGAGCCATGCTTGATGGACAGATCCATGACATTGGTAAAGTCGGGATGACCATCAGAATGGTTAAGGAGAATCTTGAACAGCAGACAGATATTCATCTTACGGATGTTTGTATTGCTGCGGCTGGTCGTGTTCTTAAAACTGTTAGAACTATTTATAATTATGAATATCCTGATGGCCATGATATTACGGACGAGGATATTTACAATCTTGATTCAGGAGCTGTTGAGCAGGCCTATTCTGAATTCTTAAAGCAGAATACAGAAGACCTTAAGTTCTACCTTGTAGGTTATTCTGTTATGCATTATTATCTGGACGGTTATCAGATTGCCAATCTGGAAGGACATAATGCGGGTAAAGTCAGCGTAGAGGTTATCGCAACATTTCTTCCTGACGATTGTGTTGACGGACTTTATAAGGCATGCGAGAGAGCCGGACTTAATGTAGCTAATCTGACACTGGAGCCTATTGCGGCTATCATGGTTGCCATTCCTGACAGATTCAGAATGTTGAATCTTGCGCTTATTGATGTAGGTGCGGGTACTTCCGATATCTGTGTTACTGACGATGGCTCTATAACAGCTTATGGTATGCTCCCTGTTGCGGGTGATGATATTACTGAGATTATCGCTCACCATTGTCTTGTAGACTTTAATCAGGCAGATGAGATAAAGATTGCGGCAAGTCATAAGGACGAGGTCGATTATGTCGATATTATGGGACTTAACAAGACTATATCCGCCAAAGAACTTGCGCAGGTAATCAAGCCTAAGGTTGAAGATATGGCAAAAAAGGCCGTAGATGAGATAAAAAGGCTAAATGGAGATAAGCCGGTAAGTGCGGTATTTGTAGTGGGCGGTGGCGGTTGTGTTCCGGGATATGTCGATGCCATAGCCAAAGAAATGGATATCCCTGATGAAAGAGTTGCCCTTCGAGGCGAAGAAGTAATGAAGGATATTGTATTTCTTAATAATAACGGATATGCCAAAGATTCTCTAATGGTAACTCCTCTTGGCATTTGCATGAGTTATTATGAAGATGCCAACAACTTTATCTTTGTTTCTTTTAACGGAACTCAGACCAAGATATACGATAACGGCAAATTACAGATTGTGGATGCTGCCATGCAGGCTGCATTTCCAAATGAAGATCTTTTCCCTAAGAGAGGCGAGGAACTTAGATTTACTGTCAATGGCAAAGAGAGATTATCACGCGGTGAGCCGGGTGAAGCTGCTGTCATCACGCTCAATGGTAAGTCGGCAGATATTCATTCCAAGATTCATGCCAATGATATTATTAATGTTAAGCCTTCAACAGCCGGAGCTCCCGGCAAGGCTGTGATTGAGGGAATTCCTGAATTTAAGACCAAATTCAATGTAAATGTAGATGGTAAAAATGTTGAAGCATCCAGATATGCTACTGTAAATGGAGAACTTCAGACGCCGCTTTACCAGATTAAGCCGGGCGATGAAGTTAAAATTCTTGATTACAATACTGCAGCACAGATTGCAGAGCTTCTTGATATTGAACTTACAGAAGACACAGTTATCATGGTCAATAACGAAAGAGGCGACAAAGATACTCCTGTATACGAAAACTTCAAGGTTGAATTTAAGTCTCAGGAAGATATGATAATGGACTATTATAAGGATTATCCAAGTGCTGATGAGGTAGCTGTCAGTCAGGAGAATGAAGAGTCCTATCAGAGTGAAGACGATGCCGCCAAGATTGTAGAAGATGCTAATGGACAGATTAATTTTGATGCCATGCCTGGTACACAGGAATACAGCGCTGATGCTGAACCGGTAAAAAATATATTGGCTCATGACCTTCATGTAATAGTGAACAATGAACCTATTACTCTTCACGGAAAAGCAGATTATGTCTATGTAGATATATTTGATGCCATTGATTTTGATCTTTCTAAACCACAGGGGAGATCTGTGGTGACAATGCTAAATGGAGGAACTCCGGATTATCTTCAATCGATCAAAGAGGGAGATAAGATTGAGGTGTACTGGAAGTAATAAGCTTTAATAAAAAAATTAAGTTGATGCCATGCAATGATTTCTTGCATGGCATCATTTTTTGCTTTAATATAGTGAAAGTGAAATGAGAATTGAAATGAGGATTTTATGAGATTTACAAGTATTGCCAGTGGTAGCAGCGGTAACTGTACCTATATTGGTTCCGAAACTACACATATTTTAATAGATGCCGGAGTAAGCAAAAAGAGAATCGAAGAAGGACTTAACGGACTTGATCTTACGCTTTCTGATATAGATGCTATTTTTGTTACTCACGAACATTCAGACCATATTTCGGCACTTCACACAATTTTAAAAAAGATTGATATTCCTATTTATGCTACAGGTGGTACAATACAAGGAATTAAGGCAAGTGATAAAAAATGTGAAATGACAGATTCCAGATTTATAAAGGTTAATGCTGACGAGGAAGTATCAGTCGGTGATATGA
>JAEEGF010748907.1_pt1 | contig 13745 bp, 8 predicted proteins | sample 9134171 | NCBI WGS metagenome assembly JAEEGF01 (sample SAMN16246542, study PRJNA631951) | gut metagenome | biome: gut microbiome; feature: rumen; material: AP-attached | host: Bos | place: Iran: Karaj | collected 2018-10
AGTAATCGTGTCTAACCTTAAGAGCCTCTTTTAAAGCTTTGAATGAATCAATCTTAACACCGCTTACTTCAGATAACTGATTGATATATGAAGCGAATTCGGGCTTGATGATATTCTTGGCTTTGTCGGGACGCCAAGCGGGAAGAACCTTAACATCAAATGATTCATCTGCTTTAATCATATCATGCCATTCAAGTGTATCGACAGGATCGTCTGTTGTACAGATGAGAGTTACATTTGACATCTTGATAAGCTTTCTTGCGCCCATATCGGGAGCCTGTAATACCTTATTGCAGATATCGTAAACTTCCTCAGCTGTTTTCTCGTTTAGAACTCCATCATATCCAAAATATTTCTTGAGCTCAAGATGTGCCCAGTGGAAGATGGGATGTCCCACAGATTTTCCGAGACATTTTGCAAAAGCAAGGAATTTCTCTTTGTCAGAAGCATCACCTGTTATATATTTCTCTTCGATACCGAAAGATCTCATGAGACGCCATTTGTAGTGGTCTCCGCCGAGCCATACCTGTGTGATGTTATCAAAATGCTTGTCTTCAGCAATCTCTCTGGGATTGATGTGGCAGTGATAGTCAAGTACGGGAACTTTCGCTGCGTAATCATGGTAAAGAGTTTTGGCAGTTTCGCTCTGTAAGAGGAAATCTTTGTCCATAAATTTCTTCATTAAGTCATACCCTCCATTATAAACGTTGATTAATAAATATTTACATAATAATTATGTAAGCATTTTCATATTTTTCAAAAGTATTATACAAGAGCAGTATATTAAATACAATAGCAAAAATTGATTGACGGGCTGTCATAATGAATATATGATTGAAATGTAAATGCTTACATTTGTTATGAGGGTGATAAGAGGTAGGAAATGAATAAATATTTACAGATCAATGAGAATGATAATGTTGTAGTATGTCTGGGAGCGATTGAATCGGGGGACGAGATCGCTCTTTCAGACGGGACGGTCATCACTGCGCTTGACAGTATTCCTGCCGGACATAAGATGGCAGTTAAGAGTATTGAAAAAGGTCATGAAGTGATCAAATATGGGTATCCCATAGGCAGAGTCACTGAGGATGTAAAGCCCGGAAACTGGGTACATACGCACAATACCGAGACCAAATTAAAAGGAGTTCTCCAATATGAGTACAAGCCCGATCTTGATGATATTTCAGATAAGATCAAGAAGATGGGAAAAGATAAAAACTCTTTTAACGGATATGTGCGAGAAGACGGAAGAGTCGGGATTAGGAATGAAATCTGGATAATTCCTACAGTCGGCTGCGTCAATAATATTGTCACGGCGCTTGCCAAAGAAGGAAATCACATGATAAAGGGAAGCATCGACGAGGTAATTGCTTTCACTCATAATTACGGATGCTCCCAGACAGGAGACGATCAGGAGTATACAAGAAAAATTCTCGCCGATCTTATAAAGCATCCAAACGCCGGAGGAGTTCTGGTTGTGGGACTTGGATGTGAGAACAGTAATATTGATGTTTTGAAGCCGTATCTTGAAAGTTTTGATGAGAAGAGAATCAAGTTTCTTGTCTGTCAGGAGTCCGATGATGAGATGGAGGACGGTATAAAGCTTCTTGGCGAGCTCATCGATGAGGCTTCGGGTGACAGAAGAGAAAGAGTCAGCACTTCGAAGCTTGTTATCGGACTTAAGTGCGGCGGAAGCGACGGATTTTCGGGTATCACAGCCAATCCGCTTGTCGGCCGTATCTCCGATATGTTGATAAAGCAGGGGGGAACGTCTATCCTTACTGAGGTTCCTGAGATGTTCGGCGCTGAGACTATTCTTATGAACAGGTGTAAAGATAAGAATACTTTTTATGACACCGTGAATATGATAAACGGGTTTAAAAAGTATTTCGAGAAGCAGGGCGAACCTATATATGAGAATCCTTCACCAGGAAATAAAGCGGGCGGTATAACCACGCTTGAAGATAAATCGCTTGGATGCACTCAGAAATCGGGAAGTTTTCCTGTTATGAAGGTCCTTGAATACGGAGATACAACTGATACGACGGGTCTCAATCTTCTCTGTGCGCCGGGAAACGATCTTTGCGCCGCGACAGCGCTTGCTTCTGCAGGTGCGCAGATAGTTCTTTTTACAACGGGAAGAGGAACGCCGTTTGCATGTCCTGTGCCAACTTTGAAGATTTCAAGCAATAACAGGATAAAAGATAAGAAGAATAACTGGATAGATTTTTCTGCGGGTGATGTTCTTGAGGGGAAAAGCTTTGATGCACTTGCGGATGAGCTGTTTGAGTTTATTTTGATGACGGCGTGCGGAGAGAAGCTTAAAAGTGAAATAGCCGGCTTCCACGATATGGCTATATGGAAGCGCGGCGTAACGCTTTGATAAATATTATTTGTTTAGATATTCAATCTGGTCTGTGAGTTCATGAGGAACTTGCAGACCTTCTTTTTTTAGCCTGAATTCAAGGTTTTGAAGCGGTTTGGCGATATTTGCATTATGCGCTGCGAGGTGATTTATGAGTTCCTTGTACTGAGGATTGTCATATACAGCCTCGCGGTATTTTTTTGAAAAAGGACAGGTGTTAAACAAAATCTCGCGGGTTACTTTGTTTAGTCGCAGCGAGCCGTTGGCCTCATATTTTAGATATGCAAGGTAATCGGCTATAAAGATGCTCTTGTAATTGTTGTTGTATTTCTTAAGGTCAAGCCTGAGCTTGTCCTTTTGCTCGGTGGAAAGAGCCGCATTCTTTTTGAAAAATTGCAGATAGTCGCAGTATAGAGATGTGAGCGACGGATCCGTAACATCATTCCAATGAACGCCTTGCTCTGTCTTGCACATTTCCCATCTGAACTCCCCAAGGAGCTTTATCATGCATGCATCGGTATTTTCAAGGTTAAATATTGAAATAAGCATTCGTGCCTTTGTATTTCTCTTTTTACCTTCGATTTCCTGCCACAAAGTAGCCCTTGTTCCGGCGTTTGGCATAAGGATTATATATGGTTCGACTTCTTCAGCGTAGTAAAACTGCGTAATCCCGATATCAGGGTTTGAATATACAGCTTCTCTGCAAAAAACACCGAAGTCGATACTTTTGATCTTCTCCAAGTGCTCTTTTATCTTTGGTGCTGTCATGTATGCGAGATTGAGCGGCCTTATAACATTCATGGAATCAAATACGGGTACAAATGAAGAGATTCTTCCGAAAGTCATCCTGTTTCCCAGTGAAAAGAGATTCTGAATCTCGAAATCAAGCCTGCTTTCGGGATTGTTCACCATTGCTTCAATCTGTTCCTGCTTAAGCGAGCCGGTTGCTTTCTGCTCCCGAAGATAGGTCAGCCAGTCCTGATCAAATTCATTTCTTGAAGGCTCTACCTGAAGTTTGTAAATTTTCTTGAGCCATTCAGACAGAAGAAGGATATTTCCTGATGAATCGGGCACATAAGATTTTGCGATATTGCATAGAGTCCTGGTATGCTTTTCGCCTGCAAGCTCTTCGTCTACAAAACCAAACATGAGGAACATCTTAACTTCTATTGGGATATCTTTAGTAGTAAGGCTTTTTAAGAATACTTTTTTATATATTTTGTAAAAAGAATTTGAGATGCTTTTCCTGAGCATTCTTGCTTCATCAGAGGAATCGTAACGACTTTCGCTTGCCTTGAAAAGACTGATCTCTTCCTGAAATTTGGATGAAAGAGCCGAATCGACGCCTGAGTACGTGAGAATAGTAGCCAAAGCGTTATTTATGATTATTCCACCGTCGCCGTTTTCAGCATTTTCAATGTTCTCAATCTTGGAGTTGATCATTTTCATTGTTGTTGTAAAGTCGGATGTATTTCTCTTGAGCTGTTTTTTGTAAGCGGTAAGGAATTTAAGTGAAACCGCAATGAGTTTTTGATTTCGCTCAGAGATCATGACGGTACCGATAGCTATTTCCTGGCTGAGAGAGTAGAAAGCTTTGTTTAAAACAGCTTCTTTTTCCTTCATGCTCTTTATATATCCATATTCCCATGCTGCGATCATGTCATTTTTTACGGGCGGAACGATAAGTTCAAGTTTTTCGAATCTTGAAGGTACTTCACCTGCTTTTATGCATAATTCGGGATAAATTGCGTAGTCGGATTTTAGTTTTTTGAATTCCAAAAGAGTGTTATCGTAGAGCTTTTCGTATTCGTGGAATATTTCATATGTTGTATAAGTGGATTGTGAGGCGAGAATAGAAGTAATCTTCTCATTGGCCTTTAGCATGGAGAGAATATCGGCCGGTCCTTCGTATGGATATGTATATATGGATGAATCTTCAATTGCTTCGTAGGTATATTGGTATTCTTTTGTGGGTGATTCGACAAGACCGATTATTCCACCGATATTCAGGTGAAAGGAGGTGAATTGATCGGTCGCTCGGATCTTACCTTTTACCAGTATTTCCAATGTATTGACGGTATCAGTAAGTGCTTTGTGCACTATCTGTCCTTTTTGTAGTGTTACAAGTCCCATTAAATTTTCTCCTCAAAAGTGTGTAAGTAATAGTCAGTCGTATAAGAAAAATAAAGATGTACCTGTATTGCTCAATGTGCTTTCTTTGCACTATTTCTATGTTAACATGATAAAAATGCGGCTGCAATCAGTGAAATGCCGATTTATGCGTCGCTTTTTCACATGATGACAGGTTTAAGGCTGAATTCGCCGATGTTTTTGCGGTTACATATAAGATTATATATTTTTGAAGCAGCAAGGTTTTCATTAAACAGTTGCATGGATAGCGGATCCAGAAGCTTCTCGGCGTCTTTTAGCCTGTTCAGCACAGGAATTTCGGAATTCTCACCGATATTTGCAAGAAGAGGAGAAGAGCTTTTCTTTTGAGCCAATATCCTGATAAAAGAGGTGAAATCGTCTGTTTTGTACATTTGCATATTATCCGCTCTGATATCGAGAAGGATATGCATGAGACTTCTGCTTATGCGAGTATATGACAGGTCCTTGGATTTAAGAATGTCGCAGAAATCTGAAAATGTTCCGTAGTTGTCCAGTTTTTTGCAGATCTTATTTGAAAGACTTTCATTTACATCCAGAAATTGTGTAAGATTGTTTTTGTTTTGCAGAAGCTTGTAATACAGGAGATTATCCAAGATTTCTTCTCTGAGATATTCGCCTTTTTGGAGCCTGTCGTTTAATAAATCAAAGGCATCCTCCGGCATTGTGTTTTTTACGGCACAGGGAAGTGACGGAAATCCTGTTTCTGTTTTTATAATACTTTTTCTGATCGCGGTTGCGGAAGAGTAATCAGATATGTTCTCCGAGTGGTAATTTTCACCAATCCTTTTTATGAGAACGGGTGAGAGTTTGCTGTTTGTTTTTTGGAGAGCGCGCAGATACTCGATTGCAAGGATACTGTTCGGTAATGTAAGCGCTTTTTTGATCTCGTCTTTTTTGTCAGAATCATATAGTGAAGATTTAGAAGCGCAAAGCTCGGATATCACTGCATTTTCACGTGATGCGGCGTAGCTTGAGCCGTTTTTTGTATTTTCTTTTATATTGCGTTTAAAAGAATCTGATTCTTCATTCAAAGTAGTCGCAATATCGGAAAGAATATAAAGGTTTTCTGATTCACTTCCAAAGCAAAGATAATCGACTGCAGCAAGTTTGTTTAAAAGAGAAATAGCGCCGCTTGCAAAGTACTCGGCGCTTCCCAGACTATAGTAGGACGGAAGCTCCAGAACAAGGTCTGCGCCTGAATTTAATGCGGATATTGCTCTTGTGAATTTATCTGTCACTGCGGGAAATCCGCGTTGCACAAAATCACCGCTCATGACCACTATACAGTAGTCTGCGCCGGTTCTTTTTTTGCTCTCTTCTATGAGATATTTGTGTCCGTTGTGGAACGGATTGAATTCGGCAATGATTCCTACAGTTTTCATCTTGGTGTAAACGCTTTCAAATTTTTTTAATTTTTGTACATTTTTTCTCTTGTTCTAGAATTATAATATAAGTATCATTATCAAGGAAGTATCATAATAATTTTAATACATTCGAAAAGAGGCAATTTGATATGAAAATTTTAGTAATTAACTGTGGAAGCTCTTCACTTAAATTTCAGCTTATCGACTCTGACAGTGAGCAGGTTATCTGCAAAGGTCTTTGCGAGAGAATTGGTATCGACGGAAGCAGAATAGTTTATACTCCCGCCGGAAAAGATAAGATCACGATCGAAACTCCCATGCCTGACCATAACAAGGCTATTGAACTTGTTATCGAGGCACTTACAAATAAAGAGAACGGAGTTGTATCACTTGATGAGATCGGCGCTGTAGGACATCGTATTGTTCATGGCGGCGAGAAGTTTACAGAGTCTGTTGTTATAAATGACGAAGTTATTAAGGCCATCGAGGATGTGAGCGACCTTGCTCCTTTGCACAATCCTGCAAATCTTATCGGAATCAAGGCTTGTCAGAAGGCAATGCCCGGCGTACCTATGGTTGCGGTATTTGATACAGCTTTCCATCAGACAATGCCTGAGAACGCTTATCTTTATGGCCTTCACTATTCATATTACGAGAAGTACGGAATCAGAAGATACGGATTCCACGGAACAAGCCATTCTTACGTAAGCAAGAGAGCTGCTGAGATTCTTGGAAAAGACATCAAAGATCTTAAGCTCATCGTTTGCCACCTCGGGAACGGTGCTTCAATTTCTGCTGTAAAGGACGGCAAGTGCATCGACACATCAATGGGGCTTACTCCTCTTGAGGGACTTATCATGGGAACAAGAACAGGGGACATCGATCCTTCTGTTGTAGAGTTCATCATGAAAAAAGAGAATCTCTCTGTTGCTGAGGTGACAAATGTTCTTAATAAGAAGTCAGGTGTGTTCGGACTTTCAAACGAACTTTCATCTGATTTCAGGGATCTTGAGGATGGGTATCTTGCAGGAAATGAAGGCGCAAAGCGTGCGGTTGACGCATTTGCTTACAGAGTTGTTAAATACATCGGTGCTTATACAGCGGCTATGGGCGGCGTAGATGCAATATGCTTTACAGCCGGAGTCGGAGAGAACAGCGGATTTACACGTAAGAAGATAATCGACGGTCTTGGATTTATCGGAGCATCCTTAAATGAAGAGGCTAATGCTGTGCGCGGCAAGGAGGAAATCATCTCCAATCCCGACAGTAAGGTTACACTTATGGTTGTTCCTACAAATGAAGAGCTTGCAATTGCTCGTGACACATATGCTCTTTGCAAATAATTGTTTTTGACATTTGAATGAGCCGGCCAAACAGCCGGCTCAAATCTTATTTCTTTAAGGCTTTTATGTTAGATAATACATTTTTATACAATATTTAAAAAAAATAGGATAAAAAGGTTGCAATCTTTTTTCTTATGCCTATAATTGTCTCTGTGCTTATGTTGGCGGCAAAATTTTTGCGCTTAATATATGAGCTCCGAATGGTGGGCTCTACGGGCATGAATGATATTATGTTCCGAAAGCGCAATTTTGGAAATTACAACTTTGCCTGAAACAGTGAAGAATATGTATATAAATCCATGTATTCACTGAATCTGATTTTAAGCTTCTTGATCTGTGACTTTGAAATACTACCGAAAACTATGTGCTTTTTTCTAAAAAAAGTGATTAAAGGATTCGGAAAAGATACGCAGGGTGCTGAATTTTGCACAGCGTACTCACAGACTCTTCTGGTAAGATCGGGATGTCTTGGAAGTGTGGGGCCTCTCCAGTTGTTTTTCTTATACTGTCTGTTATTTCTTTGGCTATTTTTAAGCTAAGATACAAAACTAATTATAAAAACGGGCCCGTTGCCGGCATGGAGATGGTGAACTGGGTGTAAGGGGCACCGGTTTGGATATTTTCTATATTGAGAGGGAACTAAATTATGAAAGAACTGAACTCATGCAAAGAGGCTATGGCTGAATGCATCGAGAAGAAATATTTCTCGATCGCGCATCTGTACAAGGATGAGAAGGCTATGGCTATGCATATTCACGATTGTTACGAGGTGTATTATTCAATATCAGGCGGGAAGCAGTTTTTGATTGATAACAAGGTTTATGACATTGCTCCCGGTGATATTTTTCTTATAAGTCAGTATGATTCGCATTATCTGACACAGATTGATCAGGAACTTCACGAGCGTATTGTTATAATGATCGATCCGGAATTTATGAAGAGCGTTTCGAGCGAAGAGACCAATCTGAATAAGTGTTTCGAGAACAGGGGAGAAGATTTTTCTCACAAGATAAGTCTGAATCAGGAGCAGCAGAAAAGATTTTTATATTTTATAAACAAGATACTTTCAAGTAACGGCTATGGTCATGATCTGCTGGAGAAGACTACATTTATAGAGCTGTTTTTGATGATAAATAAGATATTGCTCGACAAGGACGGAGATAAGGCTACAGAGGAGATTGCTACATATAATGAGCAGGTTGATGCAATCCTTTCGTATCTCAACAGCAATATTCAGAATCCGGTGAGCATAGGCGATCTTGCAAAGCATTTCTATATAAGTGAGTCCTATATCTGCAGAATATTTAAGTCTGCGACCGGAACAACCATAAATAAATATATGACAGCCAGAAGAATATCAATAGCGAAGTCTTTACTGGCTGAGGGAAAAGGCGTAAGTGAAGTCTGCGAGGAGTGCGGTTTCTCGGATTACAGCAACTTCCTCAAAGCGTTTACCAAGTCGGTTGGTATTTCGCCAAAGAAATATTCGCAGAACTGCTACAGATAGTGCGGAAAAAACTGTTGACAAATGGAAAAGCTATGAGTATACTACATAGGTATGCTAATGAATAAACGTAAACAATTGCCTTTGTAAACAGGCAGTTTCTTATACGGTTACTGTAAGGAGGTGTTACTCAAATGTCAATCTGCCCTAAGAATAAGTCATCAAAAGGCCATAGAGATCAGAGAAGAGCTAACTGGAAAATGACAGCTCCCACTTTGGTAAAGTGCAGTCATTGTGGAGCTCTTATGCAGCCTCATCAGGTTTGCAAGAAGTGTGGCTACTACAATAAGAAGAGCATTGTTGAGACTGAGGCTTGATATACTTTTGGTATACCCTCATAAAGTCAGAATTTAAAGGCTTTCCGGCTATGTCGGAAAGCCTTGATTTTTGTCAACCACTCTAGTATATTAAAATAAGTTCAATTTAATAGGAGGTCCCGAATATGTCGGAACTTGTACGAGTTGCCGTTGATGCTATGGGTGGAGATAATGCACCTGTTGCAACGGTCAAGGGAGCTGTTGAGGCAGTTGCCGAATCAAAAGCTGTCAAAGTATTTCTTGTCGGTAAAAAAGAAGTTCTCGAAAAAGAACTTTCCGCATACACTTACGATAAAGACAGGATAGAAATCGTTGATGCAACAGAAGTCATAGAGATGGCGGAACCCCCGGTTTTGGCTATCAGGACCAAGAAGGATTCGTCAATAGTTAAGGCGATGTATATGGTCAATCACGGTGAAGCGGATGCATACGTATCTGCAGGAAGCACCGGAGCTACACTTGTTGGCGGACAGGTAATTGTCGGAAGACTTAAGGGTGTTGACAGAGCACCACTTGCACCGCTTATCCCTACAGAAAAGGGGAATTCTCTTTTGATCGATTGCGGAGCAAATGTAGATGCGAGAGCAAATCATCTTGTTCAGTTTGCCAAGATGGGAACCGTTTATATGGAGAACATCATGGGAATCAAGAATCCCACCGTTGCGATTGTCAATATCGGAGCGGAAGAGGAGAAGGGAAATGCACTTGTAAAGGAAACATTTCCTCTTTTAAAGAATTGTCCCGATATTAACTTTATCGGAAGCATCGAGGCAAGGGATATTCCTGCCGGCAATGCTGATGTTATTGTCTGTGAAGCATTTACGGGTAATGTAATCCTTAAGATGTATGAGGGTGTTGCCAAATCTCTTGTACATGTTATTAAGAAGGGACTTATATCCAGTCTTAAGACGAAAATCGGAGCTCTTCTTATTAAGGATGACCTAAAGAAGACACTTGGCAATTACAGCCTTGAAAAGTACGGCGGAGCACCTATGCTTGGACTTAAGGGCCTTGTCGTAAAGACTCACGGAAGTTCAAGTGATATTGAGATCAAGAACTCAATATTACAGTGTGTAACTTTTACAGAGCAAAAGATAAGCGAGAAGATCAGCGCAAAGATTTCACAGCAGTAATAACTGTTATTTGAAATTGCTGTAGTTCCGCTAAAAAATTGAGATAAAAAAGCTGCTATGCAGTGGAGGAAAAGTTTTATGGAAGAATTCGAGAAGATGAAAGAAGTTATTGCCAGTGTGCTCAATGTTGATCCTGAAGAGATCAAAATGGAGACAACATTCACAGAGGATCTCGGTGCTGATTCTCTTGATCTTTTTCAGATCATTATGGGACTTGAGGATGAATTTGATGTTCAGATAGATCCCGAAAAGACTGAAAACATCAAAACTGTTGGGGAAGCTGTTGAGCTTTTGAAGGCTGCAATAGAAACTAAGTAATTCTCAATCAATTTTTTGTACTATCTGAGGCAGCATTATAACTGCCTCTTTTCTATTTTTATTCTAAACATTCTTCGAGGTAACTATGTTAACGGAAAACGACATCAGCAGACTGGAACAGAAAATCGGTTATACATTCAAGGACAAAGCTCTTATTATCGAGGCTCTTACACACAGTTCTTATGTGAATGAGCACAAGATCAATAAAAAGCATGACTATGAGCGCCTTGAATTTCTTGGTGATGCTATTTTGGAGATGATCTCGAGTGAGTATCTTTTTAAGACATTCCCCGATAAAAAAGAGGGCGAGATGTCCAAGATAAGAGCGGCGCTTGTTTGCGAACCGGCTCTTTATCACGATTCTCTTCAGATAGATTTAAAGAGCTATATTCAGCTTGGAAAAGGTGAAGAGGCAACCGGTGGAAGAAATAAAGAGTCTATTATCGCCGATGTTATGGAAGCTGTTATCGGAGCGCTTTACCTCGACGGAGGTATCGGTGAATCCAAGAAATATATTGATAAATATGTTCTTACAAATTCTGAGTCATATCAGATGTATAACGACAATAAATCCACTTTGCAAGAGATCGTGCAGAGTTTGAAACTCGGCGGTGTCAGGTATGAAACATGTGGCGAAAGTGGTCCCGAACATGATAAAATGTTCAAGGTTCGTGTTTACGTAGCAGATAAGAATATGGGAGAAGGGACTGGCAGAACCAAGAAGAGTGCCGAACAACAGGCGGCATATCAGGCGGTTCTGGCTTTGAACAAAAAGAAATAATGTATTTAAAAAGTATTGAGATTCATGGTTTTAAATCATTTGCCAATAAAATAAAACTTGATTTTCACAACGGAATTACCGGAATCGTTGGTCCTAACGGATCCGGAAAGAGTAATGTAGCAGATGCCGTAAGATGGGTTCTCGGTGAACAGCGTATCAAGCAGCTTCGAGGCGGATCCATGCAGGATGTAATTTTCTCGGGAACGGAGCTCAGAAAGCCTCTGGGCTACGCTTTTGTTGCCATTACACTTGATAATTCCGATCATTCACTTGCCATAGATTATGATGAAGTAACTGTTTCAAGACGCCTTTATCGTTCGGGTGAGAGTGAATATATGATAAACGGCTCTGCTTGTCGACTCAAGGATGTAAATGAGCTGTTTATGGATACGGGTATCGGTAAAGAGGGATATTCTATCATCGGACAGGGTCAGATTGATCAGATCCTTTCAAGTAAGCCCGAAGATAGAAGAAATCTTTTTGACGAAGCGGCAGGTATCGTTAAGTTTAAGTCGAGAAAAGAGACCGCGGTTAAGAAGCTTGCCGAGGAAAAGATAAATCTTACCAGAATAAGTGATATTCTGGCAGAGCTTGAAAAACAGACAGGACCTCTTGAAAAGCAGTCTGAAAAAGCAAAAGAGTATCTGAAATTCAGAGAGAGACTTAAGACTCTCGATGTAAATATGTTCCTTGTTGAGAATAAGAATCAAAAGGAACAGCTTGAAGAAGCAGGAAAGAACCTTCTTATTGCTTCGGAGTCACTTACTGAGTCCAAGAATAATTACGAGAAGGCCAAGGAAGAATATGAAAATATCCAGAAGAAGCTTGAAGAACTTGATACGGAGATAGATGAAGCAAGAGCTAAGATCACGGATTCTTCTGTTAAAAAAGAAAAACTTGAGGGCCAGATCGGAATTCTCAACGAGAAGATAAATTCAGCATCTTCAAATGATGCTCATTTTAAGACAAGAATCAATGATGAGCAGGAAAAGATTGCTGAAAAGAATAAAGAAAAAGAGAAGTATTTACAGGAAAAAGAAGAAATTGACGCAGAAGTTGCGAAGTTTCTTGAGAGCAAGGAAGAAGCAAGAAAAGAACTTGATAAGGTCCTTGCTGAGATAAATGAAATAAACGAGCAGGTTGAAGAGTGCAAGAGCACTATCATCGAAACTCTTAATAAGAGGGCTACGATAAAGTCTAAACTCAGTTCCCTTGATACAATGAAGGAACAGGTCAATATCAGAAAGGCTGAACTTACAGGTAAGCTTGTTCGTGCGCAGTCGGATGAATCCAGACAGGAAGAGACAATAAAGAAATTAAGGGATGAATTTGACAGGATAACTGCCGATATTTCAGAAATGAATCAGAAGCAGAAAACTACAGATCAGGAAATAGTTGCGATCCGTGAGGAAATGTCTCGCAAAGATACTGAACTTAGAAAAACTCAGAACTTGTATCAGCAGGAAAAATCAAGACTTGAAGCTCTTGCCAATATCACCGAAAGATACGAGGGATACGGCGGAAGCGTTAAGAAGGTAATGGAGAGAAAAGATTCCGTTACCGGTATCATCGGTGTAGTTGCGGATATTATCAAGACTGAACCTAAGTATGAGACTGCCATTGAAGTGGCGCTTGGTGGTAATATCCAGAATATTGTTACGGATGATGAAGAGACGGCAAAAAAGATGATCGCTTACCTCAAGGAAACCAGAGCGGGAAGAGCAACATTTTTACCTCTTACATCACTTGATAATCCGCCCGAGCTTAAGGCCAAGGAAGCACTCAATGAAGAGGGTGTTCTTGGAATGGCTGATGAGCTTGTACAGACAGATCCCAAATATAGAAGTGTAGCTAAAGCTATGCTTGGAAGAATCGTTGCTGTCGACAATATCGACAATGCGGTTAAGATTGCAAGGAAATACAGATACACCGTACGAATGGTAACTCTTGAAGGTGAACTTCTTGTTCCCGGCGGAGCTATCAGTGGTGGTGCTTTTAAGAATAACAGTAATCTCCTTGGTAGAAGAAGAGAGATGGAAGACCTCGAGAAGAATGTAGAAAAGTACAAACAAAAGGTCGAGGATCTGAAAAAGGAAATAGAAGAAGCCAGGGAAAAGAGAAATGAACTTAGAACAAAGGCTGAAGAACTTAGAAGTAGCCTTCAGGAGAAGTTTATTGCTCAGAATACTGCGAGACTTAATGTTGAGAACGAAGAGAAACGTCAGGCTGAGCAGAAGGGCAATTTTACTGACTTAAAGGCTGAGAGCGATGAGATAGAGACAAAGCTTTCTGAGATCGCAGCTGATAGAGAAAATGCCAATGCACAGCTCGAACAGTCTGTTGAACTCGAAAAGAGCTGCACAGAAAAAGTTGAGAAATTCCAGAAAGAGCTTGAAGGTCTTCACGAAATAGAAGAAACCGAAAACGAAAAGGTTTCCAAGTGGG
>JAEEGF010314946.1_pt1 | contig 13742 bp, 7 predicted proteins | sample 9134171 | NCBI WGS metagenome assembly JAEEGF01 (sample SAMN16246542, study PRJNA631951) | gut metagenome | biome: gut microbiome; feature: rumen; material: AP-attached | host: Bos | place: Iran: Karaj | collected 2018-10
GCCACTCTCCACGCACGACTGGCAGAAGGACTCGATGCCATACTGGAGGACGGGATTCAGATAGCCCATGAGCACCAGGGGGATGGTCACCTGCTGACGGATGGATTGCAGCTGAGCGAAGAGCGTGCTGAGCGTCATGCCGTTCTTGAGTGCCTTGGTGGCAGCATCCTGAATGACGGGACCGTCGGCCATCGGGTCGCTGAAGGGAATGCCCACCTCGATCATGTCGATGCCACGCCGCTGTAGGGTGAGAATGACATCGGCAGTGGCGTCGAGCACAGGTGCGCCGGCACAGAAATAGAGTGACAACAGTTTGCGGTCGCCACGCTGGGCGAAGAGTTGATTGATCTTGTTCATATGCTTATTGTCATAGTTCGTTGATGAATTGTCGGAGCGCCAAGCCTGGGTCGGCAGCGCGCATGAAAGTCTCGCCGATGAGGAAGCCGCGAAAGCCTGCGGCACGAAGCTGGCTAACGGTCTGCGGACTGCTGATGCCGCTCTCGCTCACCTTCACCGCATCGGCTGGGAGCATCGACGCCAGGCGGAAACTGGTCTCGACATCTGTATGGAACGATCCCAGATGGCGATTATTGATGCCACAGAGGTCGGGCCCCAGGGCGGCATACTCCAGTTCTCGCTCGTCGTGCATCTCCAGCAGCACCTCCAGCCCCAGCTCATGGGCCTTGTTCATCAGTGCCTCACAAGCTGGCAGCGAGAGACAGGCAGCGATGAGCAGTACGGCAGAGGCTCCGCAGAGCAGTGCCTGATACAGCTGGAGCTCGTCGACGACGAAGTTCTTGTAGAGCACAGGCAGCGTAACGCCCGATGCCCTCGCCTCAGTGATGAAGCTGTCGTGGCCTCCAAAATACTGGCGGTCGGTGAGGATGCTCAGTGCCGCAGCACCATTCTGCTGGTAGCTCAGGGGGATGGTGTCTGCCCTGCCCTCTTCCTTGATCCAGCCTTTTGAAGGCGAACGGCGCTTGAACTCGGCAATGATGCCTGAATCAGAGTCGAGCAGGGCCTGGCGCAGCGACGGTTTTTTCTGCCGCATCTGCTCCAGTTCCTGATGCTTGGTGGCGACGATTTGTTGTAGGATGTCTTGTGTCATTGTATTGTCGGGATTTCGGAATTTCGGCATTTCGAGATTTCGACTAGGAATTCAGTTCCACAAACTTCTTGAAAGTCTGCAGGGCACAGCCGCTGTCGATGCTCTCGCGGGCGATGGCGATGCACTCGTCGATGCTCTTCGCCCCTTGTTCCAGCACCTGTATGCCGAAGGCTGCATTGGCCAGCACGATATTCTTCTGGGCAGGCAGAGCCCGGTTCTCGAGCACGGCATCGAAGATTTCCTTTGCCTCCTGCTCTGTGGCTCCTGCTACTAGCTCATCAGGCTTGGCACACTCGAAGCCCAGATCCTGCGGCGAGAATATGCGCTCATAGGATTTCGTGGTCACCTTGAAGTCGCCCGTCAGCGATATCTCGTCGTAGCCGTCGATGCTGTTCACGATGCCATAGTCGATGCCCAGGCGCTGGTAGACCTGATGATAGAGGCGCATCTGGTCGAGATTGGCCACGCCCAGCAGCTGACATTGTGGCTGCGAGGGATTGACGATGGGGCCCAGGAGGTTGAAGATGGTGGGAAACTGCAGAGCCTTGCGGATGGGGCCCACGAACTTCATGGCACGGGCGAAGAGCTGTGCGTGGAGATAGACGATGCCTGCCTCGTTGAGACAACGGTTGAGCTGGTCGAGGTCGTCAGTGAACCTAACCCCATGCTGGGCGATGACGTTGGAGGCACCCGAAGTCGACGTGGCAGCATAGTTGCCGTGCTTGGCCACTTTGTAGCCAGCCCCGGCGATGACGAAGCACGAGGTAGTGGAGATGTTGAACGTGTTCTTGCGGTCGCCGCCAGTGCCCACCACATCGATATAGCGGTCGCAGTCGAGGGGCACAGGCACGCCAGTCTCCAGGATGCCATCGCGGAAGCCCAGCAGCTCGTCGACGGTGACGCCTCGCATCTGCAAGGCCGTGAGCAGCGCAGTGATCTGCTCGTTGGGATACTCACTCTGGGTGATGCCCACCAGAATGTTCTTCATCTCTTCACGTGTCAGCTCCTCATGGTTCAGGAGCTTGGTCAGAATCTCTTTCATAGGTCTATAAAGTTTTTGATGATTGTTTTTCCTTCTGGTGTCAGCACGCTCTCAGGATGGAACTGTATGCCGTGAACGTCGTACTGACGATGGCGCAGGGCCATGATCTGCCCCATTCCCGACGTCCCGTCGCCCACCCGTAGCCCTTCGTCGCTCACGGCTGTCACCTCGAGGCAGGCGGGGAAGTCGTCGGCAGCCACCACCCACGAGTGATAGCGGCCCACGGTGATGTCGCTGTCGAGCCCTGCAAAGATGGGGTCGGCAGCCGTGATATGGCAGGGTGTGGCTACGCCATGAAACACGTCGCTGAGGTTCTCGAGCCTGGCTCCAAACACCTCGCCGATGGCCTGATGGCCGAGGCAGACTCCCAGGATGGGCTTGACGCCTGCATACTGACGGATGACGTCGAGCAGCAGCCCTGCCTCACTGGGTATGCCCGGGCCTGGCGAGAGGATGATCTTGTCGAAGACCTTCAGGTCGTCGAGCTGGAACTGGTCGTTGCGCAGCACGGTGACTTCAGCTCCTATTTCCTTTACCAAGTGACTCAAGTTATAGGTGAACGAGTCGTAGTTGTCGATGATAACAGTCTTCATATTCTTCTTACATTTTTTCTGCCATGATGATTGCCTTGCGCAGGGCGCCCAACTTATTGTTCACTTCCTGCAGCTCATATTCGTCGTTGCTCTTGGCCACGATGCCGCCTCCAGCCTGGAACCAGAGCTCACCACCCCGTGAGACGAAGGTACGGATGGTGATGGCCTGATTGAGACTGCCGTCGAGGCCGATGATGCCGATGCAGCCTCCGTAGGCCCCTCGGTTGTGAGGCTCCAGCTCAGAGATGATCTGCATGGCGCGCACCTTGGGAGCACCCGAGAGAGTGCCTGCAGGGAAGGTATCGATAAATGCCTTGATAGGGTCGGCATCAGCATCGAGCAGACCACTGACACGCGACACGAGATGGATGACATGCGAGTAGTACTGCAGGTCCTTGTAGAAATCAACCTTCACATCGTGGCAGTTGCGCGAGAGGTCATTGCGCGCCAGGTCGACCAGCATCACATGCTCGGCATTCTCCTTGGGATCCTGCCTGAGGAATTCTGCACCCCAGCGGTCGGCCTCGGCATTGCCCGTACGGCGTGTCGTGCCGGCAATGGGGTCGATGTAGGCGCGGTAAGCCCCCCCTACGGCCCCCGAGGGGGCTTCTATCCTGCAATGTGTCTCAGGCGAGGAGCCGAAGATGCGGAAGCCGCCAAAGTCGAAATAGAACAGATAGGGCGAGGGATTGATGCTGCGCAAGGCCCGGTACAGCTTGAAGTCGTCGCCCTCAAAGCGCTGGATGAACCTCCGTGAAAGCACTATCTGGAAGACATCGCCACGCAGGCAGTGCCGGATGCCCTGACGTATGTTGGCCTTGTGCTCATCGTCAGTCAGCGTCGACTGCACCTCACCTACGGGATGGAAGTCGTAGGTCTTCACATTGGCACGGTTGATGGCTTGCAGCACGGTGTCGATGAGACTCTCGTCGCCCAGGCTGACCACCTTCAGCAGGTTGTTGTGATGATCGAACACTACCACCACCTGATACAGGATGTAGAGCAGGTCGGGGGCATCGTTGCGCTCCTGCGTCTCGTCCTTCACGTCGATGTTTTCGAAGTAGCGGACGGCATTGAACGAGGTATAGCCGTAGAGTCCGATGGCATCGGCATCGTCGCCCTCGACGTGGATATGGTCGATGAGGGCATGAATGGCTTCGGCTGTGCCAAAGTCGGCGCCGAGCTCGCGCCGCATCGTGGTGCCGTCAGGATAGCTGATGACAGCCTGCCCATGACTGACGGCGACGCTGGCCAGCGGACGAATGCCGATGAAGGATCGCGAATTGCTCTGGTCGTGATAGTCAGAGCTCTCCATGAGCGCACTCTGCGGATAGATGTCGCGCAGCCGCATGTAGGCTGCCACAGGGGTGTGGAGGTCGCCCAGGATGGTGCGACTGACGGTTTGATAGGTCCACCCCCTGCCCCTCCCCAAGGGAGGGGAGATTAGCGAGTTGCTATTGCTGTTGTTTATTGCCATATTTTTATTTATTAGGTGATTTTTACATCTCCCCTCCCTTGGGGAGGGGCAGGGGGTGGGCCCGGTGGGCCAAATATGTATCGATATCCTTGTCGCCACGTCCGCTGACGGTGAGCACCACCACGTCGTCCCGGCTGAAGGTCATCTTCCCCAGAGCGGCTATGGCGTGAGCACTCTCCAGCGCAGGGATGATGCCCTCCATGCGGGTGAGCTCGTAGGCGGCACGCACGGCCTCGTCGTCGTTGATGCTGTAGACGGTGGCCCGATGCTGCGTGGCCAGGTTGGCATGCATAGGACCGATGCCCGGATAGTCGAGTCCTGCCGAGATGCTCTCTGCCTCGATGATCTGGCCGTCGGGGGTCTGCATCACCAGTGTCTTGGCCCCATGAAGGATGCCCAGGCGGCCGGCATGAATGGTGGCTGCCGTATGACCTGTGTCAGCACCCTGGCCGCCAGCCTCTGCCAGGACGATGCGCACACGCTCGTCGTCGATGTAGTGGTAGATGGTGCCGGCAGCATTCGAGCCTCCTCCCACGCAGGCCATCAGGTAGTCGGGATAGTCGCGGCCTTCCTTCTCCAGCAGCTGCTCCCTGATCTCCTTCGAGATGATGCTCTGCAGACGGGCCACCATGTCGGGATAGGGATGGGGACCGACGGTGGAGCCTATAATATAGAATGTGTCGCTGGGATGACAGCACCAGTCGCGTATGGCCTCGTTGGTGGCATCCTTCAGGGTCCAGTTGCCCGTACGGACAGGGCGCACCTCGGCTCCCAGCATCTTCATCCGCTCTACGTTCACATGCTGGCGCTCCACGTCGAGGGCTCCCTGATAGACCACGCAGGGCATGTTCATCAGGGCGCAGACCGTGGCTGTGGCCACCCCATGCTGGCCTGCTCCCGTCTCGGCGATGATGCGCTTCTTGCCCATCTTCTTGGCCAGCAGTATCTGTCCGATGGTGTTGTTGATCTTGTGAGCACCCGTATGGTTCAGGTCCTCACGCTTCAGATAGAGGCGGCAGCCATACTTCTCGCTCATGCGGCGGGCAAGGTAGAGGGGCGACGGACGCCCTACATAGTCGCGAAGCAGCGACATGTACTCACGCTGAAACTCCTCCGACTCCAAGATGGGCAGGTACTCCTGCTGCAGCCGGCTGACTGTGGCATAGAGAATCTCGGGCACGTAGGCTCCGCCAAACTCTCCATAAAATCCTTTCTTGTCAACTAAATAACTCATATATTCATTGTTTTTATGTGGTACCTAAACTTTGAGAGGCCCGTCGCAAGAACGACGGGCCTCCCTGGTATTTCATCTCAGCAATACACACATGGCTCACTTCTCACGACTTTTTGAATCTTGAGTTGCGCCACCACCATGCATTTACTGTCAATCTGATCATGCTTGCGTTCGTTTTTGTTTCAATTCGGCGGCAAAGGTACGCATAATTTTTCAATCCAACAAATTTTTCGGCATTTTTTTTCATTTTTCTTCTACGGCAAGGCAAAGCGCCGATTTGCATTGCTTCTGACAAATCATAGTCTTTTCCAGTTAATAATGATATGGCTTATACATGCTAACTAATATACTTTCCATCGCTAACTACTATACTTTTCAGTGCTAACTACTATACTTTTTATTCTTCACTCTTCATTCTTCACTCTTCACTTTCATCTGCTCTTCACTTTGAACGTGGGGGAGATGAAGCCTCACACCTCATATTGGAGTCCCCCTTATAGGGGGACGGAAATATGAAGGTGGATGGAGGCTTCAGAAGGGGGTTGGGTTGTAGAAGCTTCGGCAGCCGTGCTCCATCTGCTCGGTCGGATTACAGGTCAGAAACGATATACTCACAAATGCAGTCTTTGTCACTTATGAAGGATATGAAGGATAGAATAGTAACTTTCGTATAAAGAAAAACATTTAGTCGGCGAGTAAATAATTTCCTATAAGGAAAGTTGCTATTCTATCCTTCATATCCTTCATATCGCTTGAGCTTGCTCACGTTGGGAAATGTGAGCAAGCTGCCATTTCTCTCACTTAATCACGACCTTACGGCCATTCACGATGTTCAACCCCTTCTGCAAGGTGCTGATGCGCTGGCCTTGGAGATTGTAGATGTGAGGACTTGTCACTTCGCTTGTCTTCGTCGTCTCTTCGATTCCTGTAGGCAGGGTATCGAATTCGCCTGTGAATGACTCCTGGCTGTTCTCCACTGTGACGGTGTAATGGCCTTTGGCATAGCCGGAGATGTCGATGTTGAGACCTACGATGGTGCTGGTATTGACGGCTTTCTCGTAGATGACATTGCCGGAGTCGTCAGTGATGCGCACCATATAGTCGTCGGCTAGCAGGTTGAGATTGATACCCAGCTGCAGCTTGTCGTATTCACCATATACCGACCTTTCATCTTCACTCCTCCTTGGTGCCTTAGGCTTCGTCTTGATGGTATGGGTGAAGTCGAAGCGGTTTCTGGCTCCTGCGGCCTCCGGGGTGGCTCCATCCTCATATTCGTCGTTAAGGTAGATGACTTCGTCGCCAACGGTGCACGACATCAGGAACTCTCCAAGATCTGTTAACGTCGGATCAAAGGCATTTGCAAACGGGCCATTAATACCTCCAACACCTTCCAACCAAGTGGTACATCTGAGGCTTTCGTCAGTCATGACATCCCTGTAAACGCCCTTAAAGCCTTCTAATCCTCCTGTCTGCTTCGGTCCTACCACATAAGTCTGACCATCCATCTGGAAGGTGCCATTGTCCGCGAGGGAGAAGTCGTACATCAACTTAAACTGTTCGTTTGTCGTATCGTAAAGGTACACCTGCTTGTCCTCTTCATACCATGCTCCCACTTTGCTCAGGTAATTTGGTTGTGCATAAAAATCATAATATGGATAATCAGGACTGACATATTGCTGGCACATCATCTGCTTGCAGGTCTTTCCGTCGATAATCGTGTCGCCATCGAAGTAGTAGTAGTAAACTATCTGCGCAGGATTTCCCGAATTTGCACCCCTAGCCTTCCAGACTTTATCATCTTCGATCATTGGGCGATAAGCCATCTGTGTCTGCTCATTGCTTCCATCACGGCTGAAGATGCAGACACCATCCTCATAGACAGACATCAGCTTTACTGTGATACCGTCATCGGCATTGCGCCCGAAGGGGAACAGCGGTCCGCAGTCCTCATTGCCAATGCCCTCCAGCCAAGAAACGATACTACCGTCATGACATGTTATCTCAAACTGCCTCAGTGTCCGTCCTGCCATGTCGACGCAGTTCACGGCGGTGCAGACATCCTCCGGTCCTCCATTAAAGAAACCTGTGCCTATCTTCATATTGAAGACATACGCAACGGAGAGGTCGTTGCAGCGTACCTTCCTGTCGGACTCCATCCAGTAGCTCTTGTCAGGACACAAGGGACTTTCGTCGCCCTCGGCACACATCACATAATAGGAACGTCCGTTGATGATGGTGTCGCCCGTGATGTGCAGCGAGTAGTTCCTGTAGAACGTATCCGTCCCTTCCTGCCAGCTCTCCTGGATGTTCCAGATCTTGCCTGTCTTCAGCATGGGATAGTAGGAGTCGTCGGGCACACCTTTGTTCCAGGGTATAACAGTGCCTTGGTAGAACTCCTTGAACTTGTCCACATCCGCCCAGTGCACGCAAAGGATGGTCGACGTGCCCATGCCATTGAAGATGCCTTTGTTAAGGCTGCCAGAAAAGAATTGTCCTTTGATAGTCAGGGTGTCGATGCTGCAGCCAGAGAACGAACTTCCACCTAAATGCTTGAAGCTCTCAGGCAGGACCAGTTTTCTGAGGGAAGAACAGTTCTCGAACACGTTACCGTTCATACCCCCGATACCTTTGGCTATATTCACCTTCGTCAGGCTGCTGCAGTCCTTGAAGATTCCAGTGTTTACTACAGGAATCGTGGAAGGCAGGCTGGCTGTCGTCAGGCTGGTGCAGCCCATCAAGGCATAGAGGCCAAGAGAGGTCACACCCTCAGGAATGACGATCTCCTTCAGGCTGGTGCAGTCCATCAAGGCATAGTCGCCAAGAGAGGTCACACTCTCAGGGATGACAATCTCCTTCAGGCTGCTACACTCACGCAGCATGTTATCACTGATTCGGGTAAGGCCGTTGGGCAATTCCACCTTTTCCAGTGCCGTACACGACAGGAAGCCCTCGTCCTGTATATCCGTCACGCTGTTAGGCAACTTCACGAAAGACAGATAGGGAGAGCGCGAGAAAGCCTCTGTTCCTACAGTCTTCAGCCCGTCGGGTGCCGTGTAGCTGCCTGTTGTGGCTCCAGCGGGATAGCTATAGAGCAGTGTCCCGTCGGCAGAGAGCAGCACGCCGCCCTCTGATTTCAGAGCCTTGTTGCCTGCCTCCACCTCAATGGCCCTCAGGCTGTTGCAGGCAATGAAGGGATTGCCGCTGATAGTGCTTATCGTTGACGGAAGAGAGATACGTGTAAGCGTGGTGCAGCCGGAGAAGGCATGAGGCTTCATACTGGTCACCTGATATGTCAGTCCTCCGTAGCTCACCTCCGACGGAATGGTCAGTTCTCCTTTCCAACGGTTCTCCTTTTCTATCACTGCTTCGTTGCTTGCATCATCCAGCCGGTACTTCAGCCCGTCGATCTTGACGATTCCCGACATCGGGTCGGCTGACACCACACCTGTCATAAAGTCATCACCCTCATAAAGAAGTTTTCCGTTTACCTCACACGTCACGAGGTGGCAGTAGTCGCCCGGAGTGTTGACAAACGGGTCGAACAGATCTCTTCTGCCTCCTACGCCAGAGACCCAGACAACCTGCCAGCCCTTCGTGTGTTTGAAGATGATGCGACGCAGCTGTTCACCGTTGACGTTGACATTGTCTACCTGTTCCACCTCATACTTCGTTCCATAACGGTCGGTAACCTGGCCGCCAGGCATCAGTGAGAAGTCATATAGCAGACTCCAGTCACCCCCGTTCTGGGCGTAACGGTAGTAGACCTTCTGCTGCTCCTCATAAAGGAAAGCATACAGGTTGTCGCCACGGAAAAGCTTCTTGCACTGACGACTGTCGACGACGGTGTCACCATTCAGGCGCAGCTCATAGGGGAAGCCATACTCCCCAAACTCCGGCTGATACTTCCACACCTTGCCTTCTTCGATCAGTGGGTGATATGGTATGTCTGTTGTCTCATCCGACAGGCTGAGGTCGATTTTCGTGTATTCGCCGTCCTTGTAGATCAGGAGGTCGGTATCTGTGCCAATGTAGATATTATCGATGTCTATATCCATGCACATCCACCGCTTGCTCTCGAACGGGCAGGGATAGCTGGTGAATGCTCCGTTCTCCATCATCCTTAGCGGGCCATGCTGGTCGGCCATCCACAACCGCTGCTGCGAGTCAAACTGCATGTCGTAGCAGATGTAGGGGCAGTCATAGCTTTCGGACATCTCATCATTTATGAGTCTGGTCAACTTATTAGCTGCTGCGTACCAAATGCCACCTTCTTCGTCCATCGCTAATGCTGTGACCGTCCCTCTAGGCACATTTTTATGCTCCTTGAAGTAGTATTCAGTTCCATTTTCTTTGGTGTATTTAGCCATTGCATAGTCATAACCTGAGAAACCGTAGTTACCTCCCCATAGTGCACCGCTCTGATCCAAACAGATGTGTCCACAGAACAGGGAAAGAGCCTTAGGGTGAATAGTAAAGCTTTCAGCGTTGCTTTTCGTGTCGACCTTGAAGCCTACGCCATAGCTGCAACTGACATACATGTTGCCTTGTGTGTCGAACACGATGTTATGTATGCCAGGCACACCATATCTACTGTATTCCCAGTCCAATTTAATGCCGCTCTGATGGATTTTTCCGTTGGAAAAGTACAGAATTTTACTCTCTGCTGTACCTATCCACACTTTTCCATCATGCACGGCAATCGCCCATGGGGTATAGCTCAGGCTACCTACTTTGACATCGAGTATTGTCTTCTCACCAGAGGCTTTGTTGATAACTACTAGATGTCCATCGAGCTTTGCCACATAGATATTTGCATCGTCATGTGCTATGTCCATAACAGCATGAAGATAAGGGCCGTCTCCGTTTTCCCTGGCAACATTTGCTGGATAGAAAGCATACATGCAGGTGGTGAATAGCGAAACCAACAAGACTGATAAACTCTTCTTCATAATGATGTTCCTTTCCAAATATGATGGATGAATACTATTTTTACGTTTCTTTGTTATAGCTTATCTCAAGAACCGTATTACTTTACATAGACCTTTCGTCCGTTGACGATATTCAAGCCCTTCTGCAATGTACTGATTCGCTGACCTTGGAGGTTATAAATGGCTCCCTTGCCTTGGGTAAGGGTTGGGGTGAGGCCTATGCCTGTCATCTGTGCATCGAACACGCCTGTGAAGGTTTCCTGGCTGTTCTCCACAGTCACAGTATAACGGCCTTTGGCATAGCTGGAAATGTCGATGTTGAGACCCACGATAGTGCCTGCGTTGATATTCTTCTCGTAGACAGTCTTGCCTGACTCGTTAGTGATGCGTACCAGATAGGCATCGTCGAGCGGGTCGAGATGGATGCTTAGCTGCAGCTCGCTGTATTCGCCATAGATCGATGGCTCTGCCGCCCCTCGCATCGGAGAATGAGGCTGATTCTTGATAGTATGAGTAAAGTCGAAGCGGTTTCGGGCTTCTGCACCTTCAGGAGTGGCTCCATCCTCTAATGCGTCGTTGAGATAGATAACCTCATCGCCAACATAGCATGCCATCAGATTCCACATAGGCTCTGCCAATTCTACATTAAAGACATTTCCTCTCGGAGAGCCGTAAATGACTCCGACTCCTTCCAACCAAGGGGCACACCGATATATGCTTTCTCCGTCTACCTGCTTAATGTCTCTATAAACGCCCTTAAAGCCTTCTATGCCTCCTGTCTGCCTCGGCCCTACCACGTATGTCAGACCATCCATCTGGAAGGTGCCATTGTCCTCGAGGGAGAAGTCATACAACATCTTCATCTGTTTGTTTGTTGCGCTGTAAAAGTACACTTTCTTATTCTCTTCGTACCAAGCCCCCACATATTTTAATGAGTTTTCTTGTGATATCTCATTAGCTGCCGCATAATCTGGGCTGACAAATCGCTGCCGCATCATCTGCTTGCAAGTCTTTCCATCGATGATCGTATCACCATCTAAGTAATAATACTGAACCCATTGCACAGGATTACCCGAAACGATGGCTCCCACCTTCCACACCTTGCCGTCCTCGATCATTGGGCGATAAGCCAGGTTGATGTCTGGCTCTGTGTTCTCTATGATAGAACTGAAAACATTCCATCCTTTCGTTGCCTTGTACTTGCTTACAGTCCCTTTGGGAACATAGAGAGTTGCGTTTGTTGAGATTTCAAAGATATGGAAAGCATTTTCTGGAATCTCAAAAGGTTCCTTGATATAGGTCTTGACCTTTTCTAACTGCCTACAAGTACTGAATGCGTATGACGCGATGGATATCACATTCTCAGGAATGCTTATTTCCTTTAGTCCCAGTTTATGGAATGCACCTATTTCAATGTTCTTTAGACTTTGTGGTAAAGCGATGTTTGTAAGATTCTCAAAGCCGCTGAACGCATAGGGTCCAATGGCTGTAATGCCTTCAGGAATCGTTGTCGTGGTACAGCCTGCTATGATTTTATTGCTGGCAGTCTCAATGATGGCATTGCAATTGTTTCTGGAATCGTATACAGGATTATCCTTGTCTACGATGATAGAAGTCAGACTGTTACAGGCATAAAGCAACGCCCAGTCAGTCCAAGTGTCTATACTGATAACACTCTTAGGTATAAAGAGTTTTTTGAGTGATGTGCAACCATAAAAAGCTCGATTATATATACTCACTACAGTTTCTGGAATTGAGACGGTAGTTAGCGATGAACATTGCCAAAAAGCCATTTCTCCAATGGTTTTCACTCCACTGGGGATGTTGATGGATTCCAAACTGACACAATCACTGAAAATACCTTTACTAAGACTGCTGAGATTGCTAGACAGCGTGACCGTCTTCAGATTAGAGCATTCTTTAAATGCATTAAAATCAATGTCCGTCACATTGTCGGGAATCACCAAGCTCGTGAGGTTCTTACATCTGGCAAATGCAGCTACACCAATATGCGTCACGCTGGCTGGGATTTCTATTTCCGTGATAGGGCAGGCGTTGAAAGCACAGCCATCAATCATTGTAATATTCTGGGGAATCTCAACTGATGTCAAAGGGCATGATTGAAAAATACCATAGGGAATGGTTGTAAGACCTTCTGGAAGCTTGGGCATTGAAGTAAAACCTGTAGAACAAAAAACATTATTGCCAAAATGAACTACACTTGCCGGAATAGTGGCTTCCTTCAGTTGTCTGCAGCCATAGAATGCATAGTCACCGATAGAGGTTACCCCCTCTGGTATGTCTATGCTCGTAAGGTTTGCACAATCTTGGAATGTTGCATAACCTATTGTTGTCAATTGATTAGACAACTTGACGGATTTCAGGTCAGAGCATCCCGAAAAAGCGGCAATGCCAATGGTCTTCACGCTGTTTGGAATGACAACACTGGTGATGGCTGCATTCCCGAGAGCATAGGCTTCAATATGGACAACAGCATATCCGTTTGCTGCTTCTGGAATGGTGATGTCACCTGATGGTTGAGATTCGCTGGCTTTCTTAACCCTGTTGGCACGGGCACCCGGAACAGGCCAATGGTATTTCTCACCAACCATACAGGTTTTCTCTGCTTCACTGATAATGGTATAAGTCAACATGACGCCTTCCACCGTCTCTTCTGTAAATGTATCACCGTCATTGCCCCATACGGGTAAAGTCATCAGCAAGACGACTAACGAAGTTATCGTTCTTGTCCTAAATAATAATGTCCGTTTCATATCTTTCACTTTATTTGTTCATCACTTTACATAAACCTTTTGTCCGTTGACGATATTCAAGCCCTTCTGCAAGGAACGGATGCGCTGACCTTGGAGGTTGTAAATGGCTCCCTCGCCTTTGGAGAGGGTTGGGGTGAGGCCTATGCCAGTCATTTGTGCTTCGAACACACCTGTGAACGACTCACGACTATTCTCCACAGTCACAGTATAGCAGCCTCTAGCGTAGCTGGAGATATCGATGTTGAGGCCCACGATAGTGCCTGCGTTGATGTTTTTCTCATAAACACACTTGCCTGATTCATCAGTGATACGTACCAGATAGGCATCGTCGAGCGGGTCGAGATGGATGCTTAACTGCAACTCGCTGTATTCGCCATAGATCGACGCCTCTGCCTCTCCTCGCATCGGAGCCTTTGGCTGATTCTTGATAGTATGGGTGAAGTCGAAGCGGTTTCTGGCTCCTGCGGTCTCCGGGGTGGCTCCATCCTCATATTCGTCGTTAAGGTAGATGACTTCGTCGCCAACGGTGCACGACATCAGGAACTCTCCAAGATCTGTTAACGTCGGATCAAAGGCATTTGCAAAC
>JAEEGF011608199.1_pt1 | contig 13742 bp, 13 predicted proteins | sample 9134171 | NCBI WGS metagenome assembly JAEEGF01 (sample SAMN16246542, study PRJNA631951) | gut metagenome | biome: gut microbiome; feature: rumen; material: AP-attached | host: Bos | place: Iran: Karaj | collected 2018-10
AGCCACCGTCACCTTCATGGGCACTTACAAGAAACTGTCCTATGATGCTGACGACCGCTCCATCCTCCTCCTCGGTGCCAACAACACGCTCTACTATCCGCAGAGCGGAGCCAGCCTCGGTGCCCAGCGCGGCTTCTTCAAGCTCAGCGGCATCACCGCCGGCGACAAGGCAGCTGGTGTCCGTTCCTTCGTCCTCGACTTCGGCGACGGGGAAACGACGGGAATCATCGAAACGAGAGCAAACTCTCAACTCTCAACTCTTCACTCTTCACTTAAAGAAGCCTGGTACACCCTCGACGGTCTCCGCCTCAGCGGCAAGCCGACCACGAAGGGTGTGTATATCAATAATGGTAAAAAAATAGTGGTTAAATAATTAGGAGAATACGAATATGAAACGAGAATACATGAAACCCGCCATGCGGGTCAATAAGTTGCAGCAGAAGTGCCACATCCTGGTAGGGAGCGACACAGCGAACACCATCTACGGAGAAGAGTTAGAATATATAGGTGGTGACATAGTCCCTGGACGGTAATGGCCTCAGCTGCCCTGTTGGCAGTCAGGAAATAATAGATCCCGAAACGGTCAAACGTTTCGGGATTATTATTATCGTACTCACAAGGACTGTCCCCCTGTGAGCACAAGGGGATGACCCCCTGTGAGCAAAACATTCCCCCACGTCTCACGACGTAGGGGAATGTTGCAACTCGAAAAGCAAAGCAGCACCAAATTTTTAAACCATTAATACAGCATATTCCAACCTTTGGCGACGGAATAGCGGAGGGTGTCCCGATCGTCGGCAGACAGACCGCACTCCACACTTGCCATGGCAAGGACGAGCTCACACCAGACAATCTTGGTCTCTGTCTTCATCGGGGGCAGGGGAACATCGGCACCCATCTGGGTGATCCTGCATACCGTTTTGATATACGCCTCCACCTGATTCTCCGTCTCGGGTGCCCACCGACAGATGATCTGTCGGATGGTGATGCACCCATACTTGGAGTAGTATGTCCGCAACAGTTTCAGTGCCGCCCGCAAACCATATTGCATAGACGAGAACTGACAGAAGCGGGTCTCGCCTCCAAGGTTGGTCTCTCCCAACCACACCTGTGTCTTACTCCTGATAATGTTCAGCGGATTATTGTTCCGCAATCCTCTTGCTTGTTTCATATATTAGACCCTCTCTGACTCCCCCTGTTAAGGGGGAGAACCGCTATGGAGGGCTGACGGTTAGATGATACATTACGTTTTCAAAGTCCTCCCTAAACAGGGAGGATTAGGAGGGTCTCACTTGAATATACACCGCTTCACCACGTTCTTTCGCCTCTACGATGCGCTCTTTCAGCACACGCATCAGATAAGGACTGCCCACCATCCTGCCGTCACCGTGATACTGTCCGACGATCAGTCCCGTGTCGATATCATCCACGGTCTTGCCGATGATGATGCGTGCGTCCTTGAATTTTGGGACACCGATGAGCAGTGGCAGCCAGCGCTGGTAACGCTCAGAGTAGGTGATCACGACGGGATAACGTCCTGAGGTGATGGCTGTCTTACGCCTGATGAGTCGCTTTCCTGTGGTCTCTTTGATACTTTTTGGTTCCAAGGTGTCGCAGAGAAACTCCTTTTCTTCCCTGCCCAGATACTCGTCGAAGGTACGGGTGAGGATACTCAGTCGTCCAACGGTGAATTTGCTGTTCTTCTCTGTTCTTTCTAATAATAGTTCCATCGTTTATCTGTTTTTGATGTTTTTAAATTTCACTTTACTGTAACCGTCACCGTCACCACAGAGGATATAACCCCTGTGTGCCCATTGGTTGATCATCTTACGGGCACCTTTGCCGTCCAAGCCCTGCTGCCGTCTGATGTTGATGGCATCCTGTAAGGAAAACTCGTCAGGCAACAGCTCCAGCAGGTTACGTGGTCCACGCCTGGGTTTGCTGTCATCAATGTAGTCTGCCTGTTCTATCGCCTCTGCAAAGAACTGCATCTTGCACCACATATCATATTGCAGTGACCAACGCACGAAGTCCTCGATGGACTTATCCCATTTGCAGTCGTTGGCGACATACAGCAGACAGCCTTTCAGCCATGCGATGACATTGGCACGGAAGGAGAGGTTTTCGTAAACCCTTGATTGGGAGAGTCTTGCGAACTCCGCATTCTCCTCCACCATCTTCTGGGCGAGCTTGAACGCCTGCGGACAATCCACCTCCCCGACAGCCTTCGTCAGTTTCTCGATATAGGGGCGTAGCTCCTCCTCAAAGGCAGCATCGTAGGTGCCATAGACAGGCATCTCCGCACCAATCTCACGTTCAGGTATCGTACAGAAGTTGATACGACTGATCGGTCCGTCCGTGAGGACGTTACGGAAGTAACGCTGACCTTTGTTGATGGTCGTTGCCGCATTCCAGTTGAAGCGGATACATACCTTTTCCGTCACCGAGCCGGTACCCACACGGGTCTGTCCGTAGCGGTTGCCAGGGTCGAAGGCAAGACACATGATCTGGAACTGCTGACCGCCCTTGCCGGAGCCACGAAGTGCGTCAAACTGGTCTATCTCGTTCATCTTGGTGTAGAGGAAATGACCGTCTGCCTCTGCCATACGCATCACGAAGGCAGGGTTCGTCATGTCCGGGTCCACCTCTTGGATGATAAGACCTTCAGGACGCTGACGCTTGTCCTTGTTGGCACCTTTCGAATTGACCTCCTGTTTCCATTGCTTCTCACGTTGCAAGTTCTCCTCGTCACGCTTACGGATGTCCGCCATGATGTAATTAATCGGTTGCGAGATACAATCCTTACCAGCACCCGTTCCAGCCATCAGCACGTTCATGAGGGTTGCCTCATGCAACACATTATCTATATAGCGGAAGCGTACCTTGTAGAGATGGGCGGCAAGAGAAGGGAAGACGGCATGAGCCACTGCAGGCTTGTAGACATCAGGAGTGCGGGAAATCAGGAGCTGGATGAGCTTGGGTAGTTTCTTAGGCATCTCTGGAGGAAGGGACACCCCCTCCGCCCCCTCTGTTGAGAGGGGGGACTCCTGCAGGTCGTTGACGATCTGCGTCAGGATAGAGGTAAAGCCCTTCGGTTTCTCCTTGCAAGCCGACTCCACCACAGCGCGCACTTCCGATTCAGGCAATCCCAGTCTGGGGATGACCTCCAACAGTCGTCCAGGCTCATTCTCACAGATGGCACGAAGATTGACAGCAAGTTTATGGAGTCGTACGTTACGCTCCCCATCCACAGGCACACCACCTGTCCTTCGCCAGTACTCGTCGATGATGTCGGAATAGGGGATACCCTTGTAGAAAGCGACCCTCTCTAACTCCCCCTGTTTAGGGGGAGAACTGGGATTGAGTGCTGACGGTTTTAAGTCCCTCCCCTTAACAGGGGAGGATAGGAGGGGTCTAAACACCTCATCATCCAGGTAGATCAAGTCCTCCTTGCTCGCCGTTGTCGTATAGAACACACGGGTGATGTCCTTAGCTCCCTCGTCATACTGCACGTCAATCAACTGGCTCGCCCAGAGCAGGTTCTCCTCCTGTGACTTTCCCTCCTGTCGCCTGAACACGAGGTGATAACCCTGTCCCCGGGCACTCAGCTCCAGCATCAGCAGTCCCAGCTCGTCCTTCTTCGAGAGGATGCGCTCCCGTAATGCCTGCATCTGTTCCGCAGGGACATGGTCGACATCCATCCCTACGGTGGTACTCATCGTCGTGGAACCCTTCAGTGTCCCGTCCTCATTCGGCAGACACGAGTAGTTCATCTGCACCAGCTTGCTTTTCTTACGGGTGTCACCACTGCGCACCGCCTTCACGATCGCCTTCTGCTCCTCTCCGTTCCGCAGGGCAAGATACTCCTCTCTGGTAAGGACAGGGCGCATCATTTTCGCCCTGTCCTTATTATAATAGATGACATGTACACTCATAGCGGTTATCGGGTTTGATGGTTAAGGAGATCATACAGGAACTTTCTCCCCTTTTCCGTCCACACCAGATAACGTTCCGTGTGCCAGAAGCCCAGACGGTTACAACGACCGTGCGTACGTGTCTTCGTCAGTCCCATGCGGGCATAGTCGGCATAGAGCATATACTCGCCGCTCTGCCAGTAGAGGACACCAAGGGCGATGAGCATGCGGTACAGCTCCGGTCCCGTCATCGCCATCTCCTTGGCGATCTGTGTGGTGGTCAGACAGTCCACACTCTGCAGCACCTCGTCACAGTAGTCCGCCTTCTCGCCCAGCAGTCTCATCTCCGCAGGAAGAAGCTCGTAGCGACCGCTCTTGCGGATGGCAGGCAGCACCTCACTGGTCACCCAGCGCTTGAAAGCCTTCGCCTGCTCCAACTTGGAGGAGAGGATCAGGGAGTAGAGACCGCTCTCGTTGATGAATAATGTGTTGGTTTTGTAATCAGAACCAGATACCTGAATCAGGTATGAGGTTCTGTCCTCTGTGTCAACATGTATTTGCAGTGCATTAGAGGGATTTTTATACCCCAATGCCTTTGCCACGTCCTTACCAATGCTCACAGGGGGACAGTCCCCTTGTGAGTATTGTGCTCATCTTATGTCACTCACCTGTCCCTGTGGCATTCCATGTTTTTTAATGGTATTGCCATAGATTATACCTTTTCCCTGTTTTTAATAGTCCATTCTATTAAATCCTTAGCATGAGAGTTTCCTTCATTTTTCCCCCAGAAAACTAAACTATTATCAGTAAGTACAGCATATACCGCTGTGTCCATAGTTTCTGTTTGCTCATTGTAGTATACTGTATAGCAAAGTGTTTTTACTCTTGGACCCTTGAATTGATATGGATTATTATCAGAATATAATGGGGAACACTCTTTGACAAAGACAAAAGAAAAGTCTAAATTCAATGTGTCCCGAAGAGCCTCAAAGTTATATTCAGCTTCTTTAGGGGAAATAGAGCAACTTCCTACAGAGAACCATACGGCTGTTATCAATAACATTGGTATTTTCTTCATAATGTTTTTATTTTGGCACAAATATAGTCAATATCCAGAAGATACCAAAGAGTTTTAGGAATTTTATTATTCGCTACAGAAACTCCAGAAACAGAAGAGAAAGAATAGGATCTTTCTCTCTAAAGAGCAAGAAGTTTGGCTTATTTTATTCATCATACTTTATTTCCTTAATCTTTTCAATATGGTTGAATAAATGTTTTCTTCCATTGACTACAATGGTGTCCTTTTGCGTCTTGCTGATGCCATAGGTTAGTTCCACACATTGTTCACCCACAGCTCCTTCTGGGATTATACAAGTAATTGTTTTCTTCTTAAAGTCGAACTCTGGATAGTCTGTCATGCCAAAATCACCATTAGTCTTATATGGCGGATAGTTTATAAGCACAGGCTCACCATCAACGATGCGATACACATCATACCCATCGTGATATCTTACAGCCACCCTATAGTGAACTATCACCAATTCTTCCACCCCATCAAAATCCATATCCTTAAAGAAGAACGGTGTATCATCCTCTGTACTATGATAAACTGCTTCAACCGTTTTATTGTGGTATTTCTTTGTGATGCTTTCGTTTGTCCCATCCATACCCCAACCGCCTTTATTAAACAGACTATCACCAAACGAGGTCGTGCTCAATATAAATGATTTCTCATTCTTCGTAAAAGAGATGGAAGCACTGTTCCAGTCATATGTATTAGAATAACGAACCACAGCCTTCACCTTATAGCCTCTTACTGGTTGGCGATAAACTACAAAAAAGCTATCGTTCTCATTGATACTTGCCTCTGTAGTATCGACAGTCACACTATTATTTTCTTTTGTCACGACCTTTGTACGATGACATCCTGCCATCATCAAAAGCACTATTGTTAATATAGGTATTATCTTCTTCATATCGTTTACTTAAATTTCGGATACCATTCAGTGTTTTCACAATGTTTCGCCCATACTTTGTCAAAGCCAGGATACTCCAGTAACGCTTTGTCCGAACAGTCTTTTGGTAGAACACAGCCTATAACTTCAGAACCACACATTCCCAAAGCTTGATTCTGGTTTTTTAGTTGAAGCAGTTTTGTACGCATTGTAAGATTTGTACAATCATCATAGAACTTTCTTATATCAGAAGATAATTTGCCAGACACTTCTTCCCTGCATTCCATCCATCCATTCCAGCATTTCTGTTCTTTGCGAAGAGACTCTTGATAATCTTCTTTTTCCCTTATATATTCGTCATTGCCTATTGCCTCTATGAATGCAGAATAAGCATGGTCTATCATAGAAGAAGTAAACTGTGTCTTGCTTTTTGCGACCTTTATACCCTTAGTATATTTATATAAATTCCTCAAAGACTTTTCCCTAAGCCTTATTCCCTGACAAAGCATATCATCTATATACATTGATGTAGAACTACCATGATCTTCATAGCCTGCAACTTCCCTAACAACCTCTTGATATTTCACCCACACAGCCTTTTCTTTATCAAAATCTTCTTTGTATTGTGGCAATGCAGAGATTGTTTTCTGGAAGATTCTCTCAATGGAGTCATTATATTCAAGACACCATTTTCCACTAATCTTATTCAACTCCGCTTGGTCTTGATATACTATTTCTGTAGTATCCTTTGCTAATTCTCCCTTTTCCACGTACATTGCACTGTGATTCTTGCATGATGATATAGCTATCATGATACAAATTCCTAATAACTGTTTCTTGTTGTATTTCATATGTCAATTACACTTTAAATTTCAATCATGTTATATCATCTGATTATTCAGACTATCATTTTACCATGAACCACTGCTAATCTCTCCATTTCTTTCCCCTTTTGTTATTGTAATGCCAAATGTACCATCATAGTTATCGCTTTCACCTTTAGGAGTAGGCAAACCATTTCCCCATACAATAGAGAAAGTATATTTATTACCTTCTTTTACCCAGTTTGTGTTACCAGCAGCAATCATCTTGTCAATTTCATCAAACAATTCATCAGATGGCACCGTCTTAAATTCTATTATATACAAGTCGTGATGATCACCTGTGAAATATCGTTTACCCTTATATGTTTCAATTATATTGTAACTAGGAACTCTTATCCCAGACACTTGCTCTATTCTTTCAATAGGCCATTCTTCCCATATCCATTTATCGTAAACATACAATCCCAGGAACAATATTATTATGCCTCCAAAGAATATACAGATACAACCACAGCAGCTTTTCAACAACTTCATCTTTATTGCTCCTAACATATATACTAATTATTACACATGCGTCAATGAACCTGTCTCAATTGTTACCATACTTGTCTGCTTCAGGTAATCCCATTTTGCTTTTCCTTGAATGCATTCTTAATATATTCTCTTATCTCATCTTCGTATTGTTCAGCTACTTTTTTGCAAAATTCTGGTCTATGATAGCATCTACAGAAACCAGAACATTTCCCAAAATCTTTGCACTCCAACAATATTTTGTCACCCTCAGACTTAATGGTTTCTAATTGTCGAAAATCTGCATTTATAAACAGCTTCTTACTATTTGGCACGTCCATCTTGTCTACTGCATTACAGCCGCTACCACCAACTCCAATTATTAGTATTTCGTTTGCCATATATATTACGTTTTGTATTTTCTATTGTCTGAAAACGGATCATCAGAACAGTCATTTTGATGCTTGTATCTTCCTTGCTAATTCAGCCCATAATTATGACAAGGGACAGTCCCCTGTCATCTTCTGTGTTATGTACTGACACAACTTTTTTTGCAAGGGTGTACTATTTTAACCTATAATTCTCCCAGTGTTTCTTTTGACTTGTGATTATAGTGGGAGTTTGTATTTTTCCGTTAATTACGATAGATGTCTTCTTGACGTTTTCAATAACATAATCACTTAACTCACTTAGAGTTAAACACTCCGAACTGTTCTGTATCTTTTTGAGCAAATAGTAAGTAAATAGGCCGTGTTGTTGTTCTTCATAGGGATATGCGGTCTCTGCTTCATGTGTTGCTGACAACACATACAAAGACTCTTTCTGTGGTATCGTTGAAGATGGCTTAATAACTACGCCCCTAGAGTTTGATAAAAATGTTCCATTTCTAGACATTCCACTAAAGCATGCATCCAAAAACACAATAACATTCTCTGTGTCTAGTTTACTAAGGTCTGCATACAGTTCCTTGAGAGAATATGCTGTAGAAAGATCATTAACATAACAATCAACAGGAAGAATATACGATTCTTTAGATACTTCATTAGGAATTCCATGGCCGGCATAATAAAAAATAAATCTCGCAGCACCACCATAAACAGCCGAAACTTGCTGCAACCAACTGATCTCATGCCTTATTTGAGATTGTGTGGCATTTATTAGCTTATGTATATGATCTTTTGATACACCAAGAGTCTGTTGGCAATATTCTGTAAATATAGAGACATCATTACTTGCATACTTTACCGAAGATATTGTTTTGTCCGAATACTCCTCGTTACCTATTGCAACTACGAACAAATCTTTGTTTATTAAAATGCTGTTATTTTGAGGAATATTAACATCCACATCGGAAATAGACGAAGATGTATATGACCTAGGTTTAATAGATGTATCATTTAGGGACTTCCTAGGGCTTGCCGATGAATTTTGCGCTGTACAACCGTAAGTTGCCATTATCAACAAAACTAAAAATAAAATTTCACGTTTCATATTTAATCAATTTTCTTTCCGGTTATCCAATTATAAACTCTTCCAACACGCATCGCAACTCGGAATCCTACATTAACATTTGAGGATCTTTTACTCCAAGTACCTATGCTCTCTTCTATGGTTCGTTTTTCTTCAAAGCATGACCCCCCAATTCCTATTCTAATATCGCCGCTTGGATTAGAGTATCCCCGAGTAATGGTATTTGAAGAATCTACACCATTGTAAAGCCATTCATTTACATTACCACTCATATCATAAACATGCAATCTGTTTGGAAATTTTTCTCCTATCCTTTTAATAGAATAATCGGCGTTTTCTGAGAACCAACCGACCTCCAATCCATCTGACGAGCCCGAGTAATCTTTTCCTTTTCTTCCACTCCAAGACACAGTTCCAGGAACATACTCCGATGCGACTTCAATCCAATCTGCTATAGAAGGGAGATAATAAGTCTTATTAAATTTTTCTGATAACCAATTGCAATATGCCATTGCATCATTATGGCTAACATTAACTACAGGATATAGGGGGTAAGAAGATAAAGGTCTTAAGTTTCCATATTCGTCATGTCTCCAATTTACACCTTTTTTTGACTCATAATTGTTTTTACTTTTTGACCATACTTCACCAACACCTTCCTTCTCTGCATCAGTAACATATTTAGTATCTTGTACAAAAGCTGCAAATTCTGCAACAGTTACCTCATATTTCCCAATCCAATAATCACCGATGCCGTCTACGCCATCAATATAAACCAATTCTGGTTCAGGAGTAGAAGGATAAACCTCCACCTTCATTTGTATAGACTTAAAAAGGTTTGGAGCTAAAGACGACCAGCTCTCTGCATCCGAGCTTAAACCATTTTTCTTTTCTTTTAGTTGTTTTTCCCATGCAGCAGTGTAAACAACAAACTCTCCAATTCCTGTACTTTCATCATGCCCCAAGAAACACGAAACTTCTTCCTTGTAATACCAAATAGCAGTTTTATGCCCAGACGTTATATTCTTTCCAACATCGCCTTCGACAGCTCTTAGAGCTGGGGGCATAGCTCGATATGCACTATAGTTCATGTACGAAGTATTCCATCCATCAGAAGCACATGTAGATGCATATAAATATACATCAGCATTTTTATCCAGATCATAGGTGACTATTACTTTCGGTCCTTCAATGTAGAAATCCACGTTAGTTACATTCTGAGCCTGTAAACCTATGCTAATAAAGTAAATACTAAAAAATACAAGTATCTTTTTCATAATTATCATATCTTAATATCTTCTTATTCAATCACCTTAATGCAATCTACTTTCTGAAACTCTATCTTTATTCCAGTTTTCGAATAGAAATATTTTCTTTCTTTATCAAATCCCTGGAAATCATTCGCACACAATTGTGCAAATCGTCCATCATACATATAAATATCTACGGCACGTTTATTAGTCTTATCCTTTATCTCTTCATTGGATAATACTAGCAATTGTTCTTTTGTGTATTTTGTTTCCATCTTTACTAAATTTATTGTTTAAGGTATGACGAGGGACAATCCCCTGTCACAACACTTATTTATAATTTTATTACATTGCCATATTTTCTTTCGAATCCATGTTCACACATATAAGTATACAAGTCCTCCCAGTTCAAGAACACATGACCATCATACTTAATTGTTGGTGATGGAGCCCCACTCTTACCCACATCTTGCGATTCTATCTTACGTATTGATAAGGGTATCTCTAGCTCTTTTATTTGATTAGCGAGATAGAAAGCGTTAACGCCAATCTCCTCCAAAGTATCAGGCAAAATAAGGGTTTCAATTTGGGAACCTTTGAAGGCACAGTTTGCAATACGTATCGTACCTGCCATAACATTATGAGTTGACACATTAGTAGGGCATGCAACTAATTCTATCATTCGTTTTCTTTGAGTGTCACCTTTCCTGTCATAGCCTTTCTGGGTATAGAGGACACCATCCGCTTCACAAAAGACCTTATTCTCTGGATCCACTTTGAACTTTCTGAATCGGCAACGCCCCAACCCATTCCATTCAACTTTGCTAATCTCTTTAGTTATGATGATTTCTTCTAAATCGCTATATCCGTCTGAACTATTTCCATTTAAGGAATGGGTGGCATCTGAGAAATTATCACTAGTCAATGTGGAACTAGAACTTTTCTGGATGTAAACACCATATCGTTGCAAACAGTCAAAGATTACCAATAAACCTAAATCTTTATCAAACTCGATGACACCAGATTTGCTCACTTCGCATTTTGAAAGAAATTCCCCATTGGGGGAATAAACATCACAATGTGTCATTGTTGTTTCTGAAGAATGTGTCTTTGCCGCAATGCGTGCAAGCTTATCGAAAAGCGTTTTTGCTTCTGTCGTCACTATAGCCGCATTGGGTACTCCATTCGTTATGCCTATTATAAGGTATCCTTCTTTAATCAAATCCCCATCAGATATTTTCATATTATTTTTGTTTCGAATTGAATAATTCAGAACAGATTCGTTTAAAATTTCGTCCCAATCATACTCCTTATCCCAAATATGGAATTCGTCTTTCCCTATTTGTATATAATCATATCTACATGGTACAATATTTTCTGCATTCTGGTTTATGACACCATATTTCCCTTTTCTGGCGACAATCATTAGCTGATAGCCCCATCCTTCGATGGGATAATCATATTTAGCGGGTACAATGACTTGCATATCCTTATCGCACAAGCCATAACCATCATCTGTGGAAACATCATACAATCCGTCATCACGAAGTTCTATACTATTATAGCAAGCAATTATATTCAATTGACCTTGAGAACATGGTTTAGTTTCATATCTTTCATCGACCTTTACTGATTCACTAGCTTCTGTTCCCCTCTGTTCGAATCTCATAAAGAAGTCTATACCATCACCATGACAAATGAACTCATTATCATCCAAAAGCTGAGTCATAGGTTCCACAAATACAAAAGAAGTCAATTGCTCAAAACAAGTTCTTTCGTTTGAAAGAAACTTGTGCCACCTTTTATCATCCTCTTCAATCTTTGTGTGGTAATACTTAAACAATGCCCATTTCCCTTTTTTCTCAGCGAATACTTTCTCCTTTTCTTGATTTGCGAAAGGGGAACCTATATAACGATATCGCTCTGGATAGCAAACAGATATGAACTCACCTCTATGTACAACAATCTTGGGACTACCATAATCCTCAAAGCTATCATCAAACTCGCCCCATAAAGATCTCTTGGTAAATCTTCCGTCTTTATATGTGGATGTTACATAAGTACCATTATTGTTTCGAATAATGAACATGTTATCTTTATAATGCCATAATGGAAGGAATTCATAGTCCCTAAAGCAAGAATTTTGCTTTATCTCAATATTATCAATGTCTATCAATTGGACCTCTTCATCTGAGATAGTTACAAATAGCCCAGTTTGAGCATCTTCAAGGCTGTCAACAACTTCATATATACATGCTTTGTCTTCTTCCTCAAATTCATTGTAATAAGTTAGTCTTAATCCTTCTATTCTATTATTAGCATCAATTGCATTTGTTTGAATAGCGATATGGGTTGGTGTGTTGCTATTTGAATCCAATGTTATGCTTACAGCAGATTGATTTGACATACAACTTGAAACGTAACTTTCTCTGGCTATCTTATTTACAGAAAGAATTTCCTTATATAAAGGGGGCACAATAAGAGAAAGATCTAAATCTAGAATCCCCATACGGCCATCTACTTCTATAAAAACACATTTGTCAGTAATGATTACGCGATGAAAAGACGATAATGTCTTTTTCCCACTCTCAAGATTAAAAAGACCAATTCTACCATAAGACAAATAGGTTTTTATACCTTTATAAGATACATCCTTATGATAATTATCAACACTTATAATCATATCTATCCATTGATTAAGTCATTCATTATTTCGATGATACCAATAATTCTTTAAATTCCAGTTGGCCTTTTCTACGCTCGGCATAGCTCAAACAAAATCACGAGGGACAGGTCAACTAATGGAACACTAGGGGACACTAGGGACAGGAGAGCGTTTTACTCCTTTTTTTTTGCACATAGGGAGTCTCTTTGTGAGGTAAGCGCAGGAATGGCTCTTGCTCTGACAAGTGCCCTTGTCGATGATCGCATTATCCACTTGGGGATATAAGCGTTTGGAACATTAGTATTATATTTGTTTTAAGTTTCTGCCTACAAAGATAATAAATATTTAATTTATTAGCAAATTTTCCCACACAAATGTGTGACAGTGTGACAGTGTGACAGAAATGAAAATGAAAAATCAATCAAACAAAATTATTATATATATATAATATATATATTATATATATATAAATATATATACATAAAATATGCGGGTTTGAAAATTTCGATTTTAAAAACTGTCACAACTGTCACTGTCACACCGTCACGCTAAATATTGTACTACCCACATTAGAATAGCCTGTAAGGGGGAAAGTAGTATCTCCCGTGCCCTTCGGTAGATACTGGGATTAACGATGATAGATACTGGAATAAAGGATAGTAGATACTACTATCAATTTCTAAGAATATGTTAACACAAATTAACGTGAATTTCGCATTTTGTTAACAGATTTTCACAGAAAATATCTGCCAAACTATTGACATGGCGTGTTAAATATATTAATTTTGTACCGTCAATCAGAAGTTGCGCAACGATGAAAGACACACAATCAACCAAATCATTAACCCTTTAAACACACAAAAACTATGAGTCAGAAATTTATCAAGCAACAGAACACGAACGCTCGATCCAGCGCATGCGGTAAGTACTTCGCCAAGGCAGTCTACGACAAGAACTTCATCGGGACCAAGGCACTCGCCGAGTACATCCAGTCTCAGGCAAGCGTGAAGCGAAGCGACATCATCGCAGTGCTTGACGAGCTGGGAGCCGCCATGAAGCACTTCTTCGAGATGGGTCAGAAGGTGAAACTCGACGGCATCGGCATCTTCAAGGTAGGCTTCTCCAGCATCGGTGCCACCAAGCCTGAGGACGTA
>JAEEGF010486054.1_pt1 | contig 13741 bp, 16 predicted proteins | sample 9134171 | NCBI WGS metagenome assembly JAEEGF01 (sample SAMN16246542, study PRJNA631951) | gut metagenome | biome: gut microbiome; feature: rumen; material: AP-attached | host: Bos | place: Iran: Karaj | collected 2018-10
GGCAACGGCATTGACCCGGACAAGGATGTTGAGATCGTGTTCCTCGACAGTGCAGAGCTCACCACAAAGGCCGCAACGGGAAGCATCGACATCTGCATGCTCCCGGTGCCTGCAGTCACAACTGTCCTGATCAAGAACCAGGACATGCACATCGCTCTTGACATGACAGCCGAATGGGACAGGCTCGGGACAGGCAGCATCCTCACCATGGGATGTGTTGTTGTCAGGACCGAGTTCCTCAAGGAGCACCCCGCAGAGGTCCGCATGTTCCTCAGCGAGTATGAGAGGTCAATCGATTTCATGAAGGCCAACGGCGATCTGGCAAGTGAGCTCTGCGCCAAGTACGGCATTGTCCCGTCCGCGGCAGTGGCAAAGAAGGCAATTCCCGACTGCAACCTGATCTTCGTCTCCGGAGAGCAGGTCAAGGCCTCACTTGAGGGCTATCTCAAGGTCCTCTACGACGCGAACCCCAAGGCCGTAGGCGGCAAGCTTCCAGGAGACGACTTCTACAGCCTGGAGTTCTGACAAAACCCGATGGAGACACGGAAAGCACTGCCCAAGAAAATCAGATCCCTCATCGCGGTCCTCTTCTGGATCGCGGTCTGGCAGCTTGCCTCAATGGCTGTGGGAAAGGAGCTGATCCTTCCGGGACCGCTTTCCGTGCTTAAGTCACTTTGGTATCTGGTGCGCCAGGGGAGCTTCTGGACGAGCATCCTTTTGACCGTGCTCCGCATCATGCTGGGCTATATCGCAGGTGTTGTCCTGGGCTGTCTTCTGGCAGTTGCCTGCTGTGCATCCGATGTCCTGAATTCGCTGTTCTCCCCAATAATCCGAATGGTCAGGGCCACTCCAGTGGCATCGTTTATCATCCTTGCCATGCTTTGGATGAGTAAGGGAGGCGTGCCTGTCCTGATGTCAGCTCTGATTGTCGCACCTGTTGTCTGGGGAAACCTGATAGAGTCCTACGCAAGCCGCGACAAGGACCTTGACGAGATGGCACTGGCCTACAGGCTGGGCAGATGGAAGCGCTTCAGGCACGTGATAGTGCCGCACCTCATGCCGTCACTTAAGGCCGCCTGTCTGACAGGACTGGGCTTTGCCTGGAAGTCCGGCATTGCAGCAGAGGTCCTGAGCCAGCCCAAGCAGGCCATCGGGTCGAACATCTATTACTCAAAGGTCTACCTTGAGACACCGGAGCTCTTTGCATGGACTGCATCGGTCATTGCGCTGAGCTTCGCGCTTGAGATCCTGGTCAAGAAGCTGATAGCAAGGAGGAGCAAAGATGAGAATTGAGAACCTCTCCTTCAGCTTCGGCCAGAAACAGATACTCAGGTCTTTCAGTGCCGGGTCCGACTCGAAGATCATCTGCATCATGGGTCCCTCCGGATGCGGGAAGACAACACTGCTGCGTATCCTCGCCGGCCTTCTCCGGAAGGACAGCGGCACAATCACCGACTTTCCCGAAAGCAGGGTCATCATGTTCCAGGAGGACCGCCTTCTTCCACACCTCAACGCCCGCGGAAACGTGGAGCTTGTCCTTGACGGCACCGATGAGGAGAACGCAAAGACCAGCATCTCAATCCTCAGGCAGCTCGGCCTTGATCCCGAGATGAGCATCAGCACGATGTCCGGGGGCATGAAGCGCCGTGTGGCCCTGGCCCGTGCGCTGGCCTTCAAGGCCGATGCCCTGCTTCTTGACGAGCCGTTCAAGGGCCTTGACCAGGACCTGATGGAAAGATGCGCCAAAATCATCCGCCAGACGGGGAAGCCTGCTGTTGTCTCAACACATTCAGAAGCCGAGGCAGAGGCCCTTGGAGCCGATATCATAAGGCTCGGCTGATTATTAAAACTTGACGGTTGAAAACCTATCCCTTACACTGAAAATCACTCAAATAACAATAATACGAGGTGATTCGCGTGACTATCGCTGACATGGTTTCTGTTTTGAATGCGAAGGTGCTCATCGGCGCGGACAAGTTGGACACGCCTGTCTACACGGCCTGTTGTTCTGACCTGATGAGCGACGTTCTGGCGTTTGTCGATGAGAAGACAGTGCTGATTACCGGCCTTACCAACCCGCATGTCGTGCGGACCAGTGAGATGCTGGATCTCAAGTGCCTTGTGTTCGTCAGGGGCAAGATCCCCACGGATGACATCCTTCAGAGCGCTGACGAACAGGGCCTTGTGGTTCTTGCGACAAAGCTCACCGCATTCTCAGCCTGCGGAGTCCTTTATGAGATGGGACTGCGCGGTGTGCCTGTCCCCGTGCAGTGGGACCAGGAGGACAAGTGAGCATGGAGCCCATGTACACAGGATCCTATCAGGTCGCAAAGGACGATTACACAAGCGCCGGGCACGCATCGGCTGACATCAAGCGCCAGCTGAAGCAGATCGGTGTGAGCGGCGATGTCCTGAGACGTGTGGCGGTCGCATCCTATGAGGTCGAGCTGAATCTGGTGATCCACTCACTAGGCGGTGTGCTCACGCTTAACGTCTACCCGGATTGCGTGCAGCTTGTCTCAACGGATGTCGGTCCGGGAATCCCGGATCTGGCGATGGCCATGAAGGAAGGCTATTCAACTGCAAACGAGACAGCCCGCTCAATGGGTTTCGGCGCCGGAATGGGTCTGCCGAACATGAAGCGAAACGCAGATGACTTTAACATTGAAAGCACGGTAGGAGTCGGAACGACGATTACCATGGGCTTTCACCTGAGGTGAATCAAGTGGAAGAGAGACCTTATCATTCCGTACGTCTTGCTAAGGAATTATGCAAGGGCTGTACCAACTGTCTGAAGCACTGCCCCACAGAGGCGATCCGCGTCCGCGGAGGCAGAGCTCATATACTGGACACACACTGCATTGACTGCGGTGAGTGCATCCGTGTCTGCGAGAACCATGCGAAGGTCGCGGTCACCGACCCGCTGAGCATGATCAAGGAGTTCAAGTACGCCATCGCCCTGCCGGCACCGACGCTTTACGGGCAGTTCCGCGGTCTGACGAACCCCGAGTATGTGATCGAGGCCCTCAGATGCGTCGGATTCGCCGATGTCTATGAGGTAGCCAGAGGCGCAGATATCGTGACCAGGGCAATCAGGGAGAAGCTCAAGCAGCCTGATCTCCCCAAGCCGCTGATCTCATCGGCATGCCCTGCAGTTGTGCGTCTGATCCAGGTCCGTTTCCCGGACCTTCTGGACAACGTCATTGATATCCGCCAGCCGATGGAGGTGGCCGCAACAATCGCAAAGGCCGAATTCGTGAAGAAGAACAACTGCTCGCCTGAAGATGTCGGCTGTTTCTTCATCACCCCGTGCCCCGCCAAGATGACTGCCATCCGCCGCCCTCTCGGGCAGAAGAAGTCAGCTGTGGACGGAGCCATCTCGATCCTGGAGATGTACGGCCAGCTCCTGCCCTATGTGGAGAAGATGATGTGCGACCCGTCCTTCCAGCCTGCGACCAAATACGGTGTGGCATGGTCCACATCCGACGGCGAGGCAAACGCCGTCTGTCCGGGAAACAGCCTCTCCGTTGACGGGATCAACAACGTCATCAGGGTCCTTGAGGAGGTCGAGAACTACAAGCTGACCGACCTGACATACTTTGAGGGCAACGCATGCCTCGGAGGCTGCGTCGGAGGCCCGCTGACATTTGAGAACAACTACGTTGCAAAGAACACCATCCGCCAGATGGTGAACCAGATGCCCGAGATACACCCTGACAGGGATGTGCCGACATCACTTCTCAACAAGTATCCCACAAAGAACGACGAGGAGATCCTCCCGCGTGATGCCATAAAGCTTGACGAGAACATGGCGGAGGCCATGAAGAAGATGATGAGGATGAATGAGATCATCGAGCGTCTTCCGGGCTATGACTGCGGCTCATGCGGATCCCCGACATGCCGCACGTTCGCGGAGGACATCGTGCGCGGCTACTGCACTGAGATGGACTGCGTGCACATAATGAGGGACAAGCTCAAGATCATGGCTCAGCAGATGCTGGAGATAGCCCAGACAGAGCGCTCATAAGTTTAGGAGGAACATAAAGATGCTAGTTTCGGAACTCATTCCGCTGATTGAGGCCAAGAACCTTACTCCAACCCTGTCTGCAGACCGTGAGGTGACCTGCGGTTATGTATGTGACCTCCTGAGCTGGGTCATGTCCCATGGCGACAGTTGCATGGCATGGGTGACCGTGCAGACCCACATGAATGTGATTGCCGTGGCAGTCCTCTCAGAGATGGCCTGTGTCATCCTGCCGGAGAACATCGACATGGAGGCTGAGAGCCTGGATAAGGCCACCTCAGAGGGCATGGTTGTCCTGCAGTCCCCTCTGTCTGCCTATGACATCTGCGGCAGGATGGCCGCAAAGGGCATACCCGCAAACAGCTGAAGCAAAGGGCATGATTGAGCTTTTCTCCGATCTCCATATCCACTCCTGCCTTTCCCCCTGCGGTAGCGATGACATGACCCCCGCCACCATCTGCGGAATGGCCGCCGTCAAGGGCCTGCAGATGATTGCGGTCACGGACCATAACACTGCGCGCAACCTGCCTGCGGTCAAGGCCTGCTGTGACGCCTACGGGCTTTTACACATCCCGGGCATGGAGATCACCACAAAGGAGGAGGTCCATCTTCTTGGCTATTTCGAGACCGTTGATCAGGCCCTGGATTTCTCGGAGTTCCTGCGCCAGCACATGCCCAAGCAGAAAAACAGGCCTCAGTTCTTCGGAAACCAGCTCGTCATGGATGAGGATGACAATGTCATAGCCGAGGAGGACGAGCTTCTGATCGGGGCATCGGACCTGCGCCTTGCAGAGCTGGTGAAGATAATCCGCGAGCGCGGAGGGGTTCCTGTCCCGGCCCACATCAACCGCGGCTCAAACGGACTTCTGGTCAACCTGGGCTTCATGCCTGAGGAGCTCTCATTCACCGCCGTGGAGGTCTGGCGCGGCCTGCCCTGCCCCCACACCCCTCAGGCAGGCAAGGTGGTACTGCATTCCTCAGACGCCCACCAGCTGGGCGACATACTCGAGCCCGAGATAAAGACAGCCCTTCCAGAGCTCTCCGCAGGGGCATTCCTGGACATGCTCAGGGCAGGTTCCACGCGTTAAATATTCATAAGTAACCTGTACTTTCTATACATGCAATTTGAAATATGTTATAGTGAGAATCGGCTGTTTACGGCCTAGTGTTTACTTTTTAGTGAGAAAGGAGAATCTCATGGACCAGTCCAAGGAGAAGTTTGCTCAACTACAGGAGCTCATTGATTCCTACAAGGATCAGCCCGGTGCCCTGATGCCGGTATTGCAGGGAGCACAGGGAATTTTTGGATGTGTTTCTGAAGATGTGCAGAAAGCTATTGCAGATGGTCTGGGCGTAACGCTCAGCGAGGTCTACGGTGTAGCCACATTCTATGCACAGTTTTCGCTGCATCCAAAAGGAAAATACCTCATCAGCGTTTGTTTGGGTACTGCATGTTATGTCAAGGGAAGCCAGAGAGTCCTTGATAAACTCGCTGAAGTGCTGGAGATTCCGGTCGGTGGCACAACCGCAGACGGAAAATTCACACTGGAAGCCACAAGATGCCTTGGTGCCTGTGGTCTGGCACCGGTAATGATGATCAACGGAGAAGTCTATGGTCGTCTGACACCGGATGTGATTCCCGGAATCATTGAGAAATACAAGGCCAGAGACTGAGGGCGCAGATGAAGGAAATCGCCTTGCATTTGCTTGATATTGTGCAGAACAGTGTCAGGGCAGGTGCCTCGCATGTCGACATACGTTTTCTGCTTGGAGCAGATGGTGTGCTTGAGATGGGCGTGAAGGATGACGGCTGCGGGATGTCAGCAGAGCTGCTTGACCGCGTGAGAAGTCCCTTCACCACCACCCGTACCACCCGCAAGGTTGGACTGGGCATACCGCTTCTGATGCAGAACGCCATGCAGACCGGCGGACGTGTGGACATCCAGAGCAAGGAAGGAGAAGGAACTGACATTGCCGCCTTCTTTGTGACAGGTTCCATAGACTGTCTTCCGTTAGGCGATCTGGCGTCGACAATGGCGTCAATCATCATGGGCAGTCCGGATAAACCGGAGTTCGCCCTGCGCTGCGTCTCACCGGCAGGAGAGATGTCCTTCTCGACCGAGACAATTCGGCCGGTGCTTGAAGGAGTATCCCTTGCTGAGCCGGGGGTCGTGCAATGGATCAAGGAATCACTTGAAGAAGAAATTGAACCTATTTTGGGAGGAATCATGAAATGAAAACATTGGCAGAACTTGAAGCGATCCGCAAAGCGACGCTTTCCCGCATAAATCTGCGCACAGATGAGAAAAGTGAGACCACACGTGTTGTGATCGGTATGGCCACATGTGGTATTGCCGCAGGTGCCCGTCCTGTCATGCTGTCCTTCATGGACGAGATCGAGAAGCGCCAGCTGTCCCACGTGCAGATTTCCCAGACAGGCTGTATCGGCATGTGCCGTCTTGAGCCGATGGTGGATGTCATTCTGCCGGGCAAGGAAAAGGTCACATATGTCCATGTCAAGCCCGAGATGGTCCCGCGCATTGTTGCGGAGCACATTGTCAATGGTCGCCCGGTGGAGGAGTACACCATCGGCGCCGCCGAGAAGAACTGATTCGGAGGTCGTGAGTAATGGATATTTATCGCGCACATGTGCTCGTCTGCGGCGGAACCGGTTGTTCATCCTCCGGATCTGCAACGCTGATCGAGCGTTTCAATGAGAAAATCAAGGAGAACGGTCTTGATAAGGAAGTCAAGGTCATCCGCACAGGATGCTTTGGACTCTGTGAGGCCGGTCCTGTTGTTATCGTCTATCCGGAAGGCACATTCTACAGCCGCGTCAAGCCGGAGAATGTCGATGAGATCGTTACAGAGCATCTGCTCAAGGGCCGCAAGGTCGAGCATCTGGTCTACACAGACCATGCCACACACGAGCAGGATGCAACAAAGTCCCTCGAGGACATCGGGTTCTACAAGCACCAGATGCGTATCGCACTGCGCAACTGCGGTGTCATCGATCCTGAGAACATCGATGAGTATCTGGCCATGGACGGATACAAGGCCCTTGAGAAGGTCCTCACGAAGATGACACGTGAAGAGGTCATTGACGAGGTCCTCAAGTCAGGTCTCCGCGGACGTGGCGGCGGAGGATTCCCCACCGGTCTGAAGTGGAAGTTCACATACAACAGCGTAGCTGACCAGAAGTATGTCGCCTGTAATGCCGACGAAGGTGACCCGGGTGCATTCATGGACCGTTCCATCCTGGAAGGTGACCCGCACTCAGTCCTTGAGGCAATGGCAATCGCCGGTTACGCAATCGGTGCAAGCCAGGGTTACATCTATGTCCGTGCCGAGTACCCGATCGCGGTCAAGCGTCTGACAGTCGCACTCAACCAGGCCCGCGAATACGGTCTTCTCGGAGAGAACATCTTCGGAACCGGATTCAACTTCGACATCCACATCCGTCTCGGAGCCGGAGCATTCGTCTGCGGTGAGGAGACAGCCCTCATGCATTCAATCGAAGGTAAGCGCGGTGAGCCTACGGTCCGTCCGCCGTTCCCGGCAGTCAAGGGTCTGTTCGCCAAGCCGACCATGCTCAACAACGTTGAGACATATGCCAACATCCCGCAGATCATTCTCAAGGGTTCCCAGTGGTTCAGCTCCATCGGAACAGAGAAGTCCAAGGGAACAAAGGTCTTCGCTCTCGGCGGAAAGATCAACAACACAGGTCTTGTCGAGGTCCCGATGGGAACAACCCTCAGGACAATCATCTACGAGATCGGTGGCGGATGTCCGAACGGAAAGAAGTTCAAGGCCGTCCAGACCGGAGGTCCTTCCGGCGGATGTCTCCCGGAGTCCCTGCTTGACACACCGGTTGACTATGACAACCTCATCGCTGCAGGCTCAATGATGGGCTCAGGCGGAATGATCGTCATGGACGAGGACAACTGTATGGTCGATATCGCCCGCTTCTATCTCGACTTCATCGTCGACGAGTCCTGCGGACAGTGCACACCGTGCCGTGTCGGAACCAAGCGCATGCTCGAGATCCTCAACCGCATAGTTGAAGGCAAGGGCAAGGAAGGAGACATCGAGAAGCTCGAGGAGCTGGCTCAGACAATCAAGTCAACCTCCCTGTGCGCTCTGGGACAGACAGCCCCCAACCCGATTCTCTCCACACTCAAGTTCTTCAGGGATGAGTATGAGGCACACATCAAGGAAAAGAGATGTCCTGCCCATCACTGCAAGGCTCTTCTTCAGTATTTCATCACCGACAAGTGCCGCGGATGTACCGCTTGTGCACGTGTATGTCCCGGCGGGGCCATCAGCGGTGAGATCAAGAAGCAGCATGTCATTGATCAGGACAAGTGCCTGAAGTGTGGCGCATGTATGGAAAAGTGCAGATTCGGTGCCATCATCAAGAAGTGAGCGGAGGAAAGAAACAATGGAAGAGAAAATGATTAATCTTACAATTGATGGCGTACAGGTACAGGTACCCGACGGATCAACAGTACTTGAGGCTGCTCGCCAGGCCGGAATCCGCATCCCCACCCTGTGCTTCCTCAAGGACATCAACAAGCTCGGCGTATGCCGCATGTGTATCGTCAACGCCGGTGGACGTGCCCTGCAGGCCGCATGTGTTCTTCCCGCAACGGAAGGCATGAAGGTCCAGACCAACACACCGGAGATCAGGGAGTACCGCAAGAACATCCTTGAGCTGACCCTCTCCACACACAAGAAAGAGTGTCTGAGCTGCATCAGGTCACAGAACTGCGAGCTGCAGAAGCTGTGTCTCGAGCTCGGCGTTGAGTTCGGCGACAAGTACGAGGGTGTCAAGAACAATTACACCATCGACGATATCTCACCGTCCATCGTCCGTGACAACAACAAGTGTATCCTTTGCCGCCGCTGCGTCTCAGTCTGCGCAAAGGTCCAGAACGTCGGCGTCATCGGACCTGTCAACCGCGGTTTCAAGACAGCCATTGAATCCCCATGGGGACTCAAGCTCAACGACATGGCCTGCATCAACTGTGGCCAGTGTATCGTCAACTGTCCCGTCGGAGCCCTTCATGAGAAGGACGATACCGATGAGGTCTGGGCAGCACTTCAGGATCCTGACAAGTATGTCGTGGTTCAGCCGGCTCCGGCAGTTCGTGCAGGACTTGGCGAGGAATTCGGCTACCCGATGGGAACTTCTGTCACAGGCAAGATGGCAGCCGCTCTCAAGCGCCTCGGATTCGACAAGGTATTCGACACCGACTGGGCTGCTGACCTGACAATCATGGAGGAGGCCAACGAGCTGGTTGAGAGAATCTCCAATGGCGGAAAGCTTCCGATGATCACAAGCTGCTCACCTGGTTGGATCAAGTTCTGTGAGACTTATTACCCTGATTTCCTCGGTAACCTCTCAAGCTGCAAGTCACCGCACGAGATGGAAGGTGCAATGATCAAGACATACTTCGCAGAGAAGATGAACATCGATCCGCACAAGATCGTCGTTGTCTCTGTCATGCCTTGTACAGCAAAGAAATTCGAGGCAAAGCGCCCGGAGCTCGGACATGACGGAATGGCAGATGTCGATATCGTCATCACCACCCGTGAGCTTGCCAGGATGATCAAGAAGGCCAACATCGACTTCTGCGCCCTCCCGGACGAGGACTTTGACAGCATGCTCGGTGAGTCCACCGGAGCCGGAGTCATCTTCGGCGCAACAGGTGGTGTCATGGAAGCAGCTCTCAGAACAGCTTATGAGACAATCACAGGCAAGAAGCTTGATAATGTCGAGTTCCATCAGGTCCGTGGCGTCCAGGGAATCAAGGAAGCCACAATCAACATCGGCGGAAGCGATGTCAGTGTCGCAGTCGCCAGCGGAACCGGCAATGCAAGCACACTGCTCGATTCAGTCCGCAGCGGTGAGAAGAACTATGCCTTCATCGAGATCATGGCCTGCCCAGGCGGATGCGTCAACGGCGGCGGTCAGCCCATCGTCTCCTCTCAGGTCAAGATGAGTACTGACATCCGTGCAGAGCGCGCCAAGGCCCTCTATGAGGAGGACAGAGCCAAGGCACTGCGCAAGAGCCACGACAACTCCGAGATCAAGACACTCTACACCGAGTATCTTGACAAGCCCGGCAGCCATCTGGCTCACGAGCTGCTGCACACTCACTATCAGAAGCGCAACAAATACAGCGACTGATTGTCTTAGGTTGAACATCAGGGGCTGTCGCATTAGCGGCGGCCCCTTTCTTTATGCCTTGGGTACAATTGACAGGGAAAATTGTCAGGGCTCAGAGGCTCTGGCGTCTCTTGCTGAAATACTTTGAGTCAAGGCCGGAGAAGAGAGGGATCGCCATGGCAAGTGCCCTGAACGCATTGTCCGCGAACATGCAGATCCAGACCTCGAAAAGTGTTGTGTGAAGGACGTGGACGCAGATCACAGTGGAGAGGATCCTTATTCCCCAGGATCCGATAGTTGCCACTATGAATGTTATCTTTGTCTGCCCCAGTCCGTAATAGATTCCCTCAGAGACTATCATCAGGCCGAACAGGGGTTCTGAGACTGCAATGAGTCTGAGAACACGTGTACCCTGCCTTATGACCTCCTCATCAGGAGTGAAGATCCTCATCATGGGACCTGCGAGGAAGAACAGCATCAATCCCGTGAAGGCCATCATTGAGACAGTCAGGATCACCGACTGCCTCTCAATGACCTTGAACTTGTCATGATTATCCTCGCCTACTGAAATCCCGATAAGCGTTGATGTGGCGCTCCTCAGGCCATAACCGGGAAGATAGAACAATGTCTCGGCGGAAAGTGCGATTGAATGGGCTGCAAAGACAGTGGCTCCCATCGAAGAGACAAGAGAGGCGAACACAATGTGTCCCAGGCAGCTTGCAGTGCTTGTGGCAAGAGCCGGAAGCCCTATCCGCACAGTCTCACGGAAGATGTCCCTGTCGAACCTCAGCGGCCTTATCTCGCACCGAAGGACCTGGCTTCTCATCATGACAATGAACATCGCCATTCCCGCAAGGGCCGATGAGACGGCGGTGGCAATGGCCGCACCGGTGACGCCAAGGCCGGCAGTATAGATCAGCAGGTAGTTCAGGATCACGTTCAGGATGTTGGCCAGGAGGTTGATCACGAACGGGGTTCTTGTGTCCTTGACGGCCCTCAGGGCACACGCGCAGATCACCGTGGACGCGCGGAACACAAGAGGTATGGATATGATTCCGAAATAGACCGATGCCTGCCTCTGTATTGAGACATCGGCCTGCATCCAGACAGGGATCACAGGGCTCAGCCCAACAGCCAAAGCCCCGATTACAAGGCCCACGGCAGCCACATAAATAATGATCTGGGACGACACCCTCTTGATCTTGTCGCTGTCTCCTGCCCCGTATGCGGCAGATACAATGGCCACCACAGCCACACCTATTGCGGAGAAGGAGCTTCCTATGAGCCAGTTGACCGTTGTTGTCAGGCTTACCGATGCGGTTGCAGCCGCACCCAGACGACCGACCATCGCGGTATCAACATACTGGAGCAGCGTTGTGAGTATCTGCTCCAGTATGACTGGTATTGCCAGTACGATGAGGCTCTTGAGGTTCCTTCTCTGCTCAAGTTTTTCCATTACAGGGAATCAATCAGTTGACTGAGACCTCCGTGATCTTGTTACCCTCGACCTTGACGCTGAGAGTCATGTAGACCGGATTGTCCTCCGGAGCCCAGGACCTGCAGTATGCGAACTGAAGGTCAAACTCTCCGTCCTTTGAGAAATCAACATCAAAGGTGAAATAACCGCCGACTCCGACCATCATCTCAGGGGCCTTGTTCTGCTTGTACTCAGAGCCTCTGAGAGTGACAGACTCGTCAAGCTTTCCGTCATCGGTGAGAAGCACCCACTGATAACCTGTGGTGGGATTGCCCTCGACATCAAGAGTCAGCTCAAGGCCTTCAGCGGCGATTGTGTACTTGTAGTTCTTGCACTCGCCCTCAAGCTTGATTCCATCATCCTCAATTGCAGCTGTCTTACATGACACTGCAGCGAAAAGAACTGCGACAATCAGCAATGCGAAACATGTCTTTCTTATCATTTTCTTTTTCTCCCTTTTCTATTTGATATGCTTGAAGTTCCCGTACGTCCTAGTGACCGGGGACACAATTACAAATGTATCATCAAACTCCCTGATGATCCTCTCGAAATCAGCGATCTGCCTGCGGTTGACCACACAGATCAGAAGGCTCTTGTCGGTATGCGAGTACATTCCCCTTGCAGGCAGGACTGTGCAGCCGTGATGAAGCTGGCTCATCAGCGCCTGTGAGAGCTCCTCTGGCTCAGATGTGACGATCTCGAACTTGGCGGCGGTCCTTGCACCCTTGAGGATCAGGTCTCCGACCCTGGATGTGACAAAGCTGTAGATTATGCACAGGATGACAGGAACATAGTCCATCCCGTAAGCAAAGAACGAGACGGCCGCAACTCCCACGTTGATTCCGAACACCAGCCAGACAAGGTTTATGGAAGGCTTCTTGTGGATGATAAGTCCTGCCACGATATCCAAGCCGCCCGTGCATCCGCCAAGACGGATGGTGACGCTGTAGTTGAATCCGCTGAACACACCTGCGGCAACAGCCGCCATGATCCTCTCTCCCCCGTCGTTTCCATGAAACATCAGCGTGGACAGATCCAGGTTCCTGATCAGTATGCTGGCGACCGAGAACACAACGACATAGATGAATGAGCTGATCACGTATTTCCTGCTTCGCATCACAAAGAACGCCGCGATGAGAAGCGGGATGTTGATGAACAGGTATAGCATTCCGAAGTTGACCCCGAACACGTGCCTGATGATTGTCAGGATTCCGTTCAACCCTGAAGGGGCAAAGTCATTCGGAAAGACAAATATCTGGAAATTGAACGCACCGAGCAACGCGATGATGAAGATCACCAGATAGTCCAGAACTCTTTTTGTCCTCTTTCTCATGTTCCTGTTCCCTATGCAGAATCGTACAAGGTTTCAAAGAGATTAACAATAGCGCACATATAATAAGGCCACCCATTTCTGAGTGGCCTTTGACTCATTTGCTCTTCATGTATCTCTTGCGGGTTGAGCCATCGAAGTCATCCCAATCAGTTCCATTAGCACTGACCAGTAGATCTGCTCCCAGATCAAGAGACAGTGATCCGTCATCGCCCTGGAAACCGTGACCGATTCCGACAGCATAATTGCCACCCTCTGTAATGACAATAACAGCTTCACTGCCGATGGAGAGCTGAGATGCTGACCTTGCCGGCAAATGCGAAACCCATTGCAATGACGCAAAGCAATAAAATGAGAATTGTTCTCTTCTTCATGAGTGCTCTTCTTGATTAAGCCGCGGCAGATGATGCCTGCACCTGCCGCTATTTCTGATGACATCAACTTTCGTGTTCAAGTAAAACTATTTATATTAACAACAGTAGTAAGATTTCCCGTGGTTTTTTATGATATAGTATAAGTGGTAGTTTTTGTCCCGACGCATTACCGGGGCTCCTACCGCATGAAGATTTGACCGGAGAGCTGACTGATGAAAAGAATTCTGATGATTCTTGGGAACGTGATGATTGTGGCAATCATCCTTGTCCTGGTCCTGGTATATGTAAATGCCGAGCAGAAGAGGATCCTCGCGTCCCAGACAGAATCTTTTGAGAACATGACCATCGCCATGGAGAACGTGAC
>JAEEGF010285953.1_pt1 | contig 13740 bp, 11 predicted proteins | sample 9134171 | NCBI WGS metagenome assembly JAEEGF01 (sample SAMN16246542, study PRJNA631951) | gut metagenome | biome: gut microbiome; feature: rumen; material: AP-attached | host: Bos | place: Iran: Karaj | collected 2018-10
CAGCTGGATACCACGGAACGTTCCGCTCTCGATATTCGACTGCACCTTCAGGATCCACTGTATAAACTGTGCATTCGTCGCACAGAGTCCCACACGCCAGCCAGGCATATTGTGGCTCTTCGACATCGAGTTGAACTCGATACAACAGTCCTTCGCCCCTGGCACCTGGAGGATTGACAGATGCTCCTCGCTCAGGATAAACGAATAGGGATTATCGTTCACCACTACGATATTGTGGTCCTGAGCGAATTTCACCAGCCGCTCGTAGGTCTCACGCTGAGCCTTTCCGCCCGTAGGCATATTCGGATAGTTCGTCCACATCAGCTTCACACGCGAGAGGTCCATCTGCTCCAGCTCGTCGAAGTCGGGTTGCCAGCCGTTGTCCTCACGCAGGTCGTAGTTCACGATCTTCGCACCAAGGATCTTCGAGAGCGACGTGTACGTAGGATAGCCGGGATTGGGCACCAACACCTCGTCACCGGGATTCACGAAGGCGAGCGTCACATGCAGGATACCCTCCTTCGAACCAATCAGCGGCAGAATCTCCGTCTTGGCATCGAGGGTGACATCATACCAGCGCTTATAGAATCCCGCCATTGCCTCGCGCAGTTCAGGTGTACCCTGTGTGGGCTGGTAGCCGTGTGCATTGGGCTGATGAGCCACCTCACAGAGCTTTTCGATTGTCTGTGGGGACGGCGGCATATCCGGACTGCCGATAGCGAGGCTGATAATGTCCTTGCCCTCGGCATTCATCTGTGCCACTTCCTTCAATTTCCTACTGAAATAATATTCACTGACAAGCGACAAGCGCTCAGCTGGTTGTATCTTGGTAATCATAATTCTTAATTATTAATCCTAAATTATTAATTCGTCTGTCTGCCGTCTTTATACTCTCCTAAAATCTTCAAGTCCTTTGTCAGGGGGATGATGGCATCGATCGACTGACGGTATCGCGTCAGGTCGTCGTACATCACGTCCACATAGAACAGATATTCCCACTCCCTTCCGATAATCGGCAGCGACTGGATCTTCGTCAGATTAATCTTATAGAACGAGAGTATCGCCAATACATGAGAGAGCGATCCCTCCTCGTGGGGCAGCGAGAAGACGATACTCGACTTATTCGCCTCCATCAACGGTCTCAGCATATCAGCCTTGTTGGGATTCGACACCACGAGGAAGCGGGTGAAGTTATGCTTGTTGTCCTCGATATGGTCCTCCAGCACCTTCAGACCGTAGAGCCGTGATGCCTCCGCATGACAGATGGCCGCCCACCCTTTCTTCTGACCTTCGGCAATCATCTTCGCCGAACCAGCTGTATCCTCAGCCTCCACATTCTTCAGCTGCGGGTGCTGCGCCAGGAACTGCCGGCACTGCATCAGGGCCACAGGATGCGAGTGCACCTCGGTGATGGTGTCCCAGTCGTCCTCGGGCAGACAGCAGATGCAATGCGTGATGTGCAGTTTGTGCTCACCGACCACCGTCGTTCCGCTGTCTCTGAGCAACTCATAGTTATGCAGCAACGAACCCGCGATGGTGTTCTCGATAGCCAGCATGCCGATGGCTGTAGGGTCCTGCTGAATCTGTTGGAACACCTGTTCAAAGGTCGAGCAGCAGATCAGCTGTATCTGTTCCCCCTCGAAGTACAGGTGTGCCGCAATATCGTGGAACGACCCAATCAGTCCTTGTATAGCAATCCTCTTCATATTCTTTTCTTTAACGACAACTTTCACAACTATCACAACTTTTGTTGTATTTGTTGTCTCAGTTGTCCATGTTGTCTTCTTTTAAATCAAAAACTCCGCTTTCACTGGTTTGTGAAGCGGAGCCTTATTTCAATTTTTCAATTTTTCAATTCTTTAATTTTACTTACGGCCTACCGCTTCACAATTGCTTGCAAAGTAAAAGTAATAACCGTAAAAGTAAGCGTTCAACATTGACATCTTTCTGTTTTTTATCATTTTCGGCTGCAAAATTATCACTTTTTCCCGAATCCTGCAAATATTTTGCTACTTTTTTTCTGTTTTTGCTTACTTTTCCTAATACTCGCCCCACTGTCGGCGGACCTCATCGCGGTCCACCTCGTCGATCAGCACCTCCGCCATCGCCAGGACCACCTCGTATGGCAGCCGCTTACGCGGGTCATCGTCCTCGGCTTTGAGTGCAGGCAGGAAATGCTGCATCTCACTCTTATAAGTCTCCTTCATCCTGAACCCGCTCTTGCCGCAGTCCACCGAACAGGTGTAGGTCACGTTGGCCAGACGGTCGCAGAGTTTCACAAACGTGGCGTAGGGTGTCTCGCGTATACCTTTATAATACTTCTCCCCTGCCCGCTCGGCACGTGTGCGCCCCTTGTCGTTGGTCAGGGCGTAGACGATCTCCGTAGCCATCAGCGCCTGTTCTTCCGACAGCCACTTGCGGGCCTCCTTCATCACGTCGTTGTATGTCTGCCGGGCGTCTTCTATAGTGTCGTGAAAGAACGCACCGAAGAAAATTGGCAGCACATCTTCCTCACGGACACATACCAGATGTCCGAACTCCTCTACCCCCTCAGCCACCATGTCGAGGTGGAACCCGTAGGGCAGGTCATCGCCGTAGATCTGGTTCACGTTTTCGTGCAACTCGTGTGCCCGCTGTCTGATCTTCTCGATCTTCGCCTGATATTTATCCCGATAGCCCAGAAATTCTTCCTTCGTCATCATTGTTTTCCTTTATCTCGTCGTATATATATAATAATGTGGGTGCAAAGGTAATAAAAAGTATCCTAAATCCGCAAATATTTTAACGACAATTACATAAAAAACCTCAATTTATTTGGCATATCAGATTATAATCTCTATCTTTGCACCGTTGAACGTATCACAAAAGGAGGACTATCTGAGATGAAAAAGAAGATACTGACATTATTGCTAATAACCCTCTGGGCTCCGACGCTGTGGGCGCAGGAGCATCGGCCTGTGCTGGAACCCGACAGTACCTTTTCGCTGCCGCCGCTGACCTATCGCGGCACCATCGCCCACTATCCCAGCCTGAGTCATCTCTATTCGCCTTTCGGCGAGTGGGCACTTCACCCGGGACTGAACGCCTCGCTATCGGCATCGGCCATCATCGGACTGGGTCGGCACGCTGCGAGCGGCTTCGCCAACAGTGCCGCCTTCATGTACGCCAACAACCTGGCTCCCCGACTGTCGTTCGCCATGGGCGGCTACTCGTCGTTCCTGGACTACGGCAACCACCAGATGAAGGATACCGGACTGACGGCGATGCTGAACTACCGGTTGAACACCCACTGGGATGCAGCGGTCTTCGTGCAGAAGTCGATGATGCAGCCCCGAGTGACGCCCGAGATGTGGTGGATGGATGATATCGGTGACAAGATCGGCGCATCGGTGCGCTACAGTCCCTCGCCGTCCTTCAGCTTGCAGCTGAGCGTCTGGGACCATCGACGACCAATACCCATAGAATAGCAAAATATTAATCCTCAGAAGGGGCCATAGCCCATACACGAAGTCGTTGTAATGGCCGTGAGGAACGCCGTGAGCGCAGTATCTGAGCCCGTCGAAGACCCGCCGCCGAACGACAATTTTACTCAAATTAATCTCCGGCTTTTATTAAATTAAAGGTCTATTTTAGTACCGATTTTTTTAGTAGCGAAAATGTAGAAGGCGCACAGAACACAGAGCACCGTTTTAAAATGGTGCTCTGTGTTCTGTGCGTATAATTCCAAATATTTTAGTTGGAATCATATTTTTTTTTGGGTGGATTCAAAAAAAAGTTCTAATTTTGCAGGCAGAAACGAAACGGCAATGAGAAAAAGGGAACTTTGGAGAACGGTTAAGCGATTTCTGTGGTACCTGGTGCTCAGTCAGGGCCTCGGTATTCTTGGTGCGGTCATATACTTTATGGTAATGCATCCTTCGCAGATGAATAATGAGGCTGCGATAGATCGGTTTTTCGAGTCGGACGTGATGGTATGGGCGATGATTGCCGGCTACATAGCCTCTATCGCATGGTTCCTGGGCCGAGGGCATATCAGGCTGACTATGGGCCGACTCAGGCACTGCAACCTCTGGGCGACGGCAGGTATGTCGGAGATGATAGCGTTGGCCTGGCTGTTTACAGAACTGTCGCTGCTGTCGCTGATCGATGCCGACAAGATCTTTGCTGACGAGATTGAGGAGATGGAAAAGATGGATGAGCTGTTTAAGGGTATCAGGGGATTTCTCGCTATCGCCATTCTGACACCCATCAGCGAAGAGATCGGGTTCCGAGGGATGTTACTGGGCGGACTGCTCAGGGCACGAGTCAGACCGTGGGTGGCCATCGTCTGCTCGGCCGTCGTATTCGGAATCCTTCACGGTACGGAGATCCAACTGATGGGAACCATCGTCTTCGGCATCATCACAGGCTGGCTGCTCTGGCGCACCAGGAGTCTGCTGCCGGGCATGATCATGCATCTCACCAACAACTCGTTCGTTTTCATAACCGACTATCTGTGGGGGGACGATGACGAGAATCCTGAGACCTGGGAGGCCATCGTCATACTCGCTGTGTGCATCCCGCTGCTGGTGTACGGCCTGAAATGGTTCCACAAGCGCTGGTAACGACTCACGGAAAGGCGGCTACATCGCCATAGAAAAGCCCACCAACCAACAGATGCTGGCACTGGGATTAACGCTGGTGGCCGTGCTCCTACAGGCTGAGGAAGACCTGCTGACGGCCGACGGCGACATCAGGATCAACGACGAGACACCGGCAGCCGCACGTCAGGTGGCCTCAGCGGCGGAGGAGCGCATGAAGGCACGACTGCAGAACATCCAGAGCCGCACACGCGGATCCATCGAGGACGCACTGAAGAAAGTCGTTGCCGAGATGGTCATCCTCGGATGGGACAGCTATTATGTCTGCGAGTCGTTTAATGAGGCTAAGGCCTTGTTCGCCATCACAGATGGAAACGGCAACACCACGATGGAAGAGGATACGGCTCCGATCCAGGAATACAGCAAATTCCGCAGCGGTCTGATGGCCATCACGGCGACAAGGGTAAGCTCATAGAATATCTGCAGCGCCAGTTCCCGGACATCTATCAGACCCGTCAGAGTCTGGCTGACCAGACGGATACTTCGGAGAACACCATCAAGTATCTGGTGGACTACTCCAAGTCGCTCCTGCTGAACAGCGACGGTGCACAGACGATGCGCGACTACGCCCTGGACCTCGGTCTGAGCCAGTACACCATCAAATGGTACACCATCGACAAGAAACACAAGACCTACGAGCTGACCATCAAGGCCAGGGAATAGGCGTGAGAAGTGTTAAATAACGTCAAGGCACAGCTAATTCTTCACGCTTCACGCTTCACTCTTCACTTTTTTTCGTACCTTTGCAGCCGCAAATCGCCAAGAGTGGCGGCTTGCAAAGTACGATTCAGGGGCATAGCCCAGTTGGTTTAGAGCGCTGCAGTCACATTGCAGAGGTCCCCGGTTCGAGCCCGGGTGTCCCTACAGAAAGTAAAAACCCTCGCCGATTGGCGAGGGTTTTACTATTTAGTTGAAGAAGTATTTTATTCCAACCTGGAGTTTCCAGCACTCAGCGTAGTTCTTGTACGTCTCGTAGGACTCGGTCGGATATTCACCATTAACCTTCACCATCGAGAAGACAGGATTCTTGCTGTTGTCCATACCCTCGTACTTCAGGATCTTGTGGTAGCTGTTGTTACCCATTGTGGTAGAGATCTTCGAGATACCCCAAGACGAATGGATCAGGTTACCGATATTCAGGAAGTCGAGGCTCACCTGGAACTTATGGTTCTGCTTGCCAGTCTTGAAGCAGAAGTCCTCAGCGATACGCAGGTCGAAGCGGTGTACCCAAGGTGAACGTGCGGCATAAGCCTCAGCATACTCACCCTTGTGGTTCTTCAGGTAGCTGTCCTGGTTGACATAGTTCCAGAATGCCTGACGCATCTCGGCATTGTTGACGAACTGACCGTCCTTGAGCGAACCGATCTGGATCTCGTTGTCGTTAGCAGGGATGTACATCAGGTCGTTGCCGATACCGTCGCCATTCATATCGTTGGTGTAAGTATAGGTCAGACCAGCTGCGGAATAACCGGTATAGAAGAGGTTGATGTGCGTGCCACGTGTGAGGCCCTTGTGTGTGAAGGGGATGTAGTAGCCGACAGAAGCGATGAGCTTGTCGGGAACGACATAACCTGAACGCTGAACGGTACCGAAGTTAGGACCGTCGATGGTGTTCAGACCCTGCCAGGTAGAAATGGGGTCGCTGCCAGGCAGACCGGAGATCTCCTTCTGCTCGGTGTGGGTATAGGCGGCCATCAGGTTGAGGTTCTCCAGCGGCTGGGCGTTCAACGTGACGTTGAAGGTATAACCATAACCCTTCGAGGTGTTCTTCAGCAGTACGGCGTTCTGCTTGGCATTGCCGTTCACGCTGTAGTCCTTCGGATAGATCAGGCGGTTGTCGGCACCATTGAAGCGCTCCCAACCCTCAGAATCCTTGATGTTGATGTTGTCGATGGTCACAGCGTTGATGTTCTTGGTGTACATGAACTCAGCTGTAGCCGTGAAGGGGAACGATACGGGGATCTGGTAGTCGACGGCAATCGAAGACTTCCACTGCTGCGGCATCTTGAAGTCGCTGGCAACACCCGAGATCTTATTGCTGGCCTGATGGTTGTTCTCGTTGAGCTCTGTAGGCAAACCCAACTTGGCGATCATCTCGTTAACATCGGTAATCATACCGCCCACGAACTTATCGAGGTTCTGGTTGTAAGCACCCGTAGGCACACCGTTCTTATAAGTTGTGGTATAAGTGACGGAGTTCTGCACCATGTTGGCGTTGGTCGGCATATTCGTGAAGAACACGAGAGGCAGACGACCTGTGAAGATACCTGTACCTCCACGAACCTTCAGCGACTTGTCGCCAAAGACATCGTAGGTAAAGCCCAGACGCGGAGAGATCTGCAGATGGCTGTCGGGCCACTTGCCGGTATCCACATGCTGACCGTCGCGGAACTCAATGGCGTAGATGGCCTTATTGGTAGCGAGGTCGTCGTTGTCGAACGCCAGGTTGTCGAAACGGACACCGTAGGTAAGCTTCAGCTTGTCGGTGACGTTCCACTCATCCTGAGCATAGAAGCCCAGCTGATTGAAGGTGACCTGAGCGTTTGGATCGTTCTTGCCGTTGAAACCATAGGTGACGGCAAACGACTCAGGACGAGCCTGATTCAGGAAATCGTCGATGCTGTTATAACGATAGTAACCTGTACCGTTACGCATGTAGGCGTTGTTGGCGAGCTGATGCTCGAAGCTTAGTCCGGCAGTGATCTTGTGAGCGGCCAGATAGAGCGTGAAGTTATCGGTGATGCTTGTGATCTTGTTCTTTACACCATTATTATAGGTAAAGAGCTCGTAACCCAGTGACATGTAAGGCTCCATGATCTGATTGCCGTTGGCATCCTTACCGGCCATGATATCGATGAAGGGGAACGCGCTGGAGTTGGAACCACGCATATCCTCGATATTCGTATAGGTGAAGAGCAGCTGGTTGGAGATCTTCTGGCCAAAACGGCTGTGAAGGTCGGCAGAGAGTGACTGCACCTTATTCTCCATAGAGTACATCGAGTTGGAGAAGGCCATTGACTGTACACCGACACGATAGGTACCGTTCAGACGGTAGCCCGTATCGGAAGAGTTGCCGTTAGGACCGTTCCACGCGACGTTCTTCGTATTGTTGTAACGTACTGACAAGTGATGGGCATCAGTGATGTTCCAGTCGAGACGAGCCAGCAGACGGTGGTTGGACTCATCGGCAGGATAGTCGGTGTAAGAACCGGGATCGTAGCCGAATCTCTGCTTCACGAAGTCAGCAACCTTCTGCATCTCAGACATCTTGGTACGAGAAATGAGGCCTGAACCGCCCGTCTCACCGTTGATATCATCAGCAGCGCGATACTTCACAGCCTGTCCAGGAGTCTTCTCACCCTCGTAGTTCACGAAGAAGAAGAGCTTGTCCTTGATGATCGGACCACCGAGGGTGAAACCGTAAGTGGTCTTCTTCTCGTCGGCACGTGCACCGAGGTCCTGATGATCGATGCGGTTACCACGCAGGTTCTGGTCGCGATAGTAGACATAAGCCGTACCCTTGAAGGTGTTCGTACCCGACTTCGTGATGGCGTTGATACCACCACCGATGAAGTTGGTCTGACGGACATCGTAAGGGGCGACGACCACCTGTACCTCCTCGATGGCATCGAGCGAGATGGGGTTACCACCGCCAGGCAGCTTGTCGGAAAGTCCGAAGTTATTGTTGAAGTTGGCACCGTCGATGGTGAAGTTCGTTGAACGGCCGTCACCACCAGCGAAACTCATACCGTTGGCGTATGGCGAAAGCTTCGCAATGTCGGAGATGCTACGGTTAATGGTTGGCATCTGCATCATCTGGGTGTTGTTGATACTGGTAGAAGCACCCGTCTTCTCAGCAGCGAACTTTGAAGCCTTACCGCTGACGACGACCTCAGCGAGTTCGTTGGCATCCTCAGAGAGCCATACCTGCAGGTTGTAGGTCTCACCCAACTGAAGGTTGACGTCCTTAATCGTCTTCGGCTGGAAACCGATGTAAGACACTGTCACGCTGTAAGGACCACCTGTACGCATACCCTGAATGGTGAAACGTCCGGAGACATTGGTCACTGCAGCATAGCGTGTACCAGAAGGTTCGTGAACCGCCTGAACAGTAGCGCCAATGACTTCCTCGCCATTGGCATCATCAAGCGTGACTTTACCAGCCAAACTGGAAGTAGTTACCTGAGCAACGACTGCTACTGAGAACATCAGCAGTGCCGTCACCATCATAAACAATCTTTTTTTCATACCTTAATAATGATTTGGTTATAAAATTTGGGTGCAAAGGTACGCATTTAATTCGAATAAACAAGGAAATCTTCCATTTTTTCAGTATAAACACATACACCTTTGAAAAATTATTCGTATCTTTGCCGCGAAAATATAGAAATGTCCAACTAAAAACATTATGATTATGAAAAAGTATTTAGCAGAAATGGTGGGCACAATGGTGCTCGTATTGATGGGCTGCGGCGTAGCCGTAAGTCTGGGTTGTGATCCTGTAAACAACATCCCCGCAGTAGTGGGAACGGCTCTGGCCTTCGGTCTGGCTGTCGTTGCTATGGCTTATACCATTGGCGGCATCAGCGGTTGCCATATCAATCCCGCCATCACGCTGGGTTGCTACCTCAGCGGACGTATGAACGCGAAGGACTGTGGCATGTACATCCTCTTCCAGTGCATCGGCGCCTTCATCGGCAGTCTGCTGCTCTTCATCCTTACGGAGAACGTCCCCGGTCTGGAGGGAACAGGTGCTAATGACCTGCAGGCCAATGTCAGCGTACTCGGCGGCGTATTGGCTGAGATCATCTTCACCTGCGTCTTCGTACTCGTAGTACTGGGTGCTACTGCCAAGACCAACGGTGCCACCAACAACTTCGCTGGTCTGGCCATCGGTCTGTCGCTGGTACTGGTACATCTGGTATGTATCCGCTACACAGGCACTTCCGTCAATCCAGCCCGCAGTCTGGCTCCAGCCTTCTTCGAGGGCGGCACAGCTCTGACAAACCTCTGGATCTTCATTGTAGGTCCCTTCGTCGGTGGTGCTATTGCTGCCGGAATCTGGAAAATGATTGATACAGAAAAGTAAAAAGTGAAAAACAATAACGGCTTATTCAAGGCAAACGGCATCAACTATTTGGTGCCGTTTATACTGATTACCACCCTCTTCTTCCTGTGGGGTTTCGCACGTGCCATCCTCGATGTGCTGAACAAGCACTTCCAGAACACACTCGACATCACCATCACGGAGTCGTCGCTCATCCAGGTGACCACCTATCTAGGCTATTTCCTCATGGCCATCCCCGCAGGACTGTTCATCAACCGCTTCGGCTATCGCAGAGGTATCGTCTTCGGACTGCTGCTGTTCGGCATCGGCTCGCTGCTCTTTGTGCCTTGTACAGAGGCGGGGACGTTCTTTTCCTTCCTCATACCGCTGTTTATCATCAGCAGCGGACTCGTGTTTCTGGAGACAGCAGCAAATCCTTATGTGACGGAACTGGGTGCAAAGGAGACGGGCTCTAGCCGTCTGAATCTCTCGCAGGCCTTCAACGGGCTGGGTTGTCTCTTTGCCACCTTCGCCGTAGGACAGCTCCTGTTCAGCGACGGCGAGAGCGGAAGCATCGCCCTACCCTACGTCATTCTCGGCATTGTAGTACTAGTCATCGCGGTAGCCTTCACGAAGGTACGTCTGCCAGAGATCAGCTATAACGACGGACTGGCAGAGAAGGCGAAATACGGACGCGAGCCACTGATGAAGGTGTGGAAGCATAAGTTCTTCGTCTATGGCGTCATCGCCCTGTTGGCATACGAGGTGGCCGAGATCTCCATCAACAGCTACTTCATCAATTTCGTCACAGGACAAGGCTGGATGGACGACCGCACAGCCTCGATGGTACTGACCGGCGCACTGGCCTTCTTTATGGTTGGCCGCTTCGGTGGAGGCGTTATCATGCGTAAGATCCCTGCAGAGAAGATGCTCTTTATCTGCGGCTGCGGCTGCGTGGTCTGTACGATGGTGGTCCTGATGAACTTCGGCATCATCTCACTGGGAGCACTGCTGGGTATCTTCCTCTTCGAGGCCATCATGTTCCCCACGATCTTCTCGCTGGCTGTACGTAACCTGGGTAGTCTGACGAAGAGTGCCTCATCGATTCTGATGATGACACCCGTAGGCGGCTGTGGCTTCCTGCTGGTCGGACTACTCGCCGATGTGTCGAACTGGGTGGTTCCATTTATTATCCCCCTCTTGGGATATATCCTCGTGACCCTGTTCGGATTCGGACTCGTCATCCACCGTGATGAAAATCCGGAGCCTTAACATTTCCACACATATCGCTCATCTATCGAAGAATTGGCTGTTAAAATCTACTAACAGCCAATTCTTATCTATTTTTTTCTTTTATTTCTCAAAAAAATCCTATCTTTGCAGCGTGAAATTAAACAGAATATGAAAAAAGGACTATTAGTAATAGGTTTGATGTTGTCGACAGTCGCTGTATCGGCCCAGAAACAATGGACGCTGCAGAACTGTATCGACTATGCTCTGACGAACAACATCACCCTGAAGAAGTCGCAACTCCAGAAAGAGAGTGCAACAGAAGACCTGAAAGGCGCGAAGGCCGCACTGCTACCCTCCGTCAATGCATCGACAAACCAGAGTCTTGGTTATCAGCCCTGGAAGAACTCTGGTATCTCTACGGTAACCAACGGTGTGGTGAACACCAAGGTTGACAAGACCTCCTACAACGGCAGTTACTCTGTGAACGGACAGTGGACCGTATGGAACGGAGGCCGCAACACCAATACGGTGAAGTTAGACCGTCTGGCAGAGCAGGAGGCAGAACTCTCCCTGCAAGAGACCGCCAACAACATCCAGGAGCGTATCGCACAGATCTATGCCCAGATTCTCTACCTCGACGAGAGCGTGAAGGTGGGTGAGCAGACGCTGGAGACCAGCAAGAAGAACGAAGAGCGCGGACAGGAGATGGTGAATGTGGGCAAGATGTCGAAGGCCGATCTTGCACAGCTCACCTCGCAGCGCGCTAACGACGAATATGGTATCGTGGAGACCCGCAGCCAGTTGCTGAACTACAAACTCCAGCTGAAGCAGCTGCTCGAGATCACCGATGAGACGCCGTTTGATGTGGCTATCCCGGAAATCAGCGATGAGCGCATCCTCGCAGCGATTCCCCCGTTGCAGTCTGTCTATGAACAGGCGCTGCTGAACCGTCCGGAGATAGAACGTTCACAGCTGGCCGTGAAGAGCAGCGACGTCAGCCTGAGCATCGCCAAAGCAGGATGGATGCCCAACATCAATCTGCAGGGAGGTGTCACCACCTCTACGAACTCCCTGAGTTCCATCGGCTGGGGATCGCAGATCAAGAACAATGTCAACACCTCATTGGGTGTCGGCGTCAGCGTACCCATTACAGACGGACGCAGTACCAAGACAGCCGTCAACAAGGCGAAGATCCAACAGCTGCAGGCCGCACTCGACCTTCAGGATCAGCAGAAGACCCTCTATTCCAATATCCAGCAGTTCTGGCTCAACGCCACAACCAATCAGGAGAAATACAAAGCCGCTCAGAGCTCAGTGGAGAGTGCGAAGCAGAGTTACGAGTTGCTTTCCGAACAGTTCCGTTTAGGTCTGAAGAACATCGTGGAGCTGTTGACCGGCAAGAACAACCTGCTTCAAGCCGAACAGAACCAGCTGCAGTCGAAGTACCAGACCATCTATAACAAACAGATGCTGGAATTCTATCAGGGTGGAGAAATAAAATAAAGGTAAAAAAGTAAAAAGGTAAAAAAGAAAGATATGAAGAAGATCAGTAAGAAAGTTTGGATTGCCGTTGCCGTAGTGGTTGCAATCCTCATCGCATGGTCCCTCTTTAGCGGAGAAAAGAAGGAGAGTAAGGTCACCTTCGACACAGCTAAGGCTGAGAAGACGAGCATCAGTACATCCATCACCGCTACGGGTACCATCGAACCTGTTACCAGTGTCACTGTCGGTACACAGGTCTCTGGTATCGTGAGTCATCTGTATGTCGACTACAACTCTGTGGTGAAGAAAGGTCAGGTTATCGCAGAACTGGACCGCACCAATCTCATCAGCGAGCTCAATGCCCAGAAGGCCAGTCTGGCCAGCGCCCAGAGTTCACTGAACTATCAGCAGAGTAATTTCGAAAGATATAAGACCCTCTATGACAAGGGGCTGGTGAGTGCCGATGAGTTCGAGAGCGCCCGTCTGCAGTATCAGCAGGCCAAGGAGCAGGTGGCACAGTCGAGAGAGAGTGTGCAGCGTGCACAGACCAATCTCGGCTACGCTACGATCACCTCACCTATTGACGGTGTGGTACTCTCCAAATCAGTGGAAGAAGGTCAGACTGTAGCAGCTTCCTTCAATACCCCAGAGCTGTTTACTATCGCTCAGGACCTGACGAACATGCGTGTCATCGCTGATATCGACGAAGCCGATATCGGTGGCGTAAAAGAAGGGCAGCGTGTCACCTTTACGGTCGACGCCTTCCCCGATGACTCTTTCGAGGGTGCTGTGACACAGGTCCGACAGCAGGCTACCACAGAGAGTAACGTCGTTACCTACGAGGTTGTCATCTCTGCCCCCAACGTAGACCTGAAGCTGAAACCAGGTCTTACGGCCAATGTCACCATCTATACCCTTGAGAAGAACGATGTGCTTGCTGTACCCGCCAAGGCTCTGCGCTTTCAGCCCAACGAGGCATTGCTGCAGAAGGGTGAGACCATTGAGGATTGCGAGGGCAGAAGTAAGGTATGGACCAAGGAAGGTAACGTCTTCAAGGCTCATAAGGTAGAAACCGGTACCACGAACGGTGTGATGACAGAGATTCTCAGCGGCATCGCTCCTGGTACAGAGGTGCTCACCGACTTCAACATCTCCGGTGGAGAGATGGGTATGCCTGAGCAGCAGGCCACCAATCCCTTCATGCCGCGTCCTGGCAACAGGAACAGAGCCGGACAAGGCCAAGGACAGAACAGTAACGGCGGTGGTCAAGCACCAAGAAGACAATAAGTTATGGCAGAAGATAATAGAAAAGTAGTCATCGAGCTGCAGAACGTCAAG
>JAEEGF011978692.1_pt1 | contig 13739 bp, 9 predicted proteins | sample 9134171 | NCBI WGS metagenome assembly JAEEGF01 (sample SAMN16246542, study PRJNA631951) | gut metagenome | biome: gut microbiome; feature: rumen; material: AP-attached | host: Bos | place: Iran: Karaj | collected 2018-10
GCATAAGATGTACGGGCCGACGGGCATTGGCGTGCTCTATGGCAAGGAGACTTGGCTGGAGAAACTTCCACCGTATCAGGGCGGAGGAGAGATGATTGACAAGGTAACATGGGAACAAACCACCTTCGAACGACTGCCCTTTAAGTTTGAGGCCGGCACGCCTGATTATATAGCGACACATGGCCTTGCCACCGCTATTGACTATCTTGGTTCCGTTGGCCTTGACCGTGTCGAGGCTCATGAGCACGAGCTCACCCGCTATTGCATGGAGCAACTGCAAACCATTGACGGGTTGACTATTTATGGACCTGCCGGGAACCATGATGCGGTCGTTTCGTTTAATGTAGGCCATATCCATCATTTGGATATGGGCACGCTCCTTGACCGCTTGGGCATTGCCGTACGTACTGGTCATCACTGTGCTCAGCCCTTGATGGACCGCCTTGGGGTTACGGGTACCGTGAGAGCTTCCTTTGCTCTCTACAATACCAAGGAAGAAGTTGATGCCCTTGTAGCTGGCATCCGCCGTGTCAGTCAGATGTTTTAGACCCACCCCTAGCCCCTTCCTGAAGGGAGGGGAGAGAATTCCACAAAACCTATTAATATGAAGAAGGAAAAGCCAATGTCTGAAGAAACTTCCCCCCTCACTCACAGGGAGAGGAAGGGGGTGGGTCTGCTCTCTCACTATTATGAAGGAAAAATAGAGGCAGGCTGCGATGAGGCAGGCCGTGGCTGCCTGGCAGGTAGTGTCTATGCTGCTGCGGTGATTCTTCCTGAGGATTATCAGAATGAGCTGTTGAATGACTCAAAACAACTGACGGAACGTCGTCGCTACCAGTTACGTGACATCATCCAGCGTGACGCAGTGGCTTGGGCTGTGGGTGTTGTGACTCCTGAAGAGATAGACCATATCAATATTCTTAATGCTTCCATTCTTGCCATGCATCGTGCCCTTGACCAGCTTAGCGTAAGTCCGGAAGCCATCATCGTTGATGGCAACCGTTTCAAACCCTACTCCTCACCCCTTAGCCTTCATCCTTCCCCCATTCCTCATACCACGATAGTCAAAGGTGACGGGAAATACCTCTCCATTGCGGCGGCCTCCATTCTTGCCAAGACCTATCGTGATGACTATATGAACCAACTGGCAGAGGAATTCCCGCAGTACGATTGGCGCTCCAATAAAGGTTACCCCACGAAAAAACATCGTGAGGCCATAAAAGAATATGGCCTCACGCCTTATCATCGCAAGAGTTTCAATCTCTTAGGCGACGGACAATTGAGTTTCGACTTCTGAAACTTATTGGTGCAGTCGTTTCAGCTCCACATTCGGCTTGAGTGCGTTAGTGGTTGGCTCGGAGTATTCTGCGAGTTTCAAAGGTGCTGTTACTGCAATGTCACGACTGCTATTGCCAACGGCAATGGTGTAGTCGCCAGCCTCCAGCCACCAACGGCTACCGGCTTCATCAAATGAAGCGAGTAAACGCACGGGAATGTCAATGGTGAGAGTCTGGCTCTCACCAGGCTTCAGTTCACGGGTCTTGGCAAAGCCTTTCAGTTCCTGCATGGGTTTTTCCAGTTGGCCCTTTGGCGCCCGCAGATAAACCTGAGCCACCTCCTTGCCACTGACGCTACCCGTATTCTTGACGGTTACGGTTACCTGTACCTTCTCCTTGTTTAATGGCTTCACTTTTAAATTAGTGAAAGCGAAGGTGGTATAGCTCAGACCGAACCCAAACGGATAAGCCACTTCCTTCTGGAATGTGTCGAAGTAGCGGTAGCCCACGTAGATGTCCTCCTCATGGTTGGTGTAGTCGTAGTTGGGCAGACTGTTGTGACGACGGTCCTTGAAAGAGTAGAAGTCCATGGTTCCGGGAAAGTTGGCCGTCGATGCGTGATCAGTGGCTGCGATGGGCCATGTCATGGTGAGTTTGCCGCTGGGGTTCACCTTTCCTGTCAGGATGTCTGCTATGGAGTTTCCGCCCTCCATGCCGGGTTGCCATGCGCACAGAATGGCATCGGGGTAGTTGCTCCATGATGCCGTCTCAATAACCGATCCGCTGTTGATAATCACGATGACGGGTTTGCCGGCAGCATGGAAAGCATTGCATACGTCGGTAATTAGTGCGCGCTCCTCGGGAACGAGGTTGAACTCCGTATCAATGTCGCGGTCAACGCCCTCGCCAGCCTGTCGGCCAATGGTGATGATGGCTGCGTCGGCATTCTTCACCTCCTTTTCGATGCAGATGGGGCTGATGCTTATCTCCGGGTATTTCTGCTGTCCGAACATCTCTTGCTGGTACCATTTTGCGGGATGACGTTCTGCCTGGAACTTTGCCTGTGCGAATGTGATGTATTTCTGATAGATGTCAGTCAGGGTCTCCGACGAACTGATACCTACATTCTTCATACCCTCCAGCATATCGACGACGTATGGCGGATGCACACAACCTGAGCCCGTGCCGCCGGAAAGGAAGTCATAGCTCTTTTCACCAAAGAGGGCAACGGTCTTGATGCACTGGTCTTTCCAAGGCAATGTGCCGTTGTTCTTCAGCAGTACGATGCCTTCGCAGGCCGACTGTCGGGTGATGGCGGCATGTGCCTTGAAGTCGGGCTTGTTTGTGGCAGGATACTTGTGGAAGCTTGGCGTCTTGACGATGTACTCCAGCATGCGGCGTACGTTACGGTCAACGTCGGCAATGCTGAGCGTGCCGTTCTTCACACCGGCAACAATCTCGTCAGCCTGTGCCTGCTGACCAGGTTCCAAGAGGTCGTTGCCTGCATGCACCTCGCTGACTGTAGTCAGTCCCTTGCGAATGCCAATCCAGTCGGTCATCACGATGCCCTTAAAGCCCCAGTCGTCACGCAGGATGCTGGTCAGCAAGTCGTAATTGCCCATGGAGTACAGACCGTTAATCTGGTTGTAGGAGGCCATAATGGTCCAAGGGTTGCTCTCACGTACGGCAATTTCGAAACCGCGCAAGTAGAGTTCGCGGGCAGCCCTTTGGCTGACGTGCTCGTCAACGCTGGTGCGGTCAGTCTCCTGTGAGTTCACGGCAAAGTGCTTGGCACTTACGCCTGCTCCCTGGCTCTGTACACCGTTGATGTAAGCAGCGGCAATCCATCCTGTCAGTAGCGGATCCTCGCTGTAGTACTCGAAGTTACGTCCGCACAGCGGGTTACGGTGCAGGTTCATGCCGGGGCCAAGGATGACGTCGCAGCGGTACTCCTTGGTCTCGTTGCCAATGGCCTGGCCCACTTGGTTGACCAGGTCGGTGTTCCATGTAGAGGCCAGACAGGTGCCAATGGGGAAGGCTGTGGCATAGAATGTCTGGTCAGTTCCTTTACGGATGGGGTCGATGCGTACGCCGGCAGGTCCGTCGGTCAGTACGGTGGCAGGAATGCCTAGTCGTGGAATGGCGGCTGTTGTTCCGGCAGCACCTGCTACGAGGTGAGCCTCACCGCCTACGACAGCTTCGGCGCTGAAGAATTTGTTGGCACCGCCAACCAATAGCTTGGCTTTCTCTTCCAGTGTCATGGCTTTCAGAACCTCGTCGATGTTGTCGGCTCTCAATTGTGGTTGTGCATTCATTACACTAAAGGATAAAAGAATAAAAGAATAGAAAAATAAAATACGCCTCATATTATTAACGATTTTCAATTTTCGATTTTCGATTTTTTTTACTTAAACAGTTTCGGGGCAAACAGGTTCAGATAGATGCGCCAGTTCTTCCAAATGTGGCCGCCGTCGGTCTCCAGGTATTCGTATTTGTAGCCCTTGGCATCGAGCCGCTTGCGGTAGTCAACGTTGTCGTTGAAGAGGAAGTCGGTCTTGCCGATGGCAATGTAATAGAGGTTGGGTGCAGGGCTGAACTGGGCATCGAGCTTCTGGTCAAGGTTATCGTAGATGAAGCCGTTGTCGCCTCGTCCCATGCGGTTGACGGCTGCCGAGAAGAGTCCCACGTAGCCGAACATCTGGGGATTGTTTGCCGAGATATAGAGCGAGTGGAAACCGCCCATGGAGAGTCCGGCAATGGCACGGTGCTGCTTGTCGGCCAGCGTGCGGTAGTGGCCATCCACCCATTGCACGAGGTCAGGGAAGGCTACCTCGATGCTGCCCTCCATTGTCTTGGGATTACGGAATGACGGTTTGTACATGGAGTCCTCATATTCACCAGGCTTGGCTTTCTGTCCACCATTGCCGTTGGGCATCACCACAATCATTGGCTCGGCCTTGCCCTGGGCAATCAGGTTGTCGAGTATCTGGGCGGCACGTCCTAGCTCCGTCCAGGCGTTCTCGTCGCCACCGGCGCCGTGCAGCAGGTAGAACACGGGATAGCGCTTCGTGGGGTTATCCTCGTAGCCGGCTGGTGTATAGACGGTCATGCGGCGCTCCTCCATGCCGAGCTTCGGAGCAGGGTACCACACCTTTGACACAGTGCCATGCTTGACGTTGTGTACCAGATAGTTCGAACACTCACCATCGACGAGCAGGTAGTTCATGTAGGTGGCAATGTCGCGCAACTGATAAACGTTGTTGGGGTCGAGCATCCGCACGCCATCGACATAGAAGCAGTAGGTGTGCATCTCGCTCTCCAAGGGCTGCGAGGTGTAGCTCCAAATGCCCTTAGCGTCTTTGGTCATGGAGACGGGTTTCTCTAAGAACGAGGCCTCTAATACCACCGTTTGGGCTTTGGGAGCAGCCAGACGGAAGGTGGCCTGACGCGTGGTGGCGTTCAGTTCAGGCGACGTGATGTCGCCAGTGTTTAATGCGATGGTTTCCTGTGCGTAAGTGAAAATGGCACAGCAGACAAATAGCACGGACAATAATGCTTTTTTCATAGGCTTGAATGATGGTAATTAGTGAATAGATTTCAGATCCATTTTCTTGTTCAGACGGCTTTTGGTGGAGCGAAGTGCCTGCTCCGTACAGCAGAACAAGTCTATCTTCTTGTCATCAGGAATGTTGAAGTGTTCCATAATACAGAAGAAGGTTTCTTTGGGCGTAAGCTGGACATCAGGATTGTCGAGCTGTGCTGCCAGCTCACGGTTTGTCAGCCATAATGCCTGATAGACTCCTTGCTGTTCTTCCCGTCCATATTGGCTGATATTTTCATTGTTGAGAATGGCGCTTAACACATCAACGCCTTTTTTGATGTTTTTGATTTGAAAGTACATCTGGTCTTCCGCAAACTGACCCGTTAGCTTCTTCTTCATCTCTTCAATCTCTGTCATACGGTCGTCGAGGGCCATTTTCAGGTCTTCGATACGGGTATTACGCAAGGTGAGCAGATGGTTCATGTCGGAACGTACGGCGCTGATGTGCTGTTGGAACTCCTGATGGTGCATCTGCTGGCGACGGAAATAGATATAGATGATTCCACCCATGGCCAGCAGCATAAAGATAATGAGGAGGCTCAGCTTGAAGCTTCGCTCCGCACTGCGTCGCTGGTGCCATTGATGGTCGAATTGTGTCTGCACGCGGGTAATGTCAAGGGCAGCGCGTTGTTGGGCTATCGAGTCGCTCATCTGTCGCAGCAGCTTCTGTGTCTGCAAGGCTCCCTTGTAGTCGCCCCGGCTTTCTTGCAAGTCGCTCTCGGTCATCAGCCGGTTATAGCGAAGGGTCAGGTTCTCCGTCTGGGGAATCATCGTCATCAGGACCTGGGCTTGTTGTTCGTCACCCTTATGTAACATGATGCGGCTCAGCACGCTCAGGGCGTTGCCCATGGAGGCCGAGTCTTCTGCTAACATAGCTGCCTGATAGGCAATGCGTTCGGCTGCCTGAAGACTGTCGTCAAGCATGAGGTAATAGGCTTGGTTGCAAAGCAAGGTTGACTTCTGGTTTTGCTCCAAACTGTCATATTGGTTAATGGCCATTTCGTTGATGCGGCGGCCCTCGTCCGTATTTCCCATGTTGTTGAGCGTGTTGACCTGATGAATCATCGCGTTCACAATATAATGGCGGTTCTCAGTGGCATCGGCATAGATTTTGGCCATTTGCTCGTAGTCCAACGCTGTTTCGTGAACGCCTGCCTGTTCGTTCATCCATCCAATATACAGGCAGATACGATAGCACAGGGAGTCATTCTTGATGACAGGAAGAAGCTTTTCGGCCGTCTTCAGTTGAATCATGGCCTGCTCGTAACGCTGGTGGTCAATATACTCAATGGCGCTGTCAAGATGCAGGTGTGCCTCCCACTCAGCGCTCTCGGCGGTGGTAACCCGTTTCTCAGGCGTGCAGGCGAATATTGCCAGCATCATCACAGTAAGTAGTATAAGCAGTTTTCTCATATCGGCCACAAAGATACGAAAAAGATTAAAGATTAAAGATGAATGATTAAAGTTTTTTTCTTTTTAACCCAATAATCTTCTTTAGATGATATACCTCCTTATTTTCCTCATGTGTCAACCTGCTATCTCTACTAAGATGTATCCTCTTGGAATACAGTACTTTGTTTTCTTTTGCCTGTGTCAACTGTGTGTCAGCTATTGCAGGGAAAAACTTATTCTTGTATCTTTGCACCGACGTTAGTGTTAAGACGTTAATCTGCAAAAACCGCCCGCTTGACTGATGGTATTGGCATGACATCGGTTGGTGGGCGGCTTTTTTTTGAAAAAATCTTTAATCATTCATCTTTAATCTTTAATCTTTTTCGTACCTTTGCACCCGGATTTAGCCCCCTAAGTTAGGGGGATGGGGGTCTGAACAGGCGCAGACCTTCATAAACAAAAGAAGAAACTGTCTGATAAACGCTTGTTCAGACCCCAAATCCCCTAACTTAGGGGACTTTAAAATTATGGCAAAGAAAGCATTACTCATGATTCTCGACGGATGGGGAATCGGAAAACATGGAAAAGGCGACGTGATCTACAATACACCGACACCTTACCTCGATTATTTGACGGCCGTTTCGGCTCACTCACAGTTACAGGCCAGCGGTGAAGACGTAGGTCTGCCCGACGGACAGATGGGTAACTCTGAGGTGGGACACCTCAATATCGGTGCAGGACGTATTGTCTATCAGGACCTCGTTAAGATTAACCGTGCCTGCAAGGACGGCTCTATTATGGAGAACCCGCAGGTGAAGGCTGCCTATAGCTATGCCAAGGACAACAACAAGAAGCTGCACCTGATGGGTTTGACCAGTGACGGCGGCGTACACTCCAGCCTCGACCACCTCTTCAAGCTCATCGAGATAGGTAAGGCTTATGGCCTGAAGAACCAGCTCTTCGTGCATTGCTATATGGACGGCCGCGATACCGATCCCCGTTCAGGCAAGGGCTTCATTGAGCAAGTCACGAAGGTTTGTGCCGACAACGACGCTGCCATTGCCTCCATCGTGGGTCGCTTCTATGCAATGGACCGCGACAAGCGCTGGGAGCGCGTGAAGGAAGGCTACGACCTCATCGTCAACGGCGTGGGTAAGCAGGCTACCGACATGGTGCAGGCCATGCAGGAAAGCTACGACGAGGGTGTGACCGACGAGTTCATCAAGCCTATCCACAACGCTTCTGTCAACGGCTGCATCGAGGAGGGTGACGTCGTTATCTTCATCAACTTCCGCAACGACCGTGCCAAGGAGATGACTATCGCGCTGACGCAGCAGGACATGCCCGAGGCAGGCATGAAGACCATCCCCGGCCTGCAGTATTACTGCATGACGCCTTACGATGCCAACTTCACAGGCGTGCATATCCTCTTCCCCAAGGAGAACGTGGAGGACACGCTGGGTGAGTACCTGAGCAAGCAGGGCAAGAAGCAGCTGCACACCGCCGAGACGGAGAAGTATGCTCACGTGACATTCTTCTTCAACGGTGGCCGCGAGGCTCCCTACGAGGGTGAGGACCGCATCCTGGTGCCCTCTCCGAAGGTGGCTACCTACGACCTTAAGCCTGAGATGTCAGCCTACGAGGTGAAGGACAAGCTCGTCGCTGCCATCAACGAGAACAAGTACGACTTCATCGTGGTCAACTTCGCCAACGGCGACATGGTGGGTCACACGGGTGTCTATAACGCCATTGCCAAGGCCGTCTGGGCTGTTGACCATTGCGTTCACGACGTCATCGAGGCTGCCAAGGCCAACGACTACGAGGCTATCATCATTGCCGACCACGGTAATGCTGACAACGCCATCAATCCTGACGGTACGCCCAACACCGCTCACTCGCTGAATCCTGTGCCGTTCATCTACGTCACGAACAACAACTCTGCTACCGTCCGCGACGGCCGTTTGGCCGACGTGGCTCCTTCCATCCTCCACATTATGGGCTTGGAGCAGCCCAGCGACATGACGGGTGAGAACCTGATTACTGATTGAATGTTCAGGCGCGGTTTACGCGGAATTGTCAAGTAACGAATGAACGTACAGATAGAACCGTCTTGGAAAGTACAGCTGCAGGGGGAGTTTGAGAAACCGTACTTCGAGCAGCTGACCACCATTGTAAGGCATGAATATCAGCAAACCACGTGCTATCCGCCGGGCAAACTGATATTCAATGCCTTTAATCTTTGTCCGTTCGACAAGGTGAAGGTGGTGATTATCGGGCAGGACCCGTACCACGAGCCCGGACAGGCACACGGGCTGAGCTTCTCGGTGCAGGACGGTGTGATGTTTCCTCCGTCACTGCAAAACATCTTCAAGGAGATTGAGGCCGACCTTGGCACGCCGGTGCCTCAGACGGGTAACCTGACGCGATGGGCCGAGCAGGGCGTGCTGCTGCTTAACGCTACGTTGACGGTGCGTGCCCATTTTGCCAACAGCCATTCCACCATCGGCTGGCAGACGTTTACCGATGCTGCCATCCGTGCATTGGCAACCCAGCGTGAACACATTGTCTATATGCTCTGGGGCGGCTTTGCCCGTGGTAAGTCTTATATGATTGATAAGACGAAGAACCTGGTGCTGGAGTCTGTACACCCGTCACCCCTCTCGGCCAACCGTGGAGGCTGGTTCGGACTGCACCAGTTCTCCCGGTGCAATGCCTATCTGAAGGAAAATGGAATTGAACCTATTAAATGGTAAGATCCTCCCCCAACCCATCCCTGCGAGGGAGGGGAGGGAATAGATAAGATAATGGAAAATAACAAAGAACAGAAAACACAATCTGCTCCCCTCCATAACAGGGAGGGGCAGGGGGTGGGTCTTCCCCCGATCTTCGAAGTAGGTGGAATACTATTATCTTCCGACATTCTTACTGAGTACTTCTGCTGTGACTACGAGAAGTGCAAGGGCATCTGCTGCGTGGAAGGCGACGCAGGGGCTCCCGTCACACTCGACGAAGTGACGGCCATAGAAGAGGTTGTGGATACCGTGTGGCCTGACCTGAGTGCATCGGCACAGAGCGTTATCGATAAACAGGGTGTGGCCTATACCGACAAGGACGGTGACCTGGTGACGAGCATCGTGAGGGGAAAGGACTGCGTGTTTACCTGTTATGACGGTGACAGTTGTCTCTGCGCCTTGGAGAAGGCCTACCGAAGTGGCAAGACGCGTTTCTGCAAACCCATCAGCTGTGCGCTCTATCCCATCCGTGAGAAGCGGTTTAAGGGTGGTCTCATCGGACTGAATTATCACCGTTGGGACGTCTGCAAGGATGCCCGCGAAAAAGGGAAGGCACTTGGCCTTCCCGTCTATCAGTTCCTGAAGGAACCGCTGATTCGTCGTTTCGGAGAAGCATGGTACAAGGAACTCTGTGACGTAGCAGCCCTCCTCAATCTGTAATCCCTAATCTATAATCCATCAACTCTTCCTGTATTTTGAAGGGCTCATGCCGACGTGTTCCTTGAAGTATTTCCCGAGGAACGACTGGTTGGGGAAGTGCATGTCTTTTGCTATCTCCTTGATGTTTTTGTTGGAGTTCTTCAGCTGGAGCCTTATCTCCAGTACCACGTAGTTTTCAATCCATTCGTTGGGCGACCGCTTACTGACGAGTTTGACACATTCCGATAAGTACTTTGCCGTGATACCGAGCTGTTCGGCATACCAGCTGACCTTTCTCTCGGTCAGGTAATTCTCCTCTACCAGTTTTATGAACCGCGTGAAGAGGATTTCCGAACTCGACTTTTTCCGTACGGTAGGCTTTTGCAGTCGGTAGATAACATTGCTCAGGTCGCAGAATAACGCAAACGTCAGTGCACTTACCACACGTTTCCGATAGTGGTTGTCGGTTTCGTTAATCTTGCGTTTGATAAACTGGAAATAGTCGCTGAATACGTTAACCTCCTGCTGGGTGAGGTTGACCACCGGATGGCTCTTGGCAAACAACAGTAGTGACGACAGGTCGCTCATGTCGCGTATGACCTCATAGAAGAAGGGCATGGAAAGCACGATGCACTGTACTTCAATGTCTGGCGAGAAAGAGAATTTTTCCACCACATGCCTGTCAGAGAGGATGATGATGTCACCCTTCTGTACCACCTGCTCTTTTGTGTCAATGGAATACTCGACCTTCCCCTGCAGACAAAGGCCGACCAGAATGAAACTCATGCGTCGCGGCTCACGGGGAACAGGAGCGTCCTTGATGTTGTCAATAACGATGATGTCATCTTCAATGAAACCGGTTTCAGTCCATTGCCTGACTTTCTTGATGTCAGCGTCTTGAATGTTTTGCTTAATCATTTTTCCCATTTCTCTTGAGTTATTGTATGTTGGTGATACTAATTGCTTCTACTCTCGTGATGTTCGAACGCGAACGGCCGGCCGGCAAGAGGATGCGGGCAATGCCTGCCGTGCTGGTGGTAAAGCGCCGGCAAGCCTGGTCGTCGCTGCCGCCTCGACAGACGTATCGCAGTCCGTTCACCTCAACCACTTCGCCTTTCTTCATACCGCGCAGGGTGACACGTACCCAGCCTTCCACCGGCTGTCCGAAGTCGTAAGTCAGGGTGCGCCCCTGCTCGCTGACCTTGGCACGCTTCAGTATGTGCTGCATTCTACAGCTTGCGTCATCAGGCCTACAGAAAGTGATGACCACTGGATCTTGGTCGGTAGCTTTCTCGGCTGGTTTCCAGTCAGACAGCAAGAAACTGTCTTCCTTCCAGTCATAGTCCTTCCAGTCGCTCAGGTACGCCGGCCCGTCTATGACCTCAGTGCCGTCGGGTAGTGTTCGTGCATTGGCAGGACGGCAAAGCCAACCCTCCTCGCTCGAGAGATAAAGCCGTCCACCACTCTGCCATTCGCCGATGACGGTGGCATACAACTGGCGGCGTGATTGGTAATTGGGCGAGTACCATACGGCAATGGTGTTGGTGCCTTCATCCAGGTAATGGGTGATGTCATAGTCGCGTACGCCGATGGTGCCTCGCGGGTTGCTGAAGAACAGGTCGGATGAGATGTTGTAGCCGTTGACATAGACAATGTACCGGCCCTCGCTGGCAATGCTCAGCACAGCTTTTGCAGCTGGCTCGTTCATGTGGAAGTTCCTCTTGAACCATACTTGTTGCGTCTCGTCAGCCTGCGGACAGTAAAGCCAGCGCATGCCGAACTCCTGCGCAACAGCGTGGGTAAATGATAACATTTGGAGCAGTGAGAGCAAACAAGCGCGCTTGATTTGCCGAGTCGTGACAAATGTCAACGGAGTTAAATGACAAATGATAAATGATAAACCTATCATCCACCACTTATGCTGTACGTCTCTATGAGTAACGTTATTTCTCATTTCTCATTTATCATTTTGGCCGAAGGCTGCAATTTCTCCGGCTTTCAACTTCAGTGTCCGCTGCCGACCATTATATAATAAGGTAACCTTTCCTGCCTTCTTGGCCTTGATGGTGCCGGCGATGACCTTGCCGTCTTTCCACTCCATGCTGACCTCATAGCCGCCACGGGCGCAAAGTCCGCTGACGGCACCGTCCTTCCATGCTGCTGGCAGGGCGGGCAGCAGTTCTATCTCGTTGTTAGCGTTGCTTTGAATGAGCATCTCGCAGACGCCGGCCGTGCCGCCGAAGTTGCCGTCAATCTGGAAGGGTGGGTGAGCATCCAGCAGGTTGGCATAGGTGCCGCCTCCGTGTCGCTTGTCTGTACCGTTGTAGTGCTCTGCGTCCACGTAGGTCAGCAACTTCTGGTAGATGTGGTAGGCCTGTTCACCATTGTGCAGTCGAGCCCAGAGGTTGATGCGCCAGCCCGTTGACCAGCCTGTCGTCTGGTCGCCTTTCTGCTCTAATGTCCGCTTGCATGCCTGTAAAAATTGAGATAGAGAGTGAGCGGTGATGTGTTGTCCCGGGTACAGCCCTATGAGGTGACTTTGGTGGCGGTGCCTGGGGTCACGGTCTTGCCAGTCGTAGTACCACTCGTTGAGGTCACCGTTCCTCCCGATGGTGTAGGGATGCAGGCGCTTTAGTGTTGTTTTGTATGGGGCGATGTTATCACCACATGCCTGACCTGCTGCGCACACGTTCGTCAGCAGCTCGCGGATGATGGCCAGATCGGCTGTGCCACCATAGCAGGTTACGCCGTTATAGCCGTCGGGGGTAATGTAGTCGTTCTCAGGAGATGTTGAGGGAGCGGTAATCAGTTCGCCCGGCTGCTTGGGATTATCTATGAGCCAGCCGAGGCAGAAGTCGGCAGCGCCTTTCATCAACGGGTAAGCCGTTGAACGCAGGTATTCCTTGTCTTGGGTGAAGAGGAAACGCTCCCACAATGTGTTGACAAGCCATGCGCCACCCATGTTCCAACAGCTCCACATCGGACTTTCACGCTGCTCACCCACGGGGTTGGTCATCGCCCATGGGTCGCTGTTGTGGCTGGCGCACCAGCCTTGTCTGACGCCGTAATAGTTGCGGGCAGTGTGCTTACCGTTCTCTGCTAATGCGCGGATGAAGTCATCCAGCGGTTCTGCCATCTCGGCCAGGTTGGCAGTGAAGGCTGGCCAGTAGTTCTCTTCCAGGTTAATGTTCATGGTGTAGTTGCCGCGCCAGGGTGACCAGAGGTGTGGCGTCCACAGTCCCTGCAGGTTGGCGGGCACGCCCTTGGTACGCGAACAAGAGATGAGCAGATACCTGCCGTACTGGAAGTAGAGGGTCTCGAGCGCCCGCCCCATCCCCTCCCCAAGGGAGGGGTCTTGATACTTCTTTAGCAGCTCGTCGGTGGGTGGTATTTCTGCCCCCTTCCCTTGAGGAAGGGCGGGGAGATAGGCTCTACCCAACCTCAGTTTCACGCGGTCATAATACTGCTGATAGTCCTTGGTGTGTCTTTGGCGCACCTCGTCGTAAGTCACGTTGGCGGTGTGCCAGATGTCGTCGGTAGCACTCTCCAGATAGGGAGCTCCCTCAGTCACTGGATGCTTGTGCGGACCGTTGTAGCTGGTCGCATTAACAAGATAAACGGTAGCCTCCGTTGCGTGGCGCAGGGTGATGCCTTCGTTCGTTGCTGTCAGTTCACCATCGGTTTCTGCTATACGCATGATGGTACAGAAGTGTATTGACTCCTGGGCATCGCCTGTGGCATGTCCCGTCATAAAGATCTGTCCACTGTGGGCTTTCGTCTGACAGGGAAGCTGCGAGGAGAGTGTCAGACGGCAGTTGATGGCCTGCGGCTTGTTGGCCTTGAGGCGTATGGCAATGAGCTTGTCGGGGTTTGACGCAAGGTATTCGCGGGTGAAGGTGATGCCGTTGCGTACGTAATGGTCGCGGCATAGGGCACTGTCAATGTCTAACTCTCGGCAATAGCCCTTTGCCTCCCCTTGGTTCCAGTCGTAGATGTGCAGTGTGCCAAGTGGCTGATAGAACTGTGAGTTATGCCCCT
>JAEEGF010927809.1_pt1 | contig 13737 bp, 11 predicted proteins | sample 9134171 | NCBI WGS metagenome assembly JAEEGF01 (sample SAMN16246542, study PRJNA631951) | gut metagenome | biome: gut microbiome; feature: rumen; material: AP-attached | host: Bos | place: Iran: Karaj | collected 2018-10
AAAACGTAAAACTAAGCGTTGTACTTGCCGGATAGAAAAGCAACGCACCAACGCCAAAAAGACATAGTCCGGTAAGTGCGCCAGTCTTATAGCCAAACTTGCTTATAATCTTGCTTGCCGGAATAGCCATCAGGAAATATCCGCCGTAAACCATAGCCTGAATCCATGCCGTATCGGTGCTCTTCAGTTGCAGAGCATCCTGAAAGAACTTGTTCAGAACTCCGTGGGTGCTGTTTGCAAATCCCCAAAGAAAAAACAATAATGTTATAAGCGAGAAAGGCACGAGATAATTCTTGCCATCTCGTGTCCTTACCAATGATGTTTTGTTTTCTTGCATATCTAAATTAACTTCTGCTTACCTGCAAACCGCTGTCGCTTAGTTTCATATCCACAAAGCGAGCGCGCTCGTTAGGCGGATTTGAGGTAAGGATATTTCTTATCTTTAATGCTGCCTCCGGACTCTTTGCCACCATGTACAAGAAGCCTCCGCCACCTGCACCCGGCAGCTTGTAGCCAAGGCAGTAGTCCTTCACCATCTCGCAGATTTTCTGCACCTCTGGCGGATTTGTTCCGCTGTCGAGTCGCTGGTTCTGCTTCCAAGTCTTGGCGATAAGGCATCCCATGCGGTCGAAATCCTCGCGCAGGATAGCGTCGTAGAGGTCGAGCGCATGCTCTTTCATCTCGGCAAGAAGTTCGAGATGCTCGGTAGAGTTCAGGAACATTCCGCGAACGATTTCGGCAAGAATCTGCTTTGCCGTGCGAGTGATGCCTGTGTAGTAAAGCAGATGGCACGCCGCATATTCGGGCTTCGTGTACAACTGCTGTGGCAACCACTTGACTGACGGGCATTGGTCGAATCCAGCATTTGTCTGGAGAAGTTTTGCGCCGTGCAGAACACCACCAAACTGGTCTTGCCATCCGCCGCCAGTTGTAAGAAGTTGTTCGAGCACAAGCGTTCTCTGCCCCACTTCGTTCTTGTCCCACGCCAATCCGCAGAAATCGGAAATTGCGCCGAGAACCGTCGACGCTAGAATAGAGCTTGTTCCCAAGCCTGAGCCTGCAGGAATGGCAGAGAATGTCGTAAGTTCGATTCCGCAGCCGAAACTGCGAAGCTGCTGCTCAAGAGACTCGAAGTTTTCTGACGAATAGTTTGGATAGAAGCCTGCCAATACGAGTGCCGCCTTAGGAATAGAGAATGGCGAGCCGACCTTGTAGAACTCCTGAAGCTCGCGGTAGGTCGTTATCTCCTCCATCGCGCCAAGGTCAATCGAGCGAAGCACAATCTTAAACTCGCGGCAAGGCTTTATGTAAGCCTGAAGCGGCTGCTGTCCGTTAAGGTCGATGGCGATATTAACCACATTTCCGCCTTCCATCAAGCAGTAAGGCGCGGTATCAGTCCATCCGCCGGCAATATCGATGCGAACAGGACAGCGGCTCCACACAATCTGGTCGGACTGTACATTAAGCCTTGGCTGCTGTTTGTTTGCAAGCACCGTCTCGGTAAGTCCCTCGCGCAGAAGTTCGAACGCTTTGTCGTCCTCGGCCTTGTAATCCTCGCCTTTCAGACGCAAGTATTGCGAGCGGAAGATATGGTCGTGAATACGAGTCATCAGCGGAGTTGCGGCCGGAATTGCAGCCGGCATTTCCAATCCGTTGTCTACGAACTCTTTGGCTGCATCGGCAAGATTTACCTGATAGAACACGCTGTTTGCGTAATTCCGGCTCAGCGAGTTCCAGTTGCCTGCGCGGAATTGCTCACGCTGCTTCTGTAGGCGTACGAGGTTTGCCTGAGCCGAAATCTCGTCGGCGCACATCTTCTGCGCATCCTTGTAAAATGCTTCTGCCTCGGCATCTTCGTTGTCCGAAATCATCCAAGCCAGAACCTTGCCCATACATTCTACATCCTTGAATACAGGGAATATCTGCGCAGCCTGAAGGTCGTCCTTCTCATCTGTAACGGTTATATCGCACACGTTGTGAACGGTAGCCCACTCGGCAAACGGACGTCCCATGAACATTGTAGACTCATCGTTCAGCGAGCCTCGGAAGGCATCGTTGAAGCCGTATGGACGAAGAACATACTCGTCATCGTTCAGCGGAACGACATCAACGCAGACTCCTGACGGAACGGTCAAGTTCCAGTTGTTTTCAGGAACGCCAGTTATGAGTTGGTTTGAACCGAGTTTCCATCCTTCGGAAATGCAGGAATTCTCAATCCATACATTTTCATTTTCCGGCGCGAGTTTCTGCTTCAACTCCGAATTTTGGATGAAGATTGCAGGATTTGGCTTCACGCCCAAGTGCATAATCTCGCGCTGGTCGTTCACCAAATTCTGTATTCTAAGAGTAGATGAAATTATCTCGCGACTTGTTCCGTAGTGATAGAATTCGCCGCCGTCGAGCGGAAGAATTGCAACCTTCAGTTCCTTCAGTTCGGCATCGTCGATAGTCGGATTTGAGCCGAGGGCGCATCCGAATTCAGAATACAAGTCGTAGTTTTTCAGTCCGTCGGCAGTACGCGAGCGATTCATAAGCAGTTTTACAGCCTTGTCGCTCAGCAGCCATACACCGATATCCATAAGGAACAGATGAGTCTGCATTATCTCAGCAAGTTTCTCGACTGACGGTTTCTGCAACATGCACTCGAGCACATCGGGAGTCTGACGCTTGCTCACGAATACACCGTGATTCTTTGCAAGCGAAGGGTCAACCCACATTCCGTAGCATACAACATCAGCCTCGGGAATTGGTTGCAGGCTCTTTGCCGTGCGCACATACACATCGCCGCTCGCTATGAGCGTGTGATAGCAGTCGGGCGCAATGTCCATCATCTTTTTGTAGAGCGGAAGTTGGAGCGACAGCAGATTCTGCCCCAAACGCTGTCCCTTAGCCCAGCGGAACACCGGAATCGGCGTAAGAATCTTTCCGCTTGGAGCATAGGCAGGCAGTCTGCGGCTCTGTCCGCCAGCATGAAGAAGAAGACGCTTGTCCTTAGCCAGCCAAGAGTCGAAATCATCTCCTCCGCCCCACTCTTTGAAACATTCATCGAGAAGCCACGTTGTACCGCCTCCTGAGCCGAGTTTAGAACCAACGGGGTCAGAGGTGCAGAACCATTCGTCTTTACTTACATTTTCAATTTCATGGAAACAGTCCACCAAGTTAGGCGGCAACGATAGCAATTTTTTCATCTGTTCAGTATAGTTATTGTATTGTTAATCTTCCTGGAAATTCTTTATGCGCTGCTCTTCGCTAAGTTTGCAGACAAGCAACTGTCCGTCTTTCTCGGCAACAATATATCCGTCGAGTCCCTGCACAACGACCTTTCTCTCGTCTGTTGTGTGAACGATACAGTTCTTGCACTCGAACAGTTTGATATTGTTTCCGATGGCCACGTTGCTGTCGGCATCCTTCTCAACCTGTCCGTGAAGAGAGCCCCAAGTACCCAAGTCGCTCCAACCAAAGTCGGCAGGCATTACGAAGATTTCTTCTGCCTTCTCCATAATTGCGTAGTCGACAGAGATGTTCTCGCATGTTGGGAACAGCTCGTTAATCTTAGCCTGCTCCTCTGGAGTATTATAATAAGGAATAAGTTTCTCGAAGATTGAAGCGAGCGCAGGCTGATATACTCTGAAAGCATTTACGATTGTGTGCGCACTCCACACAAAGATGCCTGCGTTCCAGAAGTAGTTGTCCTTCTGAACGTATTTCTTTGCCGTCTCAAGGTCAGGCTTCTCTCTGAAAGAATCGACGCTGAAAATCTCCTTGTTGCTGAGCGAAGGAACGCTCAAGTCGGCCTGAATGTATCCGTATCCTGTTTCTGGTCGGTTTGGCTTCATGCCCAATGTAACGATGGCATCTGATGATGAAGTGAAGTCCAGCGCGGTATTAATAACTCTCTGGAATTCAGCAACGTTCATAACAACGTGGTCTGAAGGAGTAACGACGATGTTAGCATCGGCATCTTCAGACTTGATACGCCAGCTTACGTATGCAATGCACGGAGCGGTGTTGCGGCGGCATGGCTCGAGAAGGATGTGCGAAACAGGCACGTCGGGCAACTGTTCCTTTACAATATCCTTGTACATCTCGGATGTAACGACCCAAACGTTCTCTGACGGACATACATCCTTGAATCTATCGTAGGTTAACTGTATTAGACTTCTGCCACATCCCAATACATCAATAAACTGTTTAGGTTTTTCTGCTACACTCATTGGCCAAAAGCGACTACCTACGCCACCAGCCATAATAACAACATGTTTGTTACTCTGCCTTTTCATTGGATTATACTAAATTTATTTTCATGCAAAAATAAATAAATATATCAACAAAAAGAATCGGATTAAAAAAAAATGACTTATTTTTGCACAAATTATTATCAATAACATAATGAAAGCATTTGTTTTTCCAGGTCAAGGAGCCCAATTTGTAGGAATGGGCAAAGAACTTTATGAGAATAACCCTTTAGCAAAGGAATTGTTCGAGAAAGCAAACGAGATATTAGGTTACCGAATTACCGACATCATGTTCAACGGAACAGATGACGAACTTAAGCAGACAAAAGTAACTCAGCCGGCAGTTTTCCTTCATTCGGTTATCACAGCCTTGTGTCAGGGCGATAACTTCAACCCAGATATGGTTGGCGGCCACTCACTTGGCGAGTTGTCAGCACTTACAGCAGCAGGCGTTCTGTCATTCGAAGATGGTCTGAAACTTGTCTACGCTCGTGCAATGGCAATGCAAAAAGCCTGCGAGGCTGCTCCATCAACAATGGCAGCAATCATCGGAATGGCAGACGAGCAGGTTGAGGCAATCTGCGCCGAGGTAAGCAAAGAAGGAAACATCGTTATCCCTGCAAACTACAACTGTCCGGGACAGCTTGTAATAAGCGGAAACATCGACGCTGTAAACGAGGCTTGTGAGAAGATTAAGGCAGCCGGAGCAAAGCGCGCCCTTCCGCTGAAGGTTGGCGGTGCGTTCCACTCTCCTCTTATGCAGCCTGCAAAGGACGAGCTTGCAGCAGCAATAGAGAAGACAACATTCAACGCTCCTAAGTTCCCTGTATACCAGAATGTAGATGCTCAGGCACACACCGAGCCTGCCGACATCAAGAAGAACCTGATAGCACAGCTTACGGCATCAGTCCGCTGGACTCAGGAGGTACAGAACATGATTGCAGCAGGTGCTACCGAGTTCGTTGAATGCGGCCCGGGAAAAGCACTTCAGGGAATGATTGTGAAAATCTCGAAAGAGGTTTCTGTCTCAGGAATTCAAGGATAAACTAAAACAGGACCGTGCCATGCCGTACGGTCCTTTATTTTTCATACAAAAGAATCTATTTAAAACATTCGGGATTCCTTCGGGATTCGTTCGGGATAAAAGAAACAGATTCTCACTACCGAAATATGATATTAAGGACTTTAAATTTGAATTAAAAACTATGAGTGAAAAGATTACAATCTATCAGGTATTACCAAGATTGTTCGGCAACACGAAACAGCATCCGCATCAGGATGGAACAATCAAAGAAAACGGATGCGGCAAGTTCTCAAGCTTCACCAACGAGGCTCTGAGCGCAATCAGAGAGATGGGCTTCTCGCACATCTGGTACACAGGTATTATTGAACACGCAACTCAGACCGACTATTCGCGCCAAGGCATAGCAAAAGACCACAAGGCTGTGGTGAAAGGAAAAGCCGGCTCGCCTTACGCAATAAAGGACTACTACGACGTTGATCCCGACCTTGCCGACAAGGTTCCAAACCGAATGCAGGAATTCGAGGCTCTCGTAAAGCGCACGCACGACAACGGCATGAAGGTCATCATCGACTTTGTTCCGAACCACGTTGCGCGCCAATATCATTCCGACGCAAAGAGAGAAGGCATTGCCGACCTCGGAGAGAACGACGACGTTCGCAAGGCATTCTCGCCAAACAATAATTTCTACTATATCCCCGACTGCAAACTCGAGGGCGCAATCGACCTTCAGCAGGGCGAGAAGAAGCCGTACATCGAGTTTCCGGCAAAGGCTACGGGAAACAACAGATTTGACCAATGGCCTTGCACCAACGACTGGTACGAGACCGTGAAACTGAACTACGGTGTTGACTACTGCAACGGCGGAACATGCTATTTCGACCCTATCCCCGACACTTGGAACAAGATGCTCGACATTCTCCTGTTCTGGTCGGCAAAGAATATCGACGGATTCCGCTGCGACATGGCCGAGATGGTTCCGGTTGAGTTCTGGGAATGGGTCGTTCCGCAGATAAAGGAGAAATATCCGGAGATTCTGTTTATCGCCGAGGTTTACAATCCAAACGAATATTGGAACTACATAAACCGCGGCAAGTTCGACTATCTGTACGACAAGGTAGGACTATACGACACGCTGAAGGGCGTAACACTCGGCGACCGTTCGGCTTCGCAGATTACGCATTGCTGGCAGAACCTGGGCGACTGCGCTCCACACATGCTCAACTTCATGGAAAACCACGACGAGCAGCGACTTGCATCTGATTTTCTGTTCAAGGGCGGCCTGAAGGCAAAGCCTGCCGTAATAGTAAGTTCGTGCATCAACAATAATCCGTTCATGCTCTACTTCGGACAGGAACTCGGCGAGATGGGCATGGACTGCGAAGGCTTCAGCGGTCAGGACGGACGCACAACAATCTTCGACTACTGGACGATAAACAGCATCTACCGATGGAGAAACGGCGGAAAGTTCAACGAAGACAAACTTACGGCAAACGAGAAGAAAGTACGCTCGTTCTACACCAAGTTGCTAAGCATCATCAGAACAGAGAAAGCCATAAGCGACGGCCAGTTCTTCGACGTGATGTATGTGAACCAAGGCAGCTGGACTTTCAACGACTACAAGCACTACTGCTTCTTGCGCAAATACGAGAACGAACTGCTCGTAATAGTTGCAAACTTCGACGGAATGAAGGCGAAGATGGGCGTAAACCTGCCAATGCACGCATTCGACTATCTCAACCTTCCGAAAGATTTGGGCAAGGTTACGGCAACAGACCTTCTTACAGGCAAGGAAGAAAAGCTGTCGATAGTGCCCGACCATCTTACAAACATCACCGTAGATGCATACAACGGAAAGATTCTGAAAATAACATTCTAATGTTTGCGTAATAAATAAGGTATAAAAAGTGCATTTTTCAAAAAAATGCACTTTTACACAAAATTTTCTCTTTAAAGTTTTGGTAGTTCACAGAAATGTACTACTTTTGCACCGCAATCGGAAATAAAGCCGGTGCAAACAACAAAACATGGGTAAGTCCTATACGGCCAGCTCCCTTCGAATCCTCCAGGGCTTGACGGCAGCAAAGGTAGTTGGTTGTAGCGGCGCGATGTAGATTGCTTACCCGCCTGCCTCTTTAGCTCAGTTGGCCAGAGCACGTGATTTGTAATCTCGGGGTCGTTGGTTCGAATCCGACAAGAGGCTCAAAAAGAGAATAACTTCGGTTGTTCTCTTTTTTGTTTTTAAGCACAATAGTCGACTATAATTTATGAATACATCAAATAGCGAGCGCGATTTCAATCGCATGAGTTTCTATGGACCTCAGAAGGACGGCATCATAGTGGGATCACTATGGTCGATAGGCTTTCTTACGTTCATGGCAAGTCTATCTGTAAGCATTCTGACATTGCCGGCTATGGCTCTGTATATTGTGGCTATCTACGTTATACAAGCCAAGAGTTTCAAGCACTTCAAGACATACGGAGCCGACAAATTTACAGCACTTGCCGATTTCAGATATATGGCTAATATCTGCTTCTTTTCGGCTATCATCTATACACTTGTAATCTTTGTGTACTTCCAGTTTGTAGACAATGGTTACATGGTAAGAGCCATCAATCACAATTTCGACCTTTTCTTGTCCGACCCAGTAATGAAGGCTCAGGCTGAAACTGCAAACGGCAAGGAGACTATACAGGCACTCGAAAAGATAATGAGCACAGCCACCTCTACGCTGGAAGGGTTAAGTCCCGTAAAGATAGCATACAACTTTGCTGTCAGCATACTGATGCAGCACATTATCATCTGCATTCCGCTGTGCATAATTCACTATTTCAGAAGAAACAAATTAAAAGACTAAAATATGGACATTTCAGTTGTTGTGCCTCTTTACAACGAAGAGGAATCGCTTCCGGAACTATATTCTTGGATTGAGCGCGTAATGCGCGAGAACAACTTCAGTTATGAGGTTATATTCGTAAACGACGGCAGCACCGACTCTTCTTGGCAGGTGATAGAAGACCTTCAGAAGAAATCGGACTGTGTAAAGGGCATAAAGTTCCGCCGCAACTACGGCAAGAGTCCTGCCCTGTTCTGCGGATTTGAGCGTGCACAGGGCGATGTTGTCATCACGATGGATGCCGACCTCCAAGACAGTCCAGACGAGATACCGGAACTTTACAGAATGATTACGGAAGACAAGTACGACCTTGTCTCAGGATACAAGCAGAAACGTTACGACCCGCTGTCAAAGACAATCCCTACAAAGTTGTTCAACGCAACGGCGCGCAAGGTGAGCGGAATAAAGAATCTGCACGACTTTAACTGCGGACTGAAAGCATACCGCAAGGACGTGATAAAGAATATCGAGGTGTACGGCGAGATGCACCGATACATCCCTTATCTTGCAAAGAATGCCGGTTTCAGCAAGATTGGCGAGAAGGTTGTGCATCATCAGGCACGCAAGTTCGGCAGCACAAAGTTCGGCGGCTGGAACAGATTTGTGAACGGCTATCTCGACCTCTTGTCGCTGTGGTTCCTGAACAGTTTCGGTCTGAAGCCAATGCACGTCTTCGGCTTTCTTGGCAGCATAATGTTCTTCATCGGTGTATGTGCCTGCGTGGCTGTAGGCGCGCTCAAACTTACGAAGATGTACATGGGAATGCCTTACAATCTGGTAACAGACAGCCCTTACTTCTTCATCGCCCTGACAATGATGATTCTGGGAACTCAGCTTTTCGTGGCAGGCTTCCTTGGCGAGCTTATCAGCCGCAACGCCCCAGAACGTAATAATTACAAGATAGAAAAGGAAATCTGATGCACAAAGTCAGGAAATACAGTCTACGGTTAACGGTCATCCTCGCGATGGCCTTAACTGCATTGTGGCAGAGTTGTTCGGAAATAGACTATCAACTTTACCACACGTCGTACTGCATGATGCGGTTCTATAACGAGAATGGCGACAGCATAGCCATATCCGACTCGTTGCAGATAACCGCCGAGGGCACAGACTCTGTGCTCGTAACCTATGCCCAGGGATACGGCCGCAAGACCATCAGCCTTCCGCTGAGTTACAGCAAGAACAAGGACGTGTTCAAGTTCAGTTTCAAGAACGGCAGCAAGGTTGACGAGGTGAACGTTACGGTTACGCACGACAACTGGCTACATTTCGAGAACATGGACAATCAGCCCTGCGCCTATCACATGATAACGGACATCGAGGTTGAACCGCTCGACAAACAGATAAGAAAGGCTTCGATAACCAAAGGCGAAGTAACATTCGACCGGACAGAAAACATTCATTTCGAATATGAAGATATTAACGCTGATTAGCCTGCTTGCCTTCTCTGTTGCAGCACACGCACAACAGCAGATTGCCGAAGAACAGGCTCAGAAAATTCTTGCACAAGACAACGACAGCGTTGCCCTGTTCAAGGGTGCTGCCGTGGGCGTAGACCTCTTCGGTCTGGCGCGATACAAGTTCGGCTCGTATGGCAATGCCGAGGCTTCGTTGCGCATCAACCTGAAGGATACGTTCTTCCCTATCTTCGAACTGGGCTACGGAATGTGCGACCATACCAACGACGAGACCAATATCAGTTACAAGAGTAAGGCTCCGTATTTCCGCGTGGGATGCGACTACAACATGCTGCGCAACAAGCATCAGGGCAACCGTCTGTATGCCGGCGTGCGATTCGGCTACACCAAATTCAAGTACGATGTTGAGACGCACAATCCGATAGTAGACCCTGTTTGGGGCGGCGAAGAACTATACTTCAACGAATCGGGCATAAGCAGTCGCGCTGCTTGGGGCGAGATTGGACTTGGTTTCGAGGCACAGATTATAAGCGGATTCCACATGGGATGGTCGCTTCACTACAAACGCAAGTTCACGGCAAAATCAACAAAAATTGCATCGCCGTGGTACATTCCGGGCTACGGAAACAACCGCGACACGCAATGGGGACTGAACTACAGTCTGATTTTCGACCTGCATCTGTAAACGCATCAGCATAAAAAACATTCGGTTTAAATGAAAATAGAAGAATCATACACGCAACATAAGATGACTAAATTTCGATGGATATTCCTGCTGGCTCTGATTGCCGCAACGGTATGGATTGTCAGAAGTAACAACGGTAGCGCCAACCTCCGCTACTTCAAGAACAACGGAACGATTTTCGGCACTATCTACTCGGCAAGTTACAACTACGACCGCGACATTCAGGCTGACATCGAAAAGGAACTGAAGAAGGTTGATTTCTCGCTGTCGCCGTTCAACAAAGAATCGGTAATAAGCAAGATTAACCGCAACGAGGACGTTACGCCCGACAGTATGTTCACAAACGTATTCAATCTGGCACAGAGCATTTCTACCGTAACCGACGGCTGTTTCGACATAACCGTTGCTCCGCTCGTAAACGCGTGGGGATTCGGTTTCAAGAAGAAAGACAGCATCACGGCTCAGAAGATTGACAGTCTGCGCGCCATCGTGGGCTACCAGAAAGTAAGACTCGAAGGAGGCAAGATAAAGAAGGACGACAACCGCATAATGCTCGATTGCAGCGCCATTGCCAAAGGCTACGGAACGGACTGCGTGGCTCGTCTGTTCGACCGCTTGGGCATTACGGACTATATGATTGAGATTGGCGGCGAAATTGTGGTAAAAGGTCACAATCCGCATGGCAAGAGTTGGAGGATTGGCGTAAGCAAGCCTGTTGACGACTCGCTTGCCATAGAAACAGAGCAGCAGACAATCCTTAATGTTACGGATATTGCTATGGCAACATCGGGCAACTACCGCAACTTCTACTACAAGGACGGCAAGAAATATGCCCACACCATCGACCCAAAGACGGGCTACCCTGTTCAGCACAGCATTCTTAGCAGCACGGTGCTTGCCAAAGACTGCGCCACAGCCGATGCGTTTGCAACATCGTTCATGGTTATGGGACTCGACAAGGCTAAGGCTCTGCTCGCCAAGCATCCCGAAATTCAAGCCTACTTCATCTATTCGGGCAACAAGGGCGAAAACCTTGTCTATTACACCGATGGCATGAGGAAATGGATGACGAAATAAAAAAAATGCAGTAATAAAGAAAGATTTATTGCTGCATTTTTTTCACTTATCAGAATGAGAATGAATAACCTGCCACAATTCCGACCATACAGTTATAAGCCTCTGTATTGTCTATGTATTATAGACGCTGAAAGCGTCTCCGCTTAGTAACCGTAGGTCGGAACGACCTGCGGAAAATAGTGCACAATCAAAAAAGCACTCTGAAGGAGTGCCCCATCAGTCGTAATGGGCGACCGCTTTCAGGGTCGAAAACATCCGTTTTTTTCTGTCCGCACATCCTACGGATGTTGCGGTTACTGAGAGGTGACGCTTTCAGCGTCATTCTGAATAATCATTTCATGATATAGGGAAATAGCGTTTTTAACACAAATCGTTTTTTTATCGATTAATCGCCCTTTTGTTGTTAACGATAAGCACAAAAAGTCCGGCAACAACAATATTACCGGACTTTGTATATAATAGAAAATGACTATCTCAGAACTTATAGCCTATGATGAATGTAGTTGTTTGGTTATAAAGATCAGATGATTTATACAAAGGTACGTAACCAACCGTCATATCCGCCCCGATAAACAAGCCGTTATCAAACTGAAACTCACCGCTGAAGCAAGCACCAGCATCGAACGACCTACAATATGTATCGTCATCCTCGATAAGCGTGGCAGCATAAGCACCAGCACCAAGCACCAATCTGTTACCAATATGGAATTTGCACATTACTGGCATTTCAAGGTAGAACACATGCTTTTTAAAGCTTCCCCAATAACGCTCATCAAGAAAGGGATTAATACAAACATCTTCATAAGAATCAGTATAAGAATTAAAAGAGAAATTCCATTTTGAATACATCAAATCATACCTTCTTGCGCCCTTGCTGTCAACCATCAAAGACGGCTCTATGCCGATAAGCTTGCCGAGGCAGAACTCATAGCCTGCACCAATCTTCCAACTGAATATACTTTCAGCAACTTTCGAATCGTCGCCGTACAAATTTGCCCAACCGTAACCAATCTTTACATCAAAACGGCTATTCTGTGCAGACGCTACAAACGAAATGGCTACAAATGCCATCAACAAAAATATTTTTTTCATCTATTGCCTTATTAAAATATTAGAATCTGTAACCAAATATCGCTCCCATTGTGAAGTTATGCCATTTATCGTCCAAATCTGTGGCTCCTGTAGCTCCGAGTGTAGAATCGAGTCCCAGAAAGTAGCCGTTGCCGAACTGATATTTACCGCCGAAACAAAAGCCTGAATCGTAGGCATTGTATTTTGTATTATTATCATCTACAAGCGTAGCAAAATAGACTCCTGCACCCAACGACCATTTTTCGCCAATATGGAAATTGCACATTATTGGAGTTTCAAGATAAAGCAGATTTGCGGTTCTGCTAAATTTTACGGTTTTACCTTCCCATTTCCACTTTGTTCCCTTGCTGTTGAGCATAACCGACGGCTCTATGCCGATAAGTTTGCAGACGCGGAACTCGAAGCCTCCTCCAACTTTCCAGTTAAGTTTGTAGTTACAATTCTCTTCGTAGTCATTGCTCAACCAGTTTGCCACGCCCAAACCAGCCTTTACGTTGAAATTACCTTTCTGCGCGGCTGCACTAAATGAGACAGCCACAAAAGCCATCATCAATAATAATTTTCTCATCATTCTTGTTTCTTTCAAATATTAAAAATTTACGGCTGCAAAGATACTACTATTTCCCCTTTTTACGCCACATTAAACTAGCATTTTGCCCGAATATAAAAGATGTTTCTGTTCTGTTAGTAACATACAACTTGAGGACAAAAAACAAACTACCCAAACACCTCTTTGAACAACACGGCAATAGAGCCTTCGCGAAAAACATCGCGGATTGCTCCCCTATTGGGTCTTTTATAGTTCACATCTGCTCCTGCATCTCTCAATGCTGTTAGTATTTGTCTTAAATCCTCGTGTAATTCTGTCGTAAAGACTCGGTCGCCACATTCCCGATGTTCGGCATAGATATACTGCGGCAAAATCTGATTTGCCTGCAATGTAAAACGCCATAAGCACGAATTTCCGCATGAATCGAGCGCATTAACATCGGCTCCGGCGGCAATCATCTTCTTCAGAATGGAAAGAGATGCCGATGCCTTTTCTTTTGTTGAGAAAACATGGAATCCATCACGACCGTTGGAGTTCCATCGGCTCTGCATTACGGCACAGTTTATTGCATCATGAAGAACGGGCGTTCTCCACTCGTTACAGCACGACTCATCTTCAATAAAATTAACATCTGCTCCATTATCGATAAGGAATTCGGCGATGTCATTATTACCTGTTTTCAGAGCCACTTGCAGCGGCGACTGCCCGTCGTCTTTCTTTGGCGGCTGCTTTGCCACACAGTTTACCAGTTCTGGCTGTTTC
>JAEEGF011063757.1_pt1 | contig 13737 bp, 16 predicted proteins | sample 9134171 | NCBI WGS metagenome assembly JAEEGF01 (sample SAMN16246542, study PRJNA631951) | gut metagenome | biome: gut microbiome; feature: rumen; material: AP-attached | host: Bos | place: Iran: Karaj | collected 2018-10
ATAAGTCTTTAATTCTGGAGATTTTGCAGAAACACAGTATTCCGTACGAGTATAACGAAGCGGAACAAACTTTTATTATTTACGGGTATAGATAAAATATGCGAAGCGTAAATGCTTCGCATTTTTTAAAATGATGCGTCCTGATAAAATTCTACTTCACCGTTATTTTTTGCATTTGTGTTCCGCTTGCAGTTCTGATGTTCACGAAGAAATGGCCCTTGCCGAGAACTTCGTTTGCGATGCGGATGTTTCCGCGGGCGATGGCGTGCATTCGCAGTACGTTTTGACCGAGGCTGTTGAACACGCTTACGCTGCGCACGTTGCCCGCACCGTTGTCGATAAACCAACTGCCGTTTTCATGGTGCAGCAGGTTGCCTGCGAGTGCGCTTCTCGCGGGGGTAATGGCGTCGATTACCTTTGGTGTAGTGGTGGTGAGCAAAACGGCGGTGATGGATTTGGCGGGGAGCGTCATCTTGAAACTGTTTATGCTGTAGCTCGTCGCAGTGGTGGTTCCGCCCTGCGCATTTGCTCCAACTGCATTTTCTTTCAACGCGTTGCTTGTGTGCGAAACGAACGTTTCACCTTTGAGGTTCTGCAAGGTGAGCGTTTTGACCTTTCCGTCGGAGGCGAAGTTCGCCAAATTGAGGTTCACATCCTGGGCGTCCTTTTCGGCGCGGTTCACGAAGATGACTGTGAGCGAATCGCCCTTGTTGCTTATGGAACTGTAGGCGGATACCAGCGAGTCGTTGCTGGAAGTTGATTGCACTCGGTTCGGGTGGCCGTAGCGGCTGAACAGGTGCACCGTTTCGTACATTCCGTCGCCCCACGTCCACGGGGTGAAAATCTCCACGCCGTTATCTTGCATGGTGCCGAGGAACGATGCGTAAATGAGGGCCGTTACCATGGGGTCGTTGTCAATGATGCTTGTTTCGGTAATGCCGAGCGTAATGCCGTGATCCTTGCCGAAGTACTTTTCGAGCCACTGGTTGATGCGAACAAAGATGTAGGACTTGTAGCCTTTCTCCTTGTTGCTCCAGTCGCATTTGCCCGTTGCGCAGCGTATGCCGTTACCGCCCTTGTAGTAGTAGGTGGTGTCGAACAGTACGCGGTGCCAGTTGATGCGGCTTTCGTAGTCGGTTTCGCCGGGATACCAGTGGATGTCGAATACGTCGAGGAGACGCATGCCGCTCGCCTTTTGTGCTTTGGCGATTTTCTTGGTGAAGAATTCCAGCCAGCAGTATTCCTGGCCGTCAATTTTGGGCCTGCTTTCGTCGTTGTAGGCGCTGATGTGGCACCATTGCCATTCGTTGGCGACTACCGGGCCGGTGAGCTTGATGTCGCCCCAGGCGGCGCGGGCCTTTTTCGCCACATCGATGTAGCGTTCAACAAGGAAGTCGCCGGTGACGGGCAAGTCCAGGTCGTTGTGGGTGCCGCGCCAGATTTCTATCTCGTTGTCCATGCTCCAGTATTTAAAACGGCTCATGTCGAACTTGAGTTCATCCTTCCAGTGCGGGATGATTCCGACTGTGGAATCGGCGGGCCATTCCATGTTGTAGAGCGTTGCGTCACCCGCCTTAATGAGCGTCTGGCCGTCTTCTGAGACTTCGCCACCGCCCGCAAGGTCGAATGCCCGTGACGGATACGAGCCGTGTTCCTGTTTCCAGTTCCAGTCGGGGAAGTTGTATTCGGTGCTGCTTGCCGCGTAGCCCGTGAGTTGGAAGGCGTACATGGCGTCAACTCCTGGCATCTTGTCGAGCACCTTTTTCGCCGTGATGTCCCAGTCGTGGTCATAAACGTTGTTGAACCAGTCGGGATGAACGGTGAGTTTTTTGCTCCAGTTGTAGCGCGTGGAATTGTTGCCGTTGTTCGCTCGCATCATGTGAATGCCCGCGTCGAGCATCTGGGCGATAAACGCTTCTTCGGTGGAGTCGCTTTCGACCTTGGTGTCACTCACCTTGTCAATGTTTCGCCCGTACAGGTACGGAGAAATTTTCTTGATGCCTGCGTTCGCATCAACGGTAATGTCGATGGCGAGAGCGGGGGCGGCTGCGAATAGTGTCCCGAAAGTGACCGTGGCAAAAAATTTTGAATATCCCATAAACAACGCCTTTAGCCGCTAAATAAGCGGCTTTTCCATAAATATATACTAGAAAATCGGGAAAATTGTGTGGATTACGCCTGCCTGTGGACATATTTGACAACAGTCACGTGGTTGTACAGGTTATAAAAACACACGTTACATACTAAAATTAAAAAACGTAGGTGTTAGTATGTAAAAATTGTGCTAAAAAAGGCGCAAAAAGACTTTTTGGAGTCGGTTTCCGGCAGCTTTATTGCATTTAATGCTCAAAATGGATTGATTTTGTTGTTTCTTTGTACGTAAATTACATACTAGAAGGCTTTAAATTGAAAATAGTATGTATTGAAATAAACTAACCAAATGATGTTTACATACTAAATGGATGTTTTCGGCGATTTAGTATGTAATGTAGTGCATAATGCAGTGCAAAAAAGGGGGCGAAAGCGTCCACCCTTTTTCGGACAAGAGAAAAACGTGGTTACGCAAGTGGTCGTCGGTGTTGGATGCGAGAATGTTGAACATAATCCGTTTCCAGAGTTCAAGAAGGTCTTTTTTGGGCGCTGCTCCGGCAGACTTGATGAAGGCGGCGATTTCGGTGTATCCGCAGTCTTCGTCTCCGTCAGTGTGGCCGAGCAGGGCCATTGCTGATGTATAGTGGATTCTGCGTTCGATTTTTCTGTCGAATCTTTTTACGAGAACGGTGGAACCGTATCGCGAGATTTTTTCAAAGCGACTTTCCGAAACGTTCAATCCGCACAATTCCGCAAGTTCATAGACCGTTTTTTCCCAAGCGCCGCAGTTTATCTTGTCGTTTTTGGAAGGAAACTTTGCTATCCAAAGGCTGCCATCTGGCGCAACAACGTTTGCTTTTGGGCGTGCGCTTCTTCGGGTGGTATTTTTTCTGGAGTTCGATGTCGTGGAGCTTTTGTCCGAGTTCGTCGTCTGCGGCGACCTTGAGAAGGTCGGTGTCCATGCCACTTATGGCGTGGAGGACTGCTGCGTAAATGCCGATGGCCACTGCCGCGTAACCTTTTTTCACCGCCCATACCGATGCTCGGCTGACGCCCGTCCTTTCGGCAGCAAGCGCAACAGAAATTTTCCGACGCATGTGTGCTAGACGGATCTGTTCTCCTATCTGTTCAAGGATTTTACCGGTTTTCGGCAGTAGAGTTACGCTTTTCTTACCCATGTAAGTCTAGCAGAATGTTTTGCTTCTTCTCAAAAAGAACCTCTATAAGACTTTGCGTCAATCATTCTGCTGAGACATCTGTTTCGGTTTGTCTTTGTAGATGTAGTTCGGGGAATGTTTGATGAATACGGCGTGTAGCCATTCTTTGAGCTCTTCAAGCCCCATCTTTGTGTATTGTTGCAGCTTGCCATCGTAAACGATGGCTGCTTCGTATTCGCTGGTGTCGTCTTCAGGCGGGAAAATTGCGACTAGGTCCTCGCAGTACTTGAGTCTGAGTACTGTCATTTCGTTGGTTTGTTCTTCCTCGAACGGAACCTTGATTTCGTTCAGGTATTCCTTCACTTTTTCCATTACCGGAGTCTCTCAGGCGTACACATAAAACAGCAGCAACAAGCCCAAGAAAGAAAGACTATTACAAATGTCCTTATTTTTTTTATCAAGTCCATAACCTCTGCTCGTAAAGAGCTCCTAGCGCATCAGCCTGTTCCAAAGCGCATCTTCTAGATTGCGTCTGGAATCTACGATGGCGACAACGAAAACCTGATTGATGAGTTTGAGTCCGTCTTGCATGGCCTGGAATGTTAAGAATGTTGGACTGAATTTGGAACTAAACATAGTCTGTTTTTATTGGGATGACAAATATTTTTGGGAATATGTTCGTTTAAAACATAAAATGCAAAACTTTTAATCCGGGCATCCATGATGATATGTCACAAAGCGATATCCCTTCATAGATCCGCAGATGGTATTTGGTTTATCAAAAATTTCTTTTCCATCATCCCTTGAAAAATTCGGAATAAATAAATATTCTACATATTCATTCTTTGATATATCAATGTTATATAAGGGAAAAACCAATTGATTTTCCCCACAATAACCTATCAGCTGAATTTTCAGCGAATCGTTTTTCAATTGTTCCATAGAGTCTTGTGGCAGCGAGAAAAATGAAACGACGGAATCATACAACACAGTATTTTCATTAGACACAACAAGTCTCAACGAATCAAGCGTTTCGGGAGATCTAGCAGAAATAGAGACGCCGCATCTACCCCATTCATCGGAATTATAAGGGAAACATCCCAATAGCGAAAAACAGGAAAAAAGAAGTAAAATATTGAATCTAATCAAAGTCATATCGTTAAAAGATTTACTCTGCTCAAAAAGAGCCGTTATAAGGCCTACTTCCTGAATATACCTTATTTTATGCGGAATCGCAAACGGTTGACGTAAAAAAGCAGAAACGTAGGATGTGTGCTGCCGAAGGGGCTGTAGATTTTTACGGGTATTTCGCTCCGGGAATATCTTTCAGGATTTCTTTCCAAAAGTCACGGAATTCTTTTTCGGTGACGGTGCCGCCTGCGCTGAGTAGGCGGTAGTGTTCGCCTTGCCAGTGGTATTCGACGGGGGATGCGTCAAAGCCGTTGCGTTGGTAAAAGTCGCGGCGGCGGTTCCTGCGTTCGAGTTCCTCGGCGTCCTTGGAATCTTCTTCGACCTCGATATCGACGACAATGCGCGTGTCGGGGTGTTGCCTGCGGATAGCTTGCAGAATTTTCGAGCCGAACCCGCGGCAGCGCAGTTCTGGAACGACCGCGAAATAGACGATGTTCGTGATGTCGCCGTGCGAAATGGAATTTGAAAAACCGCAGAACTTGGGAGTCGCGGCAATCTCGGTCGCGGTATTCTTGACTGCGGCAATTTCATTGTTGCCATTTCCGACGAAGTTCTCGCAGAACTTGGTGGGGGCGGTGTCCTCGCCATCAGTCTTGTCGAAAAACGCCCAGAATTCCCGCTTGATTTTGTCGTCGAGCAAGTGCTTTATCGGGATTCGTTCGTTCGCCGGGAACGCCGATTCGTACAGCGCCTTGACCTGCGGCAACCAGGGGGAATTTTTTGTAACATCGAAAAACTGGAGCATGGGTGATTCTTTTTATGAAAGAATAGTATGGCTGCGTTCAATCGTCAAGGCTTTGTGAAAGATTAGATGGGCTGGAGGTGCGTTTTCGAAAGGCTTTCGATGTTTTTATGCTTTTCGGTGGCGTTTATAAATCTTTTATAGGGCGTTTGGGGCAAAAAGTGATACCAAAAGCTGAAAAAATTGAAATTTGGTAACACATTTTTTGTTTTGTATGTAATGATTTGTGCTTGGGACGGGGCGAATGTGTTACCAAAACAGAGCTTTTCTGCGATTTGGTAGCATTGAAAAGCGATTCATCGTGCAAAAATGAATAAAAATGGTTAGTTTGTTCCTATTTTGTGATACCAATTTTTGAAAAAATTGCAATTTGGTATCATTTTTCGCAAAAAAGTACCCCTCGAACAGGGCAAATCTCTTTAAAAAGTGTATTTTTAATCAATACTTTCTTGATTTGTCATAGGCGTATTTTGTGCTAAAACAGGGGAATGTTGGAAAAACTTAATCGATGAATTTTAGGGCTTTTACGAATGAACGAACGGATAAAAGAACGTGTTATAGTAAAGTATAATCCCAAGTATTATGATGCGAAGGGCGTATATACTAAAGATGAATGGACCGAATTCTCTGACATCGGTAGGCTTTTCGATGGGAAACGTCTATCTATAGAAGAGTACTTGGAGGCGGAAAACAACTTTATCGCATTTGTTAACGATTGCCTAGACATAGCTGGATGTCGCTATTTAACAATAAATTGGAGTTGGGAATACGAAAAAAAAGTTTTTAGGGATCGTATTAAAAACGTTTGTAAGTTGGATCCGAGTTTTGACGAATCGGAATGTTTGACGTTAATCCATGAAATCGAGGCGAAAAATAGGGTCTCGATTCCCATCGCCATGTATCTGTTTAAACTCATGTTACGCAATGCATTTAATTTAAGCCTCAGCAATAGAAAAAGAAAAATTAAGTTCTATATGGGTTATGAATACTACTTGCATTTCTTTACATGCATCGACAGCGAAACTCTAAAGAAAATTGCGGATAAACGCAATTTGTATGTCGTGTGGTAGCATTTTTAATGGCCATCATCAAGAGGAAAACGTAGGAAAATCAATGACGCGGAAAAACATGGATAATAATTTGATGTTTAATGACGGTGTCTCGGTATCTGGCGAAATCTGTGGGTATGCCTATGTAGATCTCGGACTAAAAAGCGGTTTGAAATGGGCCACCTGCAATGTGGGAGCCAGTAAGCCAACCGAATTTGGCAACTATTTTGCATGGGGTGAGACTACTCCCAAGAATGACTATAGCTGGAAAACGTATAAATGGTGTTTGGATAGTCATAAAACTCAATCAAAATATTGTACATCGCGTAAGTACGGGGATGTCGATAATAAGGTTGTTCTAGATGACGAAGATGATGTGGCCACTGTAAAATGGGGAAAAGAATGGCGAATGCCTTCTATTGCTGAATTGACTGATCTGTATAAAAATTGTAATTGGGAATTTGTACAAGACTTTAACGGCAGTGGTGTTGCAGGATTGTTCGGAACCAGTAAAAAGAACAAGCAAACTATATTTTTCCCTGCCGCGGGATATCGTTGTCTCACTCATTTCGGGAAGGTCGGCGAATATAGTTATATCTGGTCATCGTCGCTTGACAAAAAATATCCTGATGGTGGCTATAGCTTAGGATTTTGGGAATTAGGAGGAAATTTGAAGGGCGATTACCGCATGTACGGACAAAGTGTACGTGCTGTTGTAAGGTCAAACATGAATTTTTAACAAGATACGCATGATGAAATTGACAAGTGCAAAATTGATATCCAAATTGAAGCGGCGGCTACAGTCGCTGGGGTTTACGTACTTCAAAGAGACTGGCGTTTCGGGAACTTTCAAAATGAAGGTGGATGGTGATTTGTACCTTACTTTGTCCTTGACGATAGATCGGTGGAATGATTCCATGTTTACAGGGGAATATTCTCTTTCGCCTACAACGAGGTGGGGCTATACCATAGGCGACATACCTCGCGATTCATACAAAAGGATCTCTTATGTTCTGACCGATGAAGAACGAGCGCGTTATTCGAAGGAAGAAAATCCTAACGTAAAAGATTTGTGGTGGGATGGAATGGATGATACGGATGTCAATAGCTTTTTGGAAGTTGTTGAATTAACGTACAAAAGATTTTCTTCTGATTCCGATCTTGTAAAACGGATTCATCAAAGCAATGATGCGAAGATGCTGGCGAAGCTGTCGCAAGAAACGATAGATTGCGTAAACAAAGGTGATTTTGCTCAAGATTTAGAATGTCAACCCAATAAGGAAATAGATTTCATTCCTTTTGAGTGGTTTAAAGCGGCGGAAACTGTATTGAAACAAAATGGTTCTACTTTGCATGAAGCGAACGTGATTCAATTGGCTTCTGATGCGTATCGCCGTTCCGTTTTGGATGGCTGCGTTGAAATGAAACGCGGAAAAACTTCATCGGTATCCAAAGCCGTTGCAGAAAATGTTGTTGCAGAAAAGACTATCACGCCAAAAGAAAAACAGAAAATAGAGGATGCGGCTCGTAGAAAAATCGGGAAACAATATGGATTCAAGCAATCATCTTGGAGCAATTGGATGATTAAGGACGGCTATTTCTTCTATGCATCGCATGTTGATTTTGGAAAGGTTTCTTTTTACGTGAAGCCCTGCTATTATGATGATTTAATCTGGAACGATGTAAAGGTAAATGATTGGAATAGTCCTGACAGCTATCGAGCTATCGCGTCTTATGCACCTGCTTTTCTTTTGTCTAAGCGAGACATTCCTTTGATAAAAAACAACGATTTTACGATGGAAAATTGTGAAATGGTTTGGGATAAAGTTTTCAAGTGTTTGCAAGAACAGATGGAAACCTTCTTGTCGAAGAATCCCGATGTTGAGTCGTTCACTCTTGAAGACCATGATTCCGCTGGTTTAAGCGAAAATGTTGACTTGGCCCGTATGCTTGAAATGCTATACCGGAAAAGGTATGAGGACGCGCTCGCTTTGGCGATTTCGCTGATTGAAAAGGGTGAAAACGGAGGCAAAACTTGGGTGTATGGCGACTCCACTAAAAGCATATATGACTATATAGTCGATTGCTGCCGTTCGCACCTCGCTCACGCCTGAGTTTCTTGTTTGTCTTGTAATATTAAGTCGAGATTGATTTGAGCCTCTTCAAGCCCTTGCTCGGCTGCTTTTTGAAACCATGACACAGCTTCCGATTTGTCTTCGGGAACGCCATCTCCTTTAAAACACCTTACGCCGAGATTGAATTGAGCCGCAGCAAGTCCTTGCTCGGCGGCTTTTCGGAACCAAAAGGCGGCTTGCGCCTTGTCCTCGGGAATGCCATCTCCGTTAAGATACCTTACGCCGAGATTGTTTTGGGCCGTTGCAATTCCTTGTTCAGCGGCTTTTCGGAACCAAAAGGCGGCTTGCGTCTTGTCTTCGGGAACGCCTTCTCCGGTAAGATACATAACGCCAAGATCGTTTTGAGCATTCCCGTCGCCTTGTTCTGCGGCTTTACGATACCAAATGGCAGCTTCTTGTTTGTCTTCGGGGACGCCGCACCCGTAATCGAACATCCTTCCAAGACTGTATTGAGCTGATGAATTTCCTTGTTCCGCCGCTTTGCGATACCAAAAGACGGCTTTTTCATTATCTATGTGAACACAAGAACCTTCTTCATACGCCGTCCCAAGTTTGTACTGAGCCATCACATCGCCTTGCTCTGCGAGTTCTCGCAAACACCATGCTTCGATAAAGTCGAGTCCATCTCTTGATGAGCCGTCATCATATGACCATGCAAAACGAGTCTTCATTTGATTTGGAGTCGCTCGGAACTCCACAATCTTATCCAAAACTTTTTGCCTGTCTCCTGCATGTAAATACGTTATAAGCGTGTAATATTCATAGCATTTTTCCTCTTCTGGAAAATAGGAATCAGGATCGGGATTCTCTTTGATAAAACGTTTTATTTCGTCGTCAAATTGCCGAAAAACCTTATCCCAAATCTTTTCGATTTCTTCATCGGAATATTTCTGGATTTTTTCTAATTCATACTCAGCTTCACGCTCATTCGTTCTAATGTCAAAAAGATCGGGGGTCTCCAGTATTCTTACGCCATCTAATGAAAACGTACCATTTCCCCTCAAGCTCATGGGTTCTTTTTTGTTGCTGGATATTTCGAAAATATCCCACCATAAATCGTCTATATAAAGGGGCTTGACGTACAAAGTTGCTTCACTATAACAGTTGAGATGTTTCAAATAAAAATAATATCCACCTTCAACTTTCCAATTGATGAAACTATGTTGTTTCCATCCGTATTTTTTGGAAACGATTCTTCTGCATAAAGTATCTTTTTTTTCTAAATTACTCAACGCTTTGTTGATTTCTCTTTTTCCTGGCTTTTTTGGATTCATAGTTTCCTGTCTAACAAAAATTTCACTCAAGATTCTCTATGTCATCACATGGGTATAATCCGATTCCTGTAATCTTTTCGGATTTCAACATGTTTGCTAATTTTTCTGAGATGTATTTTGTGGTTACATCCACATCCGGGAAAAAAAGCATATCGTATTTTTCGCTGTCATGTATTCTTAATACATCCAAAACAACATATATATCATTAGGGAATAACTCATCCTCATATTTCTTCATTTCTTCCAGACTATTTATCCGTAACACTGGAGCATTCTTTATTTCTTCCACATTCGAAAATGCTAATTCCGGCCATATTTTCATAGGTTCCGTTGTTTTTTTGAATATGGTTTTGTCGAAATCGATCATAGAATAATCATTAGGCAAAATATGAAGACAATAATAGGGGTGAGCAACTCCCTTATGATCTGTAACTGTTGCTTCATAATACCGATGCTCAGGCAACTTACACTGTTCAAAAATGTTTTTTACCCGTTCATTTATCATGAATCCGGGCACATTAACGCCTGAACTAACGAGATCCGTCAATTTGGACCCCTTCTCTAAATCAAATCTTAAGTCTGGCTTAAAATCGGGGAACTCTTCATCAACCAGACTCCAACATGAATCCATTGTTTTTTTATCGGCGAAAGTTAACTGTATAGCATTTCGCCCTATTTCTTTTGTAACGGAATTGTCTAATCTATAGTATTTCATGGCACGTTCCAACAATTATTAATTCTTAATTATTAATTCTTAATTTTTCTACGAATGTCCTCACCTTCTCCACATCTTTCACAGCAGGACTGGTTTCAAATTTAGAATTTATATCGATTCCAGCAAACTGCGGATGCGAAAATTGTTTGATTCGTTCTACGCTTTCTGCTCCTATACCACCGCTTAACAAAAATGGCGTTTTGCCTTTGTATTCGGCAAGTACCGACCAGTCGAACGATTCGCCGCTTCCACCGTACGAAGGCGTAGCCGTGTCGAACAAAAAATAGTCGCACAAGTTTTCGTACTGACTTGTTTTCTGCAAATCTTCGGCTTTTGCAATTTGAAATGCTTTAATAACCAGACAATTGCACGTGCTTTTCAACGAACGTACAAATTCAGGCGTTTCGTCGCCGTGCAACTGAATGCCATCGCAGTGAAAGGTTTCCACAGTTTTGGCTATTTCGTCGATGTCGGCATTCACAAACACCGCAATCAAATTTTGCCGCAATGGGCGGAACGACGGCACTTCCGAAACATAGCGCTTTGAACGTGGATAGAAAATCATTCCCATAAAATCCACGTCTAAATCGACAATTGCCTTCATATTTTCGGAATCACGCATTCCGCACACTTTTATCAACATTGCTCTATGTTTTGAATAAATGTTTTCAACGCTTCACCCGGATTTTGTTCTTTCATAAAGCATTCTCCGATAAGAAATCCTCTATAGCCAACATTCCGTAATTCTTTCACAGTCTGCGGATTACTTATGCCGCTTTCGCTCACGAGCAAAAAATCCTTCGATAGTTTGTCGGCAATGTCAAACGACCATTGCACATCGGTGACGAACGTGCCCAAATGACGGTTGTTCACGCCGAGCATATCGGTTTCAGGCACGACTTTACTCAATTCCGACACGGAATGAACCTCGAACAAAATCTCCAGACCAAGCTGGTGGGCGGTTTCAACCAATTTTTTCACCATCGGAGCCGAAAGCGTAGCCGCAATGAGCAACACGGTGTCGGCACCGGCAAGTTTCGCCTCGTACAACTGATATTCGTCAACAATAAATTCTTTGTACAAAATTGGAAGTGAAACCGTCGGGCGCACCATTTCGATGAAGTGTTTGGAGCCGCCGAAATACTTTTCGTCAACCAATATGGAAGCTGCCGAGGCACCATTTTTTTCGTACAACGGCACCACGTCGGTCGGCACTGCGTCAGCGTGAATCCATCCTTTTGAGGGTGATTTCCGCTTAAATTCCGCAATGATTCCCGACTGGCTTGCCAACAGCGTATCGTGCATGGAACGTGGTTTCAGCGGATTTTCAGCTAAAAACTGCTCCACACGTTTGGTAAGTTCGTAAAACGGCAGTTTTTGTTTTGCCGCATCAACTTCAACACGCTTATTATCAACAATTTCCTCCAAAATGTCAGCCATAGCTTACGAATTTAGTTCGATGTATTTTTTCAAACATTGCAATGCACGTCCGCTTTCCAGCGATTCTTTTGCAAGCGACAGACATTCGTTGAACGTCTTTTGTTGTTCAATCACGTGGATTGCGAATGCGGAGTTTATAAGAACTACGTTCTTTTGTGCCAAAGTTGCCCTGTTTTCCAGTACGGCGTCGAAAATCTCCTTTGCTTCTTCCAGCGTGCTTCCACCGTAGATTTCCTTAGGATTGATGACCTGCATGCCAAATTCTTCAGGTTGATAGACGTGTTCTTCTTCATTATACACTATTTTGAAACTTCCAGTAAGCGAAATTTCGTCGTAGCCGTCTATGCTGGTTACAATGCCATATTTTATACCAATTCGTTGATATACTTGATGATACAATCTCTGTTGGTCTAAGTTTGCCGTTCCAAGCAACTGATAATCGGGATTGCAGGGATTTACCAGCGGACCTAACAAATTGAAGCACGAAGGAGTTCCCAGTTGTCCCAGTGCTTTTCGGGCAGGACCAACCCATTTCATTCCTTTGGCGAACAATTGTGCGTGTTGGTGAACAAAGCCACATTCTTCCAAACTGCGTTTCAGCGCATCGTTGTCGGCTGTAAACTTAACGCCGTGGGCTTCGAGCACGTTGCTCGCACCACTCACCGACGAAGCGGCGTAATTTCCGTGCTTTGCAACCTTGTAGCCAGCGCCAGCAACTACGAAACACGAACAAGTTGAGATGTTGAACGTATTTTTCCCGTCACCGCCAGTACCGACAATGTCAATCACCTGATACGGTTTCATATCGGTGTGAACGCCAGTTTCCAACAAACCGTCGCGTAATCCTAAAATTTCATCAACGGTAACGCCGCGAGTTTGAATGCCCATCAATATTGCGGCGATTTGCATATCGGAATATTTTTGGTCAACAATTTCGTGCATTATTTCTTTTGCCTCGTTTCGGGTGAACGTTTCTTGAGCAACAATTTTTCTTAAACAATTTTCCATATCACATTAGTTTAAAATCCAGTTTTTCATTATTTGTTTTCCGTCGGGAGTAAGCACTGATTCGGGGTGAAATTGAATGCCGCGCACGTCGTATGTCTTGTGACGCAGAGCCATTATAAACCCTTCCTTGCTTACCGCAAGAATTTCCAAATCGTTTGGTAGCGAATCCTTGTCAACAACCCATGAATGATAGCGTCCGACGGGAATTTCCTTGTCAAGATTATTGAACAAATAATCCTCTTTTACAATATCGGTTGGCGTTTGAACTCCGTGGAACACGTTGGATAAGTTTGTCAACGTACCTCCGAATGCTTCGCCGATGGCTTGTTCGCCAAGGCAAATTCCCAAAATCGGTTTCTTGCCGGCGTATGTCTTAATCACGTCCATCAGCAAGCCCGATTCTTTTGGGATGCCTGGTCCGGGACTGAGTAAAATCTTGTCAAATGCCTCCAGTTCGTTCATTTGAAACTGGTCGTTTCGAAACACGCTCACTTCCACGTTGAGTTCTTTCAACAAGTGGTACAGGTTGTACGTGAAACTGTCGTAATTATCAATCAATACTATTTTCATATCGTTCAGTTTTAAGCTTCCTCGGCAAGTATGATTGCTCTGCGCAATGCACCTAATTTGTTGTTAACTTCTTGTAGTTCGTATTCTTCGTCGCTTTGGGCAACAATGCCGCCGCCTGCCTGAAACCACAATTCATTGTTTCTCGAAACGAATGTTCTGATTGTAATTGCCTGATTCAGAGAACCGTCGAAACCGATGAATCCGACGCAACCGCCGTACATTCCGCGATTGTGCGGTTCGTATTCGCTAATCAGTTGCATAGCACGGATTTTTGGCGCTCCGCTCAATGTTCCTGCGGGGAACGTGTCCATAAACGCCTTGACTGGATTTTTGTCGTCGTCCAGCGTACCGCTCACACGGCTTAC
>JAEEGF012151514.1_pt1 | contig 13737 bp, 11 predicted proteins | sample 9134171 | NCBI WGS metagenome assembly JAEEGF01 (sample SAMN16246542, study PRJNA631951) | gut metagenome | biome: gut microbiome; feature: rumen; material: AP-attached | host: Bos | place: Iran: Karaj | collected 2018-10
GTTGGGGCGTGCGGTCATCGCTTCACATTATCTGTTTGCGGTTTCCCTTGAAGGCGTGATGAGAATCCTGTTTCTGATCGTGGCGATCCTTGCCGGCAGTTTTGTGCTGAGCTATGTTGCCTATGTGTTTCCCCTTCATGCATTCTATGAAAACAGCATTACCGGACAGATTAAAAATGCATTTGCTCTGGCAGCTGCCAATCCTGGAGAAACACTTTTAATCTGGATCAGTTTTGCTGTACCGGTTATTGCATTTCTCCTGCTGCCGCCAGTTGCTGTCGCATATCTTGGCTCTCTATATATTCTGTTCGGAGTATCTGCACCGGCCTATTTTGCCGCAAAGCATCAGGCAAAGGTATTTGCCCGATTTGACAACGCATGGGACACAGCAGACCATCAAAGTGAAGAATAAGAAAAGGACAGGTGGTAAGAAGAGTTACCGCCTGTCCTTAAACGTTGTGCAGGTCAACGATCGTATAGAATTCGTTTATATAGGCCAGAATCAGCTCGGGATGTGCTGTCAGAACGGACCGTAAACAGCATGCCTTCCGGCAATGCGATTCCGTCAAAAAACGGAAGCGACCTGCACAGAGCACCTGACTCGATGGGAATGGCGATATTTTGTCGAAAACCTTCCAAGTCATCGATCAGGAAAATGCTGCTGACATTTCCCACCAGATCGGCATCCAGTTTTGCCGCTTCATTATAGTTGAGAGTTCCCTCTGTCTTCCCGGAAAGATCCACCATAAACAGATTTATCCGGACCAGGACTCTGCCATCCCCGTTTATATCGTCAGCCACACTCCGGATTCGTTCCTCCAGTTCTGCTATGGTTTCATCCGGAAGCTCGTAGAGCGAGATAACACCAACATTGTAATCCGGCTTCGGCGTCAGCAGCCCGGGAAGAAAAGCGTACAGAATAACTGCGACTGCCGCAGCGGCAATCAACACATGCCCCCAGTGATACCACCACCATGTTTTCCATTTCTCTTTCATGCCGTCACTGCCTTTTCAAACTATTGCTGCTATGCTATTATAGGAAAGGCGGGCATGAAAGTCAACTTCCGGAAGATTTTGTACAGTGAAGCCTTTTTCGCTAGGCAGATTAAGGAGACTCAAAATGAAAAAAACAGCCTGCGTAAGCATCCTTTTTCTTCTGCTTGCTCTTATTGCAGGATGCGGACAGCAAAAAATAGCCAGTCTCCCGATAGAGAATATCGTACAGGAAAAAGAGAATACATTTGCTTGTTCTTTTGACGGTGTAAAGCACCGATTCCTACTGGAACTCCCGGAGGAGACACAAGGGGCGCCGTTGGTACTTATGTTGCCGGGATATGGAAACACAGCGGAGGCTTTCCGGCTGCAGACTGGATTTGAAAAGGATGCCGTTCCGAGGGGATATGCGGTCGCCTATGTGACCGGCGCACCGGATCCAAGCATGCCGACATCGTCAGTCGGCTGGAATTCGGAAGCCGGCACAGAGGGAAACAGAGATGTAGAGTTTCTGACCGCTCTGGCGGAGCACCTTCAGGAGATATATGCGCTGGATAAGACCCGGATCTATGCTGTTGGCTTTTCCAATGGCGCTTTTATGATCCACCGCCTGGCCATGGAAACGCAAGGCACTTTTGCTGCCTTTGTCAGTGTTGCCGGCATGATGAAAGAGAGCGTCTGGGAAGAGCGCCGGGATACCAATACTGCAGGTTTCTTCCAGATTACCGGTGAGAAAGATGACGTTGTTCCCAAAAAAAGTGATGGAAGCGCCGCGTATGCCAAGGCACCGGCAATTGAAGACGTCATGGAATACTGGGCAGATTCCAATGGACTGAAAGAATCAGAAACAATGCAGATTGGAAACGATTCCGTGCTGAAAAAATACAGAGGTAAAGATACATTCCGACAGGTCTGGCACCTGGTCATATCTGATGGGCATCATTCCTGGCCGAGCGAACAATATAATCAGATCAACACAAATGCACTGATATTAGAATTCCTGGACTCCCAGGGATCCTAACCCATTCCATAGGAGGAATACAATATGCTGAAAGACCATGGCTTTTATAAAGGGATCAATCTGGGAGGATGGTTTTCTCAATGCGATTACAGCGAAGACCGGCTGAACAACTTTATTACAGAGGAAGACTTTGCCAGAATAGCGGCCTGGGGATTTGATCATGTGCGCCTTCCCGTCGATTACAACATCGTTCAGGATCCAGATGGAACTATGAAAGAAGAAGGACTGCGCCACATCGACAGGGCAGTTGCTTTCTGCGATCGGAACGGTCTGAACGTGGTGCTGGATCTTCACAAAACTCCCGGTTTTTCCTTTGATCCACAGGAAAACGAACTTGGATTCTTTGTGTCGGAAAAATACCAGGATCTTTTTTATACAATCTGGGATTGTTTTGCGGAAAGATACGGCGACCGTTCCGGGACGATGATGTTTGACATCCTGAATGAGATCACCGAACCGGAATATCTCCCGGCGTGGAAGAAGATCTCTGCCGAATGCATCCGGCGGATCCGGGAACATGCCCCGGAAATACGGATCCTGCTCGGCAGCTACTACCACAACAGTGTTATGACGGTGAAAGACCTTCCTGCACCTTACGATCAGAATGTGATCTACAGTTTCCATTGCTATGAGCCGCACCGCTATACACATCAGGGAGCCTATTGGGAAGCAGGCCGTCGGGATATCAGCGAGCGGATCCGCTTTGCCGATTCCGGTACAACGACGGGATTCTTTGAAGATCTGTTCGCTTCTGCCGTGGAGAAAGCCACATCTGAGGGAACGGAGCTGTACTGTGGGGAATACGGCGTTATCGATGTGGTGCCGCCGGAAGACGCCCTGTTCTGGTTCAGAACGATTCATGAGGTGTTTGAAAAGCACCAGATCGCCAGGTGCCTGTGGAGCTATAAGGAGATGGATTTCGGACTGGCAGATCCACGTATGGATGCTGTACGGGCAGAGATGCTGACCATCATCTGAGGAGTAGAGAGGGACTTAAACATGAACGTACTGGAAGCAATTCACACCAGACACAGCTATCGAGGACCTTTTCGCTCGGATCCGGTCCCGAGAGAGGATCTGCTCACGATTATGGAGGCCGGACTGGCCGCGCCATCCGGATGCAACAAACAGACTACGAGTCTTCTTGCGGTCGACGATCCGGAAGTGCTGCGAAAACTGCATTCCGTGATCACCCCTCCTGTTGGGGAAACGGCACCCGCCATGATCTGTGTCCTGACACAAAGGATCAACGCCTATCGCGACCGCTGCTATGCCGTGCAGGACTATGCTGCGGCTATTGAAAACATGCTGCTTACAATTGTCGAGCTTGGGTATCAGAGCTGCTGGATCGAGGGACATATTACGGACGACGACCGGATCGGCGAACAGATGGCACGGATCCTGGGAATACCGAATGACTATGACCTGGTCTGCTTTCTTCCCATAGGCATTGCCGAAAAAGAACCGGTGCCTCTGGCAAAAAAAGCGTTTGAAGACCGGGCTTGGTTCAATTCGTATCCGAAAAACTGCTGAGGGAAACAATATGGTAGATATGACGCAGGAAGCGATGCTGCAATATGAACGCGCTCTGAAGGCAGGGCAGCGGTATTACAGAAACGCTGTCATCCATGGAGAATACCCGTATCCGACGGTACTGGATGAACTTGTGAATGAGTCAGGCATTTCCGGGACCGTGGACCTGGGCGTGATCGATATCCCGACCGACCGGATCGTGGGAACAAAAACCGCAGGCCGTACAGCGGCTCTGGCAGGCAATTTCATGCCGCTGCTGGAGCAGAAGACCGAATTCGGAAGCAAGTGGATCAGGCTCTGCGAAGCACATCTCAGCGATGAGGGGATCCGGGATCCGATTTGCTGCTATGAGTATCTGGGCAGGTTTTATGTGCAGGAGGGGAACAAAAGGGCCAGCGTGATGATGAGTTATCGGGCTCCGTCCATTCCGGCGCATGTCACGCGCATGATTCCCCGATACTCTGAGGACCATGAAGTGCAGGTCTACTACGAGTTCATGCGGTTTTATGCACTTTCACAGCTCTACTCGGTGGAGTTTCACCACCGGGGATGCTATGCCCGCCTGCAGGCTGCACTGGGATTTGAGGAAGATCATGTCTGGACGGACGAAGAGAGACACAGTTTTTCGGCCGGGTTCCAATATTTCTGCAATGCTTATGAAAAGCAGAAAGCGAAACAGGAGGACGTTACATCGGCGGAAGCGCTGCTTGTTTGGCTCCAGGTCTTTTCCTTCGCGGAGATCAAAGAACTGACACCCGCAGAGCTTTCCAGCCGCATTGCCGCGCTATGGCCCGATATCCTTGCCGCTTCAAATTCAGACAGCATTGAGCTGAACACCGAACCGAGTGAAAAGGAGACAGGGCTTGTTTCCAAAATTCTCAGCCTGGGTCACACACAGAAGCTCAATGTTGCCTTCCTGTATGCCTACGCCCCCGAGAAGAGCCTCTGGACGCTTGCACATGACGAAGGGCGGCAGTATCTGGAAGAATGCCTGGGCGACCAAGTGAGTGTGAGAGTATATCTGGCAGAAGACAGACAGTTTTCCACCGCAATCGAGAAAGCCATTGAAGAAGGCGCAGAGGTCATCTTCGCGACTACGACTTCCATGGGACCTGCCTGCCGGAAAGAAGCGGCATTGCACAAGAACGTCAGGATCCTTAACTGTGCGCTGTTCCAGCCATACACCGGTGTACGCATGTACTACACCCGCACCTATGAGAGCAAATTCATCACCGGTGCCATTGCAGGCGCCATGGCGGACGAAAACGAGATAGGCTATGTCGCCAGCTATCCGATCTTCGGTACACCTGCCAGTGTCAACGCTTTTGCGCTGGGGGCAAAAATGACGAATCCGCGTGCCAGGATAAAACTGCGCTGGTCCTGTCTGCCCGGCGATCCGGTACAGCGGCTGCTCGAGGAAGGCGTCACCGTGATCTCAAACCGGGAAGCTCATGCCTCGGGGCTTGCGAAAGGAAGCTTTGAGCTGGGTACCTTTATGCGCAGCGGAGCAGATCTGGTGCCGCTGGCTATGCCCTGCTGGAACTGGGGCAGGATGTATGAGAAGATCATTCAAAGCATCTTCAGCGGCGCCTGGAATGAGATTTCAGCCAGCAAAGCCATCAACTACTGGTGGGGCATGGCCAGCGGCGTGATCGATGTGCAGTGGAGCGACCAGCTCCCGAGTGGCGTGCAGGGCCTGGGAGAGATCCTGAAAAGCGGGATCACACGGGGCACAGTCGCCCCGTTCCGGATGCGGATCACAGATCAGAACGGCATCCTGCGCAATGATGGATCCAACGATCTGACACCGGAGGAGATCCTGACAATGGACTGGTTCTGCGACAATGTGGAAGGGCAGATCCCGGAGTTTGACCAGCTTCGTCCGGTCTCCCGGGAGACTGTGAGAGCGCTTGGCCTGTACCGGCAATCGCTGCCGCAGCTTGCACCGGAAACGGAGGAAAAACAGCTGTGAAGATCCTGCTGATCTCTGATGAGGAAGACAAGTATCTCTGGGACTATTACCGGCCGGGCGCACTGGAAGACATCGATCTGATCCTCTCGGCGGGGGATCTGAAGCCGGATTATCTGAGCTTTCTTGTCACCATGGCAAGGTGCCCGCTGCTGTATGTGCACGGCAACCACGACGAGAGATATAAAAAGAGTCCTCCCGAAGGCTGCGACTGTGTGGACGACAGGATCATCACTGTGAACGGCCTGCGGATCCTCGGCCTCGGCGGTGCGCCCCGATACAACGACGGACCCTGGCAGTTCACGGAACGGCAGATGACCTGGAGGATCCGGAAACTAAGCCGCAAAATAAAAATTGCCGGGGGTGTGGATCTGGTGCTGACGCATGCCCCGGTGCGCGGGTACGGGGATCAGGAGAATATGGCACACCGCGGATTTGAGGCGTTCCTTCCGCTCCTGGACCGGTGGAAGCCGCGGTATCTGATCCATGGGCATGTTCATCAAAGATACCAGCCGAACATGCAGCGGATCCTGCAGTATCGGGACACGACCATCATCAACGCCTGCGGTAAATACTATCTGGAGACAGAAAAAGAATAAAACCATGATGCCTGCGGTTTTTCCGCAGGCTTTCATTTTATAATCAGGAAAGAGAAAAACATCTCTGTTGACAATTTCAATAAATTGAGGTATGCTTCGTTTAATAAATACTGGTAAAATGCACAGAGGGGAAAGCGCCAGGTGTGTTTTGCCGGTATCTCTGCCTTTTTGGCAGAAGAGAACAGGCACTATGAATGAGGGAGGAGCGAAAATGACCTGGAGAGATGTGCTGCTTGGCGATCTGTCATTAGGCATGAATATCGATTTCTGCCTGCGTATGCTGCTTGCCTGTGTCTGCGGGATCGCAATCGGAGCGGAACGCAGCCGGCATTTTAAGGAGGCGGGCATCCGCACGCATATCATTGTCTGCGTGGGGGCATGTCTGGCGATGATCGTTTCCAAATACGGATTTGTGGATCTGGCAATGCCGGATGGCTCCAACTTCCCGGGGACGAGAGGCGCCGACTCTGCCCGTATTGCGGCGCAGGTCGTCAGCGGCATCAGCTTTCTGGGCGCCGGCGTCATTTTCAAGCGTGAGGGTCTGGTAAAAGGACTGACAACGGCGGCAGGCATCTGGGTCACGGCAGCTATCGGTCTGGCTGTCGGTTCCGGCATGATGCTGGTCGGCCTGTTTGCGGCGCTGATCGTCTGTGTTCTTCAGATCCTGATGCACAGCGTTATCATCGGCCCGGACGCCTATGCGACGAACCAGATGCATTTTACGGTGAAGAACGGCTATGAATTCAACCATTCTCTGCTGGAACAGCTGGAGAAATGGGATGGAAAGGTGATGGAGAGCGCTTTCTCCCGCAATCAGGATAACGGAACAACGGACTATGACCTGACGGTACGGAGAAAGAAAGAGATCAGCTATGCGGAGATGAAGGAATTCATCGCAGATCACGAGGAGATCATCTCCTGCACCAACAGCTCAGTGAAAAAATGATCCGTTGAAGATCTGCTGGAAAGCCTCGGGAACTGATGTTTCCGGGGCTTTCAGCATGAGGAAGAGATCTCATCTGCTTTCGGTGTGAAAAACACCGCATTTTCCACATCAAAAAGATAGACACTTTTCTCCGAATCATCTATAATAAAGAAAAGGGAGAAACTCTGGTTCTCCTGCGAAGAATCATCCCTCAGGAGGGTTTCATGATTACTGTACCGAAACTGTTCAGAAACACAAAGACGGTCCGCCGGATCAACGAGTACATGGACTCCACGTTCAACGAAGTCCTGCACACAACGCTGAATCCAGACGGCCCCGGCGCGATCCGCATCCATCTGATCCCGCCGAAGAAAGAAGAGAACGCACTGAACCCGAGTATTGCGATCGTGAACGGCACGGATATCGTGCCGGTAAACTTTGTATCGGCAGTCATTCTGGCCGAGCTGATCCGTGAAACGAACCGTTACGACGGGAAAGAGATCGGCGAAGCAGAAGTGCAGAGCATTTTAGACAGAACAGGGGAGAGTGTGAAAGAGATCATCCCGGTACTGTCCAAAAAGCGCATTCAAGATGACATCGCCCAGATCTTCACCACCATGAAGCAGATCGCTTACCGCGAGGAAGTCACGACCGATATCCATTACATGAGCCTGGGCGAATACGCGGAGCATATGAACGCGCCGCACCGCATGGATGTGATGGTCAGCGCAATGACGAAGAACAGCCATTGGCACTGCAACCAGAAATGTGTGCACTGCTATGCGGCGGGCCAGGTGCATTCCGAGGAGGACGAGCTCCCGACCGAAGACTGGAAGAAGATCCTGGACAAGTGCCGTGAAGCCGGCATTCCGCAGGTGACCTTCACGGGTGGCGAGCCGACGATGCGCGACGATCTGTTTGAGCTGATCCGCTATGCGCGCTGGTTCATCTCGCGCCTGAACACCAACGGCATCCGGCTCACGGAAGACTACTGCCGGCAGCTGCATGAAGCGGAGCTGGACAGTGTGCAGATCACGTTCTACTCGGTCGATCCAGATATTCACAACAGGCTGGTCGGCGCACCGCAGTATGTGAACACGGTGAAAGGCATCGAGAACGCGCTGACGGAAGGCCTTTCCGTCAGTATCAACACGCCGCTCTGCACTCTCAATAGAGACTATGGCAAAACGCTTGAATTTCTGCACGAAAAAGGCGTCATCTATGTGACCTGCTCCGGACTCATTACGACAGGGAACGCGGCGGAAGAAGCATCCGAACGCCTGCAGCTGACAAGCGAAGAGCTGGAAAACATCCTGCGGGACGCAGTCGCGTACTGCCATGCAAACGGCATGGAGATCGCATTCACCTCACCGGGCTGGATTCGGCAGGAAGTCTTCGAGGAACTGAACATCCCGTCCCCGTCCTGCGGTGCGTGCCTGTCGAACATGGCGATTACGCCGGGCGGCAATGTTGTGCCATGCCAGAGCTGGCTTTCAGATGAACCGCTCGGCAGCATGCTGACCGATGACTGGGATTCGATCTGGAACAGTCAGACCTGCATCAAGCGCAGAAACTATTCGTCCGAAATGACCGGCGAGTGCCCGCTGAGGAGGTATTGCTGATGAAAACCGCAGTGAAAAGATCCGCGATACTGTTGCTGCTGACGGCGGCATTGCTGTTCACCGTTCTGTTTTCGGCAGTACCCGCACTGGCCGCTCCGACCGACGAGATCGAGAATTTCACGATCACGGTCGATGTCAATGACGATGCCTCTCTGGAGATGACCTATCATATAGACTGGAAGGTCCTGTATGACGGCGGCGGCTCGGAAAAACTGGAATGGGTCAACCTCGGTGTGCCGAACAAGTATCATGAGAATATCCGGCCGCTCAGTGATACCGTGGATCATATCGAAGATCGCGGAAGTGAGCTGCACATCTATCTCGACCGCGGATATGGGAAAAATGAGGTCGTAAGCTTTGAGTTTGCGATGACTCAGGACCATATGTACCAGATCGACAAGTGGGTCGAGGGGGAGACGGTCTACTCCTTTACGCCGGCCTGGTTTGACGATTTCAGCGTCGATAAGCTTGTAGTCCGCTGGAACGCGGATCAGGTAGGCGCCTGGCAGCCGGACTGCCTGCAGGAAAACGGATATCTGGTGTTTGAAACAAAGCTCTCACCTGGCGGGAAATATACGATGACGGTCGTGTATCCCAACGACACGTTTGGATTCTCCGTCGACCGTCAGGATGCGAGTGGAAGCGGCGGATCCGGAGCCCCGTACCAGTCAGGTAAAGCCGACAGGACCGGGTCAGCCATCAGCACACTGATCGGGGTGATCCTTCTGATCGCCATGATTGCGATTCCGATCGTTCTGATCGGGAAGTTCTTCAAATGGCTGAGCTCAGGCGTCGGTTTCGGCTCCGAGAAGCAGACGGAAAAGAAGATCACCCGTACGAAGATCGAATACTACGAGAGCTGCCCGAGCTGCGGCGCCGGCCGTGAGGAAGGCAAGGACAGCTGCCAGTACTGCGGCCGCAGTATGATCAAAAGCGAAGAGATCGTTGAGGAGAGCGAGATCGAAAAACCCGAGCAATATACCCAGAACGGCACGTATCACTACGGCGATTCCCCGAATACTTATATCCACGTCAATGTGGTCAATGTCCCGGTCATGCGTCCGCGGCCCGGATACGTTGCCCATTCTCCGCGTCCGGGCACGCGTCCACCTTCTTCTCCGCGTCCGGGCAGTTCCGCGAAAAAGCCGAATTCCGGCGGGTCCTCACATCACTCGTCGTGCGCATCCTCCTGCGCCTGTGTCTCATCCTGCGCGTGCGCTTCGTCCTGCGCCTGCGCCTGCGCGTGCGCTTCGTCCGGCCGTGCCGGCTGCTCTGTGAAGGATTTCTTCAGGGAGAGCATTCACGAAGGCCGTGTGAGGATCGAGAGCAAGCGTCAAAAAAACTGAAAACACAAATATGGCAGGAGAGACGCCCTGGAAGCTGCTGTTTCCAGGGCGTTCCACACTGCTTTGTTGCAAGTATTAGGAAGGAATCAACTATGTTTGACCCGAAAAATGTTTTTCTAGGCATTGCGCCGATCGGCTGGTGCAACGATGACATGCCCGAGCTCGGCGCGGAAAACACCTTTAAACAGACTGTGAGTGAGATGGCGTTGGCCGGCTTCACAGGCTGCGAGATCGGCAACAAATACCCCAGCGATCCTGCTGAGCTGAAAAAGCAGCTAAATCTGCGCGGCATGCGCATCGCAAGCCGCTGGTTTTCTTCTTTCCTGCTGACCAAACCCTATGAAGAGGTAGAGGCCGACTTTATCCGTGAACTGGATTTTCTTGCCGCTGTCGGGGCCAACCGCATCAACGTCAGCGAGCAGAGCTATTCCATCCAGGGCAAGGTGGACGTACCCATCCTCACCGGCGGACACAAGTACGTGATGAACGACGAGGAGTGGGACCGCTTCTGTGACGGCCTCAGCAGACTCGGCCGTGTGGCGCGCGAGCGCGGCTTCAAGCTCTGCTTCCATCATCACATGGGCACCGTGGTGCAGACCGCCGCGGAGACCGACCGCATGATGGCGAACACCGACCCCGAGGCCGTGTTCCTCTGCTACGACACGGGCCACTTCACCTTCGCGGGCGAAGATCCTCTGGCTATGCTGAAGAAATATGTTGACCGGGTGGGCCATGTGCATCTGAAGGATATGCGGCTCGCGGTCGTGGAAGAAGCCAGAAAGAACAACTGGAGCTTCCTCACGTCCGTGCGCAACGGTGCATTCACCGTCCCAGGCGACGGCGATGTGGATTTCGACCCCGTTTTCAAAGTTCTGGCAGACGCTGGCTATCAGGGCTGGCTGCTGGTGGAAGCGGAACAGGATCCGGCCAAGGCCGATCCGCTGGAGTATGCCATCAAGGGACGCATCTATATCCGCGAACATACGGGACTGTGAGGCACCTATGACCTACATGAACAAAAATGCCGAGCTTAAACGTGGCTACAATGTCTATATCGACGCGGATACCGATGATTTCGGCACGCTGATGGACGTAGGTCTCCTTGTTCTGGAGGAAGGCGACCAGTTTGTGATCGAGGAAGCGGAAAAGGAATGCGCTGTTCTGCTCTTTTCCGGTAAGGCCGAGATCGACTGGGGCGGCAAATGCTGCCTCGCCGAACGGCCTGACTGCTTCCACTATGAGGCTTACTGCCTGCTCGCGCCGCGCCGCACGAAGATCACGATCACAGCGATAGCGCACAGCGAACTGTATATCCAGAAGACTGTCAACGAACGGGATTATGAGGCCATCATGTTCACACCCGAGACCGTGCAGACTCAGCATGCCGGCGCGAACGGCGAGCTGATGGGTGCCATGCGCCGCGAGATCAAGACGTTCTTTGACCTGGATAATGCACCTTTCTCCAATATGGTGCTGGGCGAGGTCCTGAATCATCCCGGCAAGTGGTCCAGTTATCCGCCGCATCATCATCCGCAGCCCGAGGTCTATTTCTACCGTTTCGATTATCCCGACGGTTTCGGCGCAGGCTTTGCCAACGGAGAGATCTATAAAACACAGCACAACGGCATGAGCGTGATTACCAGCGGCTTCCACTCACAGGTTGCTGCGCCGGGTTACGCCATGTGCTACGCCTGGGGCATCCGGCATCTGGAAGGTGACCCCTGGAACAAAACACGCATTGACGATCCGGAGCATTCCTGGCTGTGGAAGCCGGACGCGAACGAACATATTTATCAAGGCTAAAAAAGGAGGTAATGCATGAAAACCGCTAGACTGACAATGGCACAGGCGCTGGTCCGTTTCCTCGAAAACCAGTATATTGCCTACGACGGCATTGAGCATCCCTTTGTGGAAGGCGTGATCATGCTGCCCGGCCACGGCAATGTGGTGGGACTTGGTCAGGCGCTTGCACAGGAGACACGCCGCATGAAAGTATGGCAGGGCAAGAACGAGCAGGGCATGGCCCATACCGCCGTCGCTTTCGCCCGTCAGGCCAAGCGTAAAAAGATCATCGCAGTTACGAGTTCTGTCGGCCCCGGCGCCGCCAACATGGTGACCGCCGCCGCCACAGCGACCGCGAACAACATCCCCGTTCTGATCCTTCCCGGTGACGTCTATGCCTGCCGCCAGCCCGATCCGGTGCTGCAGCAGGTGGAGCAGACCCATGATCTGTCCCTCTCTACCAACGATGCTTTCCGTCCCGTCTGCCGTTACTGGGATCGCATCGTACGACCCGAACAGCTGATGAGCGCCATGATCTCCGCCATGCGTGTGCTGACCAACCCGGTCGACACCGGCGCAGTCTGCATTGCACTGCCGCAGGATGTGGAAGGCGAGGCCTATGACTATCCGGTCAGCTTCTTCCGCAAGCGGGTGCACCGTCTGGCGCGCCGTCTGCCGGAAGCGGAGGCCATCGAGGAAGCTGCGGCGCTGATCAGGGAGGCAAAGAAACCTTTGCTGATCTGCGGCGGCGGTGTGCGCTACAGTGAAGCGCATGAAGAGTTCAGAATATTTGCCGAACAGACAGGCATCCCCTTCGGTGAGACCCAGGCCGGCAAGAGCGCCGTTGTGTGGGATCATCCGCTGAATCTGGGCGGTATCGGTGTGACCGGCTGCTCCGCCGCGAACGAGATCGCGAAGGAAGCGGATCTGATCATCGGTGTCGGCACCCGCTATACGGACTTCACGACCTCCTCCAAGTGGCTCTTCAAAGATGAGGCAAAGTTCGTAAACATCAATGTTTCGGAATTCCAGGCGCTCAAGCTGGATGCTGCGGTACCTGTGGTGGCGGACGCGAAGCGTGCTCTGCCCATCCTGCTGGCGGCGCTGGCCGGCTACAAAGCACCCTATACAGGCGAGATCGAAGCGGCCCGGGAACGCTGGAAGGCCGAACTCAAACGCCTCGACGGCATCACCTTCGGCCCGGATTATGTGCCTGAGGTCAACGACGCAAACGCACAGTCCGCCTTCCGCTTTGCGGAGGACCTGAACGCCGATCTGACCCAGACGGCAGTGCTGGGCGTGATTAACGAATGCATCGATCCCGAAGATGTGGTTATCGGCGCATCCGGCTCCCTGCCCGGCGACATGCAGCGCATGTGGCGGCCGAAAGCGGTCGATACCTATCACATGGAATATGGCTACTCCTGTATGGGTTACGAGATCTCCGGCGCTCTGGGTGTGAAATACGCCGTGGGTGATCACGATGTGTATGCCATGGCAGGCGACGGCAGTTTCTTCATGCTGCACTCCGAGATGCTCACCGCGCTGCAGGAGCACACGAAAATCAACATCTGTCTCTTCAACAACGCCAGCTTCGGCTGCATCAACAACCTGCAGGTCGGCCACGGCAACGACACGCTCTGCACCGAACTGCGCTTCCGCGGCGAAGACGGCAAGTTTTCCGGCCCCTTTATGTCCGTCGATTTTGCCAAGATCGCCGAGGGCTACGGCTGCAAGGCCTACACCATCCACACGCTCGACGAACTGCGGGATGCTATCGCCGACGCCAAGAAGATCGAAGGCATTCCGGTGCTGTTCGACATCCGCGTTCTGCCCAAGTCCATGACCGAGGGCTACAGCTCCTGGTGGCGCGTGGGCGACACGGAAATCAGCGAAAATCCCAGAAACCTTGCGGCATATGAGGATACCAAAAACCACGTCAAAGAG
>JAEEGF011193148.1_pt1 | contig 13736 bp, 14 predicted proteins | sample 9134171 | NCBI WGS metagenome assembly JAEEGF01 (sample SAMN16246542, study PRJNA631951) | gut metagenome | biome: gut microbiome; feature: rumen; material: AP-attached | host: Bos | place: Iran: Karaj | collected 2018-10
CCCCCTGTGGGGAGGCCTTGGTGGGGAGAATGTCTCTTTGATTCTTTCTCTACGCTAGAGAAAGTAAGAGTATAACGTTTCTTTTCGTTCTTTCTCTGCGCCAGAGTAAAGAACATATTAGCACAGCGAGACCAGCCTCGGTGTGCTTATTTCGCCATACTCATACAATCCCATCATTCCTCAATCCCAGTAATATCGCCGGATTCTCAAACTTCTCGATACGATCCTCTTTCACTTTCCGGGCCAGTCCGCCCTGCAGCATCGCCTCATAGCCCGCCAGCATCTTCCTTTCTTCCGGCGTCATCTGTATCAATGTCTTTTGGCCATTCTCAATCTTATAATAAGGTACAGTCTTGATCCTCAGGCCCCGATGGATGAAATACACGCCAGTCAGCAGTTCCGCCATATAGGCCAGAGCCCTGCGCCCGTTCGTATAGGGAGACGGCTTCACGATCTTCTCGCACTCACCGAGAATCGAAAACATCCACTCTGCATACTCATCAAACAGACTTTTCCTGCACAGCAGCATATTAAACGGATGGAATTTCACGCCGTCACATATCTTCTCCAGCGTCTCCACATACTCAGGGCATATCCTCTTCATCACCAACCACAGGATGGTCATATTCTCCGCCCCCATGAACTTGGCGAAATAGGCATACACGCTGTCTATATGCCATGAAGGCTCAACCATCAGCACATCGGCGTTATCCATCACCTCTGAAACGGTCTTCTCAGTGATATCGATACCAAAATACCGCCGATAATGGCAGACGCCTACATAGTCACAATCCTTCACATTCTTCCATATCCAGTAGTGCGCCGTCATCTCGCAATACGAAGGATTCTTCTCCGAGATATTCTCTCCCGTATCATCCCCGATCATGCCGGCCATCTCGTCCTTTAATCGAGACACTGCGCGCCCCACATGTATCGGCACCAGCGCCTCCCCCTCCGGCATCCCGAAGGGCTTATGCGCCACCACGAATATCTTCACACAATTAGTCATTATTTCTAAAATAGCACAGCGGGACCACGCCCATGTGTGCTATTGGCATGATAATTGCTTCGGACGCTGAAACAGTTAATCAGCGTTCTTTTTATTTTCCTCTTTTTTATTCGACACCATACAATCTTGCAATTCTGCCAACTCAAGCAAGTCCCATTGCACTTGTTGTAACAAGTATTCCTCTGAAACATTATAGGGCAGTTGTCCTTCAGGCAATTGCTTTCCGTGAACAACATTCTTCCCATTAACGCGGACAAAAATTCCCGCATGAGACTTCGTATGACTATCACGAGGTTCTACCTCCACATTAGCATTCAGACGCATACCGTCCCTTTCTACAGAGATAGCTCTTACGCCTTCTACCTCCAACAACGCTCTTTTGTATGATTGATTCTTCTCATCAAGATAATATGGATGAGTTGACACGAACTGAAGCACATCCTCATCATATGTCTCTACAATAGGGCGATTTACAGAAAGATACGTCTCTCGAGGCGCCAAAGCAAAGGCAGCTAACTGCAACTCGCCGTCAATCACCCATTCGTGGCTGACAATACGAGCAACCTGCTCATCATCTGCCACAATGTTTTTCTTTTCAACTACGCTCATCTGCTTAGGCTTTTCATGAGAGTTAAGAAACCTGCAGGATTAAAGTCTATATGGTTCTCTCCGACGTCTTTCCCGTCTAACCTGGCATAATAAGAATATTCCTCAGCGCCAAGACTGATACTGACCCTTCGCTTATTAGACTGAAGCATGACCGTGGCATTCACATTTGGCGAGACCATCCAATTATCCCAATCGGCATCATCAGAGATCGCGAGTACCATCTTCATGTTATTAATCACCTTTCGCGAGATTGGCAACGCCCCTCTTCCATCCCAGTCCTGCTGTAATGTACGCAGATGATTAAGCTGCTCGAATATTTTCGAAAGATTCTTTCCTTTCACCTCCAATGTCAGCCTTTCAAGCAGCTTTTCCTTATCATCTTTGGATATATCTATCGTGTGCAGGTAGTGCATCACGTCAGCATACGATGTCATCGGATATGCTGCCGCCGGCTCTGACACTTTTATTACTCCTTTGTCCTCCATATTTCATTAATTATCGCAATTCGGTGGCAAAGATACGATTAAACGAGCAAAATACAAAATAAAAGGCGATTTATTTTTATTTTCGAACCGAAAAAGCAGTGAGAGCCATTATGCTTGCATATTTGGCCGAGTCGCGTTTGAGGTCGACGAAGTCAATGAAAGTATCTTCGAGTTTCATCTCAAATTTACGAACTTTCCTTCAACTTCCAAATATTTCTTATTTCAGTCCACTCCATAATCATTTCTCACTGCAGATATTGCCCTATGAAATCGTCCAGTGCCGTTTGTCTGGCGGTTCTTGCAGAATAGTCAGTTGCAGCTCGTACACCTTTAGCATAATCCTTTATATATTGTGGGAACACATCTATACCATCATTGTCAAGCTCTAAAAATTCATCCACGTTGCTGCTGAAGTTGATAAGTGCAGTCTTAACTTCATTTTTAATACTATCATCTACTGATGGTAGTATTTGCTGTTTCTTGCTTAGCGCATAGAACAATGTATAGAAATCTGTTTTATTCCTCCATCTTGTATGAGTGAGGTCTTGAGCCATCGGCTCCAAAAAGCCTAATATTCGTTCAAATGTTCTGTTAATTTCTTCACTATGTGTAAAATTCGTCTCTGACTCTTGGTAAAAAACCTCAAGTCTGTCTTTTTTATTGTTAATGCCGTCTATTGACACTAGGCAAAGTTCGCTTATATACTCCTCGTCTTTCATTCTCTTCACATCATTAGCAGTAAAAAAGCGAAGCTGTCCCCAAAAATCTTTCTCTGACAAATCAGAAACCAACTGTATTAAAGGTCCAGAATAAATGGCTTTTCTCAATTCTTGTGTATTAAGAGATACAACATTTCTATTAAGTCGCTTGAATATCTCTCTAATATCCGATTCTTCCATATCAGGCAAAGCCCTTACAACAAAGTTGTAACTATAGAAAGTCCTCTTCTGATCTGGCGACAAGTCTTTAAAATGAGCTCCACTAAACTGAGGGCTGTCTTCCTTATTCATACCAAACTTATCATCAAGAAAATCCAAGACAGAACGCATACGCTGCTGCCCATCCACAATCTTGTAATTAGAGTTCCCCTCCTCGTCCACAACTTCTTGTATATACAGCTCCGGAATGGGATAACCATTCAGAACTGAATCTATCAAATAACTCTTCTGTCTTTCAGTCCATACTGGATTCCTTTGGAACGGAGGTTTTATTTCTATCTTACCAGCCTTGTTCATGTCATTGAACCAAGCAATATTCTTTAATGATGTACTTAAGAATTTTTCCATAATTTCATTATTTTACTAATTCATCTTTAACCTCGACTCCAAGTATAGACGGGAGGTTCTTTTTAACATTATTGACATGATAGTCTATAAGAGACTTATGATCTTGATAAAGACGGAAGTGTATCTCTCTTCCTCCAAACACAGGTTCATTACTTATGGATGCCAATACTGCGCCCCAGTTTTTCCCAAATGGTAAGAGTGGTAATATATAATTTGTAGCAATTGTTCCATCAAACACAAAATGCTTGCGATGCTCGCTGATTTCGTATCGTTCTTTACCACTCAGTGTTGACATATCTAACTGTCGCATCCATCGCCATGCTAAATTAAAATGATGATGAGAGATGATAGCTATATCAATATCCGAGTCTTTGTCGAATGTTTTAAAATTCTTCTTAGGATTCATACTAAATCCTGTACAACTACTTCCAACAAAAACCACAGAACATAAATCCACCTTTAATCCCTGTGCAATCAAGGCCTTTATCCGTAGAAACTCTTCCTTATCATCATTAAAGATGGCTGGTATCTTCTCCACAATCCATTTTGAAACCACTATGTCATATGGTTTCTGAGTGCAGTCCGCCACCAAGCTATCTAAAATTTCTTGTGATACTCTAGCCATTCCCCAAATATCTCATCACCTTCTCCCATGTTTTCACCCAGAAAACTTAGGATCTTTACAAATCCTTACCATGGCACCTCTTAAACTTCTTCCCACTTCCACACGGACAAGGTTCATTCCTTCCAACACCTTTAAACCGTTCGCGGAGTAAAGCCTCTTTCTCTTCTTGTTCTTTCTCCTTTATACACTTATCAATTCTCTCTTTTACTTTGTCATCAAGAAAGAAATTCGGATGCCAACCCTGGACAACCTTATTAAGGATAAAACTGTCAAATGCTGATACTGCCACTCCTGTAACAGAGCTGATCAGTCCTATTGCATTACATGTAACAAACCGAATCGCACCAGATATCTTCGATCCAAGAAGCGAATGAACCGAATTCATAATATCCATCTGCATCTGAGTCTCATCATAATCATCATGAACGGCCCAGCTTCTAAATATCTTTCCTTGTAGACTATTTCTCAATTTCAATATATCTTCTAGGTCGATAACATTATTAGCAAAAAGCTCGCCAAAGTCTGGAAATCCTTTCTTTCGAAAAATAGACTGTACGCTTGTTACCCCATCTTTCATCTTCTCAGAGAAAACCGATGCACATTTCCGAGTCATCAGTTCGCTTATCTGTCCGTCTGTTTTAACTGCATCTGCCCCCAACAACCCTGCTATAACAGCTACTGTATTAAGTTCATGAAGTCTGAGAATATTCAATTGATGGAATTCCATCTGTCCAAGGTTATTGGTCCGCATAATGCTATTTTCAGTCACAAATAACTCGTTTCTTAAATCATCAAACGTTTCCTTTAGTGCCAATTCTCTTACCTGTTCCTGATCTACGACCTTCTTATGCTCATCTACCAAATATAAAAAAGCCTGAGCGTCTTGTCCCTTAATACCTTTGTCGTAAAAGGTGGTTTCTATGGAGCCCCATTCTTGTTGAGCCGCTTTAAATATAAGATTTCCATTATCATCATATACACCTGAAGCATACCCAAAGAAATCAGGTCTCCACACTCCATCTTTCCTCTTCATCATCACAGGGCTAAGCTTGTTATCAGGAATAAAGTGTAATATACCGCCTCTTAAAAGTTTTTCCAGATTGACAGATCCAAATACTGAAAGAACATCCCAAATATGATGACCTTCAATATAGACATGATCATAAGTAAGAATAGCCGTCAACAGGTCATTAATTATTTGCAATGTCACCTGATGAACATCTACCTTGATGTCATATCCATATAAAATATCCAAGATTTCATCACTTCCCACCTTTTGGAAAGGCACATTCTCCCGAAACCTTGGGTAATTGGACAATAATATTTTAGAATCGGTCAACTCCATTCTCTCTTAAGTTTGGTCATCAGTAAACCATCATTTTGGCGTAAACTTGATTTTCAGCAAGTTACGCACAAAATATTTTTTGAAAGTAAACATCCAACCCTTTGGGAGAAAATTTCTTAGCCCCATTCTCGAATAAGACATCAGAAGGATCAATAAAACAAGTTTTTTAGAACTTCATCTTCTTGTATCTCTTTGGCCAACTGCGGATTTTCACTTTTTACTTTTTTAACAAAAACATCAGTATCAAATCCGTATTCAGGAAGACATAACTTCTTCATTGGCACCAAGTGATTGAAAACCAAGTTAGAGGTTTCCTCTTGTTCCGACATAATAGCCCTTGCGAAATCAAGGGTTTTAACAGAGGCTAGTGTTACATATGAGCTAATATTTGAGGCGCCCAAAGTATCTACATCGGTATTGTCATGAATAATATTAAGCGTATCTCTCACTGACAATCTTGATTCACAATCTCTGGAGGTACAAATAGCCAACAACAAGTCAATGATGTTGGACCTTACATCCCCTCTCTTTAACAAATATGCTATGCATCTTTTCACATATTCCAAATTTGGATCTCCACCTGTGTCATTATTTCTCACAAACTCCTTATCTTTTGTGAGATATTTCCTCAGATATGTGTCAAGCATAAAATAATTACCACTCTTACCATACATCAGCATTAGAAGAACAAAAATTCTCTTTTGTTCTGCATAATGCATATGACCTTCTTCAATTATATAAGTAAGATATGAATATACAATATACTTATGTCTTTTACACAGTTTCTCAAGCCACAATTCAGACCCCTGATCCGTCATAGTAAGGAACTTCTCCAAATCAGAATGAATACAATCGTTGCCAGCATTCATCGTCAGATATGTATTAGTATGCTTCCTGATGTACAATCTCCTATAAGACGGACTATTCAAGAACTCTTTAGTCCATGCAAGGGTTCTAGCAGATTTCTCCTTTGCAATATCAGGATCAATTTCTGGGAATAGCGTCTTAAGTAATTCATGGACAGCGCCGCCATGTATTTGGGGGCTTACATTGAGACAATATTTTATATCAAGACCATAGTAGACAACGTCTTTTTCCTTCAATGACACCAAACAGGTCCTTGATACAATATCCTCATAAGTTTGTTGATCTTTGTATTTTATAAGCATCAGGAACCACAAGTCCTCAAAGCAGACATCATTTACGACCTGACTATAGGCTGCCATAAACTCATTCCCAAATCTTATAAGATCCCGCGGTGTCAATATACATGTTACCGTCTTCTTTTGTACAGCATGCCAATGCTTTGAAATAGTCTTTTCAGCGATCTTCAGATGGTAAGCTCTAGCCTTTTCTGTGAGCAGTTTATTCATATTTCCAACCACCTTAAAATAGTCCTTCTCAGGCAAGTGATATTCTCCGTTAAAGTATTTATCACTGTAATTCTCCACTTTCTCTAACCCAAGATATTTGCTCAGCATATAATTCACTCTGGCTTTATCCAAGGCCGTAATAAAGTAGAAATAAGGGAAGGCAGCGTTCTTGTTTATCAACTTAAACACCTCCATCATTTCCAAAGCGGTTAATCTGTCAAGGTCATCAATAAAAATGTAAAGAGGTTTTGCTCTATGTCTCAATATCCTTTCTATTTCCTTTCTACCATTCTCATGGAGCATCCTGTCTACATCATTTATAAGTGTCTTTACAAAGCCCCACGAACTATCTATATTCAATTCTCCGATATATCTTAATACAGCATTACCAATAGACAATGTTTGAGAAAATTGCTTTATAACACAATATAACTGCATCATAAAGTCTTCCTGAATACTCTCCCAAGATCGCGACTGCCTCGGATTGAACCACATAATATTGGTCCCTGTATCATCTCTCAGTTCTCCTGAAAGCATATTCATAAACGAAGTTTTTCCAGAACCCCATTCCCCTGTTATAGCCAAACTATATGAATGCAATGCCACATTTGTGCTTAAAACGCCTTTGGCTAACGTCTCCACATATGCTACATAACCAAATCTGTCCTCTTGCTTTTCTTTAATCGCTATATCATGCGTGTACTTGTATCTTTTGAAATTACTTGTTGATCCCCTTAGTTTCACACAACAAAAAAGTGTCGATGACAAATATAATCCCATCGGTATTATCAAGACTACCACTAATGAAATTCTTATTCCATTGGGAAATGTAAAAGACGGAAATACATCTCTGATAATGCCATAATACGAAAAGATACAATATAGCGGTAAGACAAATAGGAAAAGTGATCTTAAGGAGACAAAACGATTTTCATCCAATCCTTTCAGCGCCTTATATGTAAGCCAAATATAAGAGAACAACAAAACAACCCATATACCTACTTTGTTACATTCCAATAGAAAAGGAGCTATCTTTGAACTTATCAAAGATGTCACGATGGGTTCTAAACATATAAAAGCAGCAATGACCAAGACAAAGCCCATTGCCTCACTTTGCCACCCCTTATAATATTCAGGATGCATCTCATATTCTTCAACGAACATAGTCTTTTATAATTTAAACCCAGTAATATTTATGATGACAACCTATCAGTTTTCTCATTCTCCATCGACCAGCCATCATAGTCCCCATTCTCTAAAACATCTTCTAAACCCCTTACTCGGATTCTCATAGACTATCTCCTCGGCAGTCTCGCGGGCAATCTTCTTGTACTCTGGGCCTCTATCATGAAGCCTTTTCCGCCAATTGGCGAAATGACCATACAAGATAGCACAGCGGGACCTGGCCCCGGTATGCTAATGGGATGACATGATGATGGCATTGATGGCAATAATGTCATTATTATCGACATTACCATCTTCTGTAACGTCAGCGGCCTTAATGTTGAAGTTTTCTGAAGCATTCATATTCATGAAGTTTATAATCTCCACGATGTCTGCCACGTTGACGATGCCATCGTTATTAACATCGCCAAGGAGGATGAAATGCCCCTCGACTTTAATGTCATAGGCTGGCATAGTCTCAGGAATCTCGCTCCAGCCGGAGAATGTATAGCCTTCTTTTGAGGGATCCTTTTCTGGTGTGATGGCTGAGCCATATTCAATTTCAAGACTCTTATAAGTCTCATCATCAACCTGATAAATCAGCTTGTATTTATTGACGGTATATGAGCCTGTAATCGTAACATCGTGAGAAGGCATAGTCTCAGGGATTTCACTCCAGCCGGAGAAAATATGTCCTTCCTTGGATGGGGCAACATAAATCCAAGTCTGTAAGATTTTCGAACCATATGCTAATTCTACTGTCTTGACGACCTCATCGCCAATCTTATATATCAGTTTATGCTTGTCAGCCATCTTGACGGTCAAAGACAAGTCGTCAGTTACGTTCTCACGGCCCTCGACACCATACTGGCTCATATCCTTCAGCATACTGTTGGCCATATCCTTCAATGCCTGTGCCTTGTCTGCACCTATAAGCATCGCCCCCATATCGGCTGCCAACTCAAGCTGTGACAATACCGTCGCCGCGTTCGCATTATCAGGTTCATTTCCTTCTGCGTGTATAAGGAAAGCCTCCGCAGCCTTAGGTGCTATTATAGAATATGCCATGCCTCTTGCAGCCACTTGATTCTGTGCCGCGGTTCTGAAACGCTCCTTAGCGAACTCGACCTGCTTCACCGTGATATTGCCGGACAGTTCACTGATCTGGTCTGCGCCCTCTACTGCTTCCCCAAGGACATACAGGCCATTATATTTGCCAGCATCGCCATAATACATCACCACATTGCCCCATGGCGAGAATAATGCCAATGTTCCTGCTGGGCAGTCATCTTCGATACAGTCTGAGCCATAGCTGATTGCCGTCTCGGGATAGAAGATCTTCTCATTCGTACTATAGTTCTGGACCTCCTTGGTGACAGGCAGCATATCATAGAGTGCCTGAGCAGCACTGGTCCCATTCAGTTCGAAGGTCACACTATGACTACCATCCGTCACATTGATTCTCTTGGGCAGGGACTCTGTCATATGCCCTGTTGTGATGCTCAACTCCGACAAGTCGTTGCTCAGTGTTACCTCACGATAGTCACAAGGGTAGGAAATCAGCGAACCCGTTGTCACATCATATATCTCACGCGACAAGTCAGCATTCTTGTCCATCGCAATGTCCGATGTGTGGAAATGTCCAGTAAACACCACTCTGATGCCGGCATCAGCCAGTGTATTGCGAACCGTCTCATAATTCTTCACAACAGCCCATTCTACGAAATTTTCAACACCCGTGAAGTGGGGAATCAGCGGATGGTGCATCATGGCAATCACCTCCTTGCCACTCTCCTTGGCAGCCGTCGCTTTCCCGACAATCCAGTCAAGTGTGGTAGAAGACAGCGTGCCGTCCGTACCTGAGTCAATGCCAATCACCACCAGTCCTTCAATGGGTTCGCAGACATAAGTCAATGTCGTGGACTCCCGCTCAGAGTACGAGCCATAACCATAATTGGCGTATTGTGTGGCAAACCAATTGTTGTCTGCCACCGCTACTGGTGTTGTGCTCGCCCCATCAAACGACACAGCATTCGCTTGAGCTTGAGCACCACGGTCATGATTGCCAGGAATCACCAAGGTTGGGATGCCGACAGCATACAATTCATCCAGTTTATTAACCACATACTTGTGGCTCAGTTGCTCACCGTCTTTCGTCAGGTCTCCTGTAATCAGAACCAAATCCGGTTTTATCTCGTCTTTGATCTTGGCCACCATCTCATCAAACAGCGCCTGACTGTAATCCACCATCTTTTGCTGCCCACTCAAATAATTAGTCCATGCTTCGCCCTCGCTGACCAGAAGTTCAGGCGCCATCACATGCGGGTCCGAAAAGACGACAATCCTCTTTGTCTTAGGCATATCCATCTGTCCCGCACTTACCAAAAGTGGCAAGAACAATAGCAGAAACAAAAAACTACACTTTCTCATACTGCCTATTTTTATACATGTCGTTCTGAGTATCGCGATTATTTCAAACACCTTAATCTGTGATTTTCATGAACTCCTTCTTTCCTCTCCTCCGGGATGACTTAATCGTCATCCCTTTTTGTTGTCACCAGGCAGACAGGCATTCAGATTCAATTCCTCCAAACCTTCAGAGATATCCACTTGATGAAGCATACAAGCTTTACTCTCATTAAACACCTCCGTTTGCAACCTTGTATACTCAGCATTCACCAAATCAACAGCAGCCAAAGGACCGCGTTTCGGATAAATACACATCAAGACAACACTGTCATATAACCGACATATAGCCATCTCTCGTCTTTTTTGTAAGCCCTTCTATCGACTTACGAAATGTCGTGGTAGTATAGAAATCCATAAAGACTATGCGATAGAACGAAGCAGTTCACTCGTTTTTTGGAACTCCTCGTCTTGCCTTAGATCGATGTTAAATGTCTGTAAGTCACTGCATAACTCTTGGAAAATGCTTACGCAATCACAATAATCCTCTACAGCCGTTTTCAAGCCTGGATAAAGAGGGGACTCCACCAACTTCTGATGCAGTTGATCCATCAATATCAGGATCGGTGTTGAATGAGCCAGCAGTTCCGTTGTCTCCTGTATATCAAACTCTGTAAAGTGGTCTCGCACCGTCTCAACCAAATTATTTGTTTCCTCGGTAATCCGTTCCAGATTCTTACGAACAACATTTACCTTATCCAGATAATCGTCAATATCAAACTGTTGTTGAGCCACCTCAGCAGTTTGGTGTCTCACCTTCGTATATGAAGCTTTTATTTCAGCAATACATGTACACATAATGTCTTCCTTTCTTCAAATCTTCGGCTGCAAAGATAAGAACAATTTCTGATATTTGCAACTTTTTCCCGATTTTTCTTCTCTCTCCCCTATCCTCCATGCGCCAGCCGATAAAAAAAGTAAGCCGTGTCCCGGCTTACCAAAAAGGAAGAAAACCGTCGGTTTCTGCGGTTTTCTGTGTTGCATCCTCCCCCTGTGGGGAGGCCTTGGTGGGGAGAATGTCTCTTTGCTTCTTTCTCTACGCTAGAGAAAGTAAGAGGATAACGTTTCTTTTCGTTCTTTCTCTGCGCCAGAGTAAAGAACATATTAGCACAGCAAGACCTGGGCCGATGTGCTAGCAATGTGTGCTACTGGGGCCAGAGGGAGAGGACTTTTTCGACAATGGGAGCCATGTCGTAGTACTTGTACTCGGCGAGGCGGCCGCCGAAGATGACATTGGATTCCTGGGCGGCGAGGGCACGATACTGATCGGCCAGGGCATTGTTGCGGTCATCATTGACCGTATAGTAAGGTTCCATGCCAGGCTTGTACTCCGTAGAATACTCACGGGAGATGACCGTCTTGGGACAGTCATAGACCTCCTGACCGAACATCTCGAAATGCTTGTGCTCGATGATACGGGTATAAGGCACTTCCGCTTCCGTATAGTTCATCACCGCATTTCCCTGATAGTTAGGCATGTCCAGCACCTCCTCCTCGAATGAGACCGTTCTCCAGTCGAGCCTTCCAAGCCTATATCCGAAATACTCATCCAATGCCCCTGTATACACCAACTTATCTGCCACCTCTTTCCATCTCCCACAGAGTGGGCCCTTATCTGTGTCATCTGTGAGATCTGTGTGACCTTTAAAGAAATCTACATCCGTGAGAGTATCCACACCCTCCAACAAACCATCAATCAATTTATTATATCCCCCGATGGGAATACCCTGATACTTATCGTTGAAATAGTTATTGTCATGAATGAACCTGACAGGCAGACGTTTGATGATGAATGCCGGGAGTTCCGTACACTTCCTGCCCCACTGCTTCTCCGTATAGCCTTTGATCAGTGCCTCATAGATATCCTTGCCTATCAGCATCAGGGCCTGCTCCTCCAAATTACGTGGCTCTGACACCCCTGCAGCCTTCATGGCTGCTACCGCCTCTGCCTTCTGTTCCTCAATCTTTGCCTTGGCCTCCTCAGGCGTCAGCACGCCCCACATTTGATAGAAGGTGTTCATGTTGAACGGCAGGTTATACTGCTTGCCCTTGTAGTTGGCAATCGGGGAGTTGGTATAGCGGTTGAACTCCACGATGGCGTTCACGAACTCCCACACCTGCTTATTGCTCGTATGGAAAATATGTGCCCCATACTTATGAACGTTGATACCCTCCACATTCTCGCAATAGATATTTCCTCCGAGATGCGGGCGCTTGTCAATCACCAGGCATTTCTTCCCTGCCTGCTTTGCCTTATAGGCAAATGTGGCGCCGAACAGTCCGGCACCAACAATCAAATAATCATATTTCATATTCATACAATTGATACGAACATTATTATTGAGTAATGACGGATTTCACCCAACAGTTACGCCAGAAGAATCTCAAAAGGAATCAAAATTTGTTTCTCCCTCTCATCAACATACTGCCTCACAATCTCAATCAATTGGGCATCAGAAATATCCAACTGCTGTGAAGGACCATTCTTGGGATAAATATCAAGCAACACAACCTCTTCGGTTTCCTTGTATACCAAGTAGATCAGACGAAAACCATCCTTCTTGCTCAGTTTATGTTTCTTGTCCGGCAAGCGCAATTTTATTAGGATATATTCATCATCTATCAGGATCATATCCCTGTTTTGCCTGATTTGCTCTATAGTCTGACCTTGGAAAGATGCTCTGATTTCGTCTTCCACTGTTGCATAAACGCCACGCTTTACAGCCTTAAGGTCAGCAATACGTCGATCAAAATTGGAGGTGGTCGAGAACTTAATCATCTTTATGCCGTCTTTTGTAGATTTTTATCTACATCAGAAAGACGTTTCAGGAGGTCTTTCATTTCCTGGTTCTTTGGCAGCTTGATACAGAAATTAACAATATCTTTTTGTAACTCATGCAATGCAGAATAGTTCATGCCAAGCCGTTTAGTCTCTTCTTGAAGCCCTGATGATTTCGGCAACTTCCTACAAGAGTCATAAAGCAGCTTAACGGTCTGAACAAGAATCTCGAATTGGCCACCAAATACACGATAATCCTCTTCTGTGATATTCCTCCAATCATCATAGATTAACTCATACAAGCTATCAAGTTCCCTATTTAGACGAGCAAGTTGCGTCACATGATACCTCTCAGGGGATGCTATCACTAATCTATGATTATAGCTTCTCCTGCTCAACCTTCTTACCCTATTTGATATTAAAACAGTCTCACACATACTCCTCCAAAAAACAATTCACGCTGCAAAGATACGTTATTATTTTGAATTTTGCAAGCATTTATCAAAAAAACTCTCCATGCGCCAGCCGATAAAAAAAGTAAGCCGTGTCCCGGCTTACCAAAACGGAAGAAAACCGTCGGTTTCTGCGTTTTTCT
>JAEEGF010982322.1_pt1 | contig 13734 bp, 10 predicted proteins | sample 9134171 | NCBI WGS metagenome assembly JAEEGF01 (sample SAMN16246542, study PRJNA631951) | gut metagenome | biome: gut microbiome; feature: rumen; material: AP-attached | host: Bos | place: Iran: Karaj | collected 2018-10
ATGTTTGGACATTCAACACGAACACCAATATCAACTTGGTTTTGGGTCATTTCGACATTTAATTTTTCAAATAAGTTGGTTAACCATTGGCTACCTTCACGACCGACGGCAAGTAAAACATAATCTGCATCGATTCTTTCATCGTCGGCTAAAATAACGCCTTTAACTTGGCCTTCTTCCACGACAATATCTTTCACCGTTGTGGAGAATCTAGTGTCAATCTTCTTTTCTAAATCTAGATAGATTCTGGTTAAGATTTTTAAGTTTTCTTCTGTGCCTAAATGTCTGACCTTGCTATGTAATAATTTAAGGCCGACAGACATGGCTTTCTTTTCAATATCTCTAACTTCTTTAGTGTATGGATCAGTAATGACTGGAGTAGCGCCATATTTAAGATTGATTTGGTCGACATAATCGATTAATTTCATGAGCTCATCACGGTCCATATAATCTTGTAACCAACCACCAAATTCAGAGGTAATGTTAAATTTACCATCAGAATAAGCACCAGCCCCACCAAAACCATTAGTGATGGAACAAGCTGGGAAACATTCTTGATAGCCTTTAATATTTCTTGGACATTTTGTTAATTTGTGTTCTAAAACTGGACAATGTCTCTTTTCAATAGAGAGACCCTTATCTATAAGGAGTACTTTTAATTTTGGGTTTTTGTTGACTAATTCGTAGGCGCAAAAATAACCACTTGGGCCCGCTCCAACAATCACGACATCGTATTTCATAAGGTATCTCCTTTAAGTCTTTTCCACAAAGAAAAAACACTATTTAAGTATAGATTATACACGCGTGAATGTTAATATATTTTTGATGATTTTGAACGTAAAGAAAGCCTTACACAAATAGATGTAGTTTAAAGTAAAATATGCTTCTATTGCTGATCAAAAATAAGGTTGATATCAGTAAGCAACGATTCCATCTTCACACGGAGAGCATTAGAAAGCCTTAGTAACGAGAATCCCTCTAACTTATTTATATCTCTTTTACCATATCGTAACGCGGAGATAGTTGAATACGAAACGCCAGAAAGTCTAGATAACTTTTGGGAAGACATTTTTCTACAAGCCATTATTACATCCAAAAGGGAATATTTGACTTTGCCTTTTACATATTCTAGAGCTTGAAGATAATCCATTTCATGATAAAGCGGATACATGTTTATAGCCTCATCGATTGGTAAAACAAAAAACAAAGATTCAAATGTAATCTTTAAGTCAAAAAACAAACGGATATATGTATAACCAAGCCACCCGTAAACATCGTAAGGGCTGTACTCGAACTCATTTGAGATATAGATATCAAACATTCTTTCAAAAATGTATTCCCTAGGAGAGAAAGCAAGCTCGGTAATATCTGATTTTTCAAGTAAAGAGAACGCAGAAGAATACGCTATTGTTCTTTCAACAAATCTTGGAGAGTATCCATTGCTTATTGTTCTACCGATAATATAGCCAAGCGTGTCTTGAAATGTAGTGACGTAATCATCAGTAAGGTAAATCATTTCTGTTTTCCTTTCATAATGCCAAATATACGGATTCCTTCTTCGTCCTTAGGAAGATTGTTATATCGATAAGTTGCATTCCTAACATTATCAAAATATTTTCCAACATATTCATCGTTGGAAGGTATGGTTTCTAGATAAGTTAATCTATTAATTGCCCTATCACTAATAAGAACATATTGGATGCCTAATTTTCCTAACTCAAATGATTTGCCCAATTGTTCTAGGGTGATGTTTCCTCTAACGAAATCCATTGGAAATTTAAAATAAGCATCATCTGCACGATAACCAATTACATAGTCATATTGTGTTACATCGATGTAATAATTCTCTTCTAAATATTTCAATCTTGAGTGAAAACTATTTATAAAGCCTTTGTCTAAATCGCGATAATGCATCAAGATGGCCAGCCAATTCAAAACTGAATATTTTTTTCTGTCAGTTAAATCAAGAACATTTAGCTCACGTGTATTAAATTCATAAGAGTTTACGTAACCAACAGAACCATTTTTGCACGCCCATTCATGAGCGCTTGCCAAATCTCTTGTAGCATAAAACGCTGGTCCATAATCATTTGATTTTCTTGAACCATTTACAAGTGGTTTTTTTATAATTCTTTTGCTGCCATGATATAACTTCATACCAAGATTTTAGCATTTTTGTATACCACAGTAAACAGTTTTTGCTGTTTTTGGTGTTGGGTACAAAAAAGACCGGTTTTCATCCCGGTCTTATATATCTTATTTATATTGATTAGAAGTTCTCGTTGATATATTTAGCGATGATTGGCGATAAGGAGACGATAGAAACAACGTCTTCTTCTTGTGGGATAGAATCACTAATAGCGATATCTAAAATGCCACATCTATATAATTTCGCGAGAGCGTTCTTGGAAAAGATACCATGGCAAGCGCAGATGAGGATACCTCTAGCTTCGTTTTTGAGAAGTTCTTTACTCGCGGCAATAATTGTGCCACCAGTATCGATGATATCATCAATCATTAAACAGTACTTGTCCACGACTGATTCGCCTTTGATGTTAGTAATAACGGCCTTATTTGGTTCAGGACGGTATTTATTTAACACCGCGATTGGTAAATCGCCTAAATCTTTAGATAAATGTTTTGCTCTTTCGAGGCCACCCTTGTCTGGAGAAACAATGACAACGTCCTCGAGTTTAACTTTTAATGTCTTTAAGCGTTTACGGTAATAATCAGCGAACACAGAGGAAGAATATAATTCCACTGCTTCCATATTTTCGAAGAATGGTTGCATTGAACCACTGTGGTAATCGACTGATACGACTCTATTGCATCCGGCTTCTCTTAAGCAATTAGCCACTAACTTAGCACTAATTGGATCGCCGAAATCAATAGTTCTATCTTGTCTCACGTATCCGAAATATGGGATGATCGCGGTAATGGTTTTAGCTTCACCTCTCTTAAGAGCATCGATGAAGATTAATAATTCCATTAATTTGTCATTGACTGGGTTACAGGTTGAATGAATAACAATACAATCCTTACCTCTTACGTCAACGTTTGGTCTGGTAAAAATTTCATTATCTGCGAATCTTCTACAGATAGCGGGTGATTTTTCCACACCGAGTTCTTCACACACCTTATTTGCTAATTCTTCACAGGTGGTTAAAGAAAATACTAGTACTTGTTCTTTATTTGTCATGTCTTCTTTCCCTCTTTCAACTGAAAGGAATTTCTACTCTGATCAATAAGTTGATAATTAAATAATTGGTCTATCTTCGGTTGTGCCGTTTGTAGTGCCGAATGTTCTATCACCACAGTCACCTAAGCCTGGGCAAATATAAGCATTTTCGTTTAAGCAACGGTCTAATGCACCGATATAGAGTGGGATATCTGGATATTTCTTCACAAATGCTTCCACACCTTCTGGGGCTGCAATAATGCAGAGGAAGGTAATCTTTTTAGCACCATGAGCTTTTAACATTCTCACCGCGTCAATTGCGGAGCCGCCTGTGGCGAGCATTGGGTCTAAAAGGTAAACATCTTTTTCGGAAATATCTGCAGGTAATTTGCAGTAATATTCCACAGGTTCTTTTGTGACTTCATTACGGTATAAACCGATGTGGCCACAAGTACAGCCAGGAACTAGCTCGAGCAAACCATCGACCATACCCAAACCTGCACGGAGGATTGGGACAAAGCAGAGAGATTTACGTTTAACAACTGGTTGAAGTGTTTTTTCAATTGGTGTTTCAATTTCCACCATTTGTGTTCCAAGATGACGAAGTGCTTCATATCCTTCCAAAACAGATATTTCTTTCACTAACATCTTGAATTCACTTGTCTTAGTTGTTTTGTCTCTAAGCTTTGTGATTTTGTGCTTGATCAATGGATGGTCAAGAATATGGACTGTTGGATAATTTTCAAAAGCCATTATCTATTCCTCAACTTATTCTGCTTTTGCTTCTTCTGGAGCATTGTTTTCTTTGTTCTTTCTTCCGATACGAACAACGAGGTTGACAAGGATACCGAGAATCAAAGCGCAAGCCACTGCGGTAAGGGTAACTTTACCAATAGTAAGTACTAAGCCACCGATACCTGCAATAAGTATAACACTAACAACAAATAGATTTCTATTATCACCTAAATCTGAGCCTTGAATCATCTTTAAGCCGGAGACTGCGATGAAGCCATATAAGGCGATACAGACACCACCCATGACACAGCTTGGAATTGTGGCCAAGAAGGTTGAGAATGGAGCAACGAAGGCTAAGACGATAGCCATTAAAGCAGTAACAAAGATTGTTCTAATGGAAGCGTTACCAGAAATGGCAACTGTACCAACGGATTCACCATATGTGGTATTTGGGCAGCCACCGAAGAAGGCGCCAGCCATAGAACCAACACCATCACCAAGTAATGTTCTGTGTAAGCCTGGTTCTTGTAAGAGGTCTCTACCAATGATGGAACTCAAGTTCTTGTGGTCAGCAATGTGTTCAGCAAAGACAACGAACGCAACTGGAACATAAGCAACAGCAACGGTACCCATGTAAGCGAAAAATTCACCAGCACTACCGAAATCTTTAAAGCTCTTGAAGGCTTCAACAAATGTGAATGTTGGTAACCATTCCATATGCGCAAATTTACCAAAATCAATTACTTTTAATGCATCATTATTAGCAGCAAAGCCAATGCCTGTGAAGATAGCAGCAACAGCATAGCCAGCTAAGATACCAATGATGAATGGAATCATCTTTAAGAATTTTTTGCCATAAACAGAGACCACGATTGTGGTGAATAATGTCACTAAACCGCAGACTAATGCAATCCACATATTTGTGGAGATAACTGATGTATTGTATGTGGCGTAGAAATTACCATCTAAAAGATCAACTTTGCTAATAAGGGTTTCACCTAAGCCAGCGATGCCATCAGCGTCAAAGACACCTGTTGTGACAGCTGGAATATAATGTGAACCTTTTAATAAATCGCCGACAGCGTTACCAGCTAAAGATAAACCGATAATTGCAACTGTTGGACCAATGACAACTGCAGGCATAAGTTTTGTAATCCAATTTGTACCCGCAAATTTAACAGCAATCGCAAGAACGACGTAAACTAAACCAGCTAAGATAGCGCCCATGATGAGGCCTAAGAAACCAGCGGCTGCACTGATTGCACCACTGAAAGCGGCACCCATTGAACCAAGGAAGGCGAATGAACTACCTAAGAAAACTGGTGATTTGAATTTTGTGAATAATAAGTAAACCAATGTACCAACACCAGCACCGAATAAGGCTGCTGCTGGGGACATGCCATGACCAATAATTGCTGGAACAGCGATTGTAGCAGCAAGAATGGCTAATAATTGTTGTAATGCAAAGACAACTGTTTTACCCCAACCTGGCTTGTCTTCTACATTGTAGATTAAGTTTGTATTTGCCATAACGTTTCTCCTTTCGCGCAAAAAAAATCACCCGACAATAAGGGGTGACTACAAACAGATAAGAATAGCGAATGGGGAGGAAAATTGAGGGAAGAAACCCCCTAATGCGGCGGGAATCTTACACTTTCTAATTCGTTTCTCCATAGCAATCCTTTGCCTAAAACTTTACCACATACGCATATCATTGCAAACACTTTTTTTAGAATTTTTCTAAGATAAAACATAATCGAGTTTTTGTCATAAGATTGGCATGAAATTTCTTACTGTCATACGTTGAGAAAAGCACTGTTCTGACATATAATAAAGTTTGTCGTTTTTATAAGAGGTAGCACAATTATGACCAAGAAAGAACAAGTCATTTCATTATCCGAAAAACATATTAAGGATGTTCCTGGTTTTCCTAAACCAGGCATCATTTTCAAAGATATCGTTCCAGTATTTGAAGATCCAGAATATCTCCAATTAGTGTTCGATGTCATGGTTGAAGAATTAAAAGAACAAAACATTCAATTTGATAAAATCGTTTGTCCAGAAGCCCGTGGTTTCTTATTTGGTCCAACTCTTGGCTTGTTAACCAAGAAGGGTGTTGTCATGGCGAGAAAACCTGGCAAATTACCAAGACCAGGTAACTGTGTCTCATATAACTTAGAATACGGCACCGCTACTTTGGTGATTAGTGAAGATTCTATTAAACCAGGTGATCGCGTTTTAGTGGTCGATGACTTATTAGCCACAGGTGGTTCCGCGAAAGCTTTATGCGAACTCGTTGAAAGAAGTGGCGCCACTGTCGCTGGTGTGATGTTCTATATCGAGCTCACCCCACTTAAAGGCCGTGAATTATTAAAGAAATATCCAGTAATTTCCATCGTTCCAGTTGAAGCTTACTAAGAATTGTTCATACACGTCGCACGATAAATCTTTATTTTATAAAACCCGTGCGACTTTTTTGTGAAAATTTATCTTTTTAAGGGTTTACAATTGTCATTTTTAGAATATACAATAATGGCGTCAAAGGAAAACAAACTTTGACTTCGTATAATTCCCTAATTGGTGGGTTGTCTCTACGCTACACCGTATAATGTAGCACTACGAATCAAATCCGTTTGCGAAATAATCGTTCGTATGTTTCGCCGTTGATTTAAAGTAGAGGCTTCCAATTATAGGAAGCTCATTTTTATTTTTTAGAAAAGAAATCAAGGAGGAGAAAAACAAAAATGAAAAAAGTACGTTTAGTATCATTATTAGCATTAGCCGCTGCCTCTGTTGCTGGTTTAGCTGCATGTAATAATGGTGAAGCCAAAATGAAAGTCGGTTTAATCTGCTTACACCCAGCCGATTCTTCAACTTACGACAAGAACTTCGTTGAAGCTTTCAAAGAAAGCGCGAAGAAATTAGGTTTCAGCCCAATCATTCGTGAAAACGTTCCAGAAGGTCCAGAATGTAGAGAAGTTGCTGAAAACTTAGCCGACACAGGCTGCAAAATCGTTTTTGCTGACTCCTTTGGTCATGAAGACTATATGATTGAAGCCGCTAAAAAGCATCCAAACGTTCAATTCTGCCACGCTACAGGTACAAAAGCCGCTGCTGAAAAGTTAGCTAACTACCACAACGCTTTCGCTTCCATTTACGAAGGCCGTTACCTCGCTGGTGTTGTTGCTGGTATGAAATTACAAGCTATGAAAGCTGCTGATGCTTCCGTCGCTTCTAAGATCGGCTATGTCGCCGCTCACCCATACGCTGAAGTTATGTCCGGTTATACATCATTCTACCTTGGTGTTAAATCCATCGTCGAAGATGTCACAATGGACGTCAAATATACCGATTCTTGGTATGATGAAACAGCTGAAAAGACCGCTGCTAAAGCCTTAATCGCCGGTGGCGCTGTCCTCATTTCTCAACACGCTGACTCCTATGGTGCTCCAACAGCTTGTGAAGAAGCTAAAGTTCCAAACGTCACATATAACGGTTCCACCGCTAATGTTGCTCCAGAAACATTCATGGTTTCTTCCAGAATCAACTGGTCCCCATTCTATGAATTCGTCGTCAAAGCCGTTAAAGAAGCTGAGTCCCCAGAAAAAGCTAACATCCCAGCCAACTGGTGTGGTGGTTTCAAAGAAGGTTCCGTTGAACTTTCCGAATTAGGCAAAAACGTTGCTCCTGGCACCGCTGAAAAAGTCGCCGAAGTCAAAGCCAAATTAGAAAATGGTTCTTTAAAAGTTTTCGATACAAGCAAATTCACTGTTAAAGGTGAAGCTCCAAGCGAAGCAAATATGGCTCCAAGCAAACAATGGACATTCGATTACCCAGATGGCACCGAATTCATCAAGGGTGGTTACTATCACGAATCCGAATACCGTTCTGCTCCAAGCTTTGACGTTTTAATCGATGGTATCAACGACCTCGGTTCCGTCAACCCAAAAGAATAATTAAATAACTTTAAAACAACGTTTTAGCGGGGTCAAAAGCCCCGCTAAAACCTTTATTTATCCCATGGAAAAACAGCAAGTCATAGAATTAAAAGGCATCACTAAAATATTTGGTCGTATAGTCGCTAATCACGATTGTAACCTCTCTTTATATAATGGCGAAATTCTCTCATTATTAGGCGAAAATGGATCTGGTAAAACCACCCTTATGAACGCTCTCGCGGGTATTTATTGCCCTGATGCTGGTGATATCTATGTTAATGGTGAAAAGGTCAGAATTAGTTCACCACACGATGCTTATAAATACCACATCGGTATGGTCCACCAACACTTCAAACTCGTTGATACATTCACCGCTGTGGAAAATGTTGTCGTGGGTTTAACTAAAAAAGACTATGAAGAAATTGCCAAAAAAGATGGCACAAAAGCACAGGGCTTTAATTTAAAAGCAAGCGCTAATCGCATCACTGAAATATGTAATAAATTTGGTTTTAAATTAAATCCTTGGCAAAAAGTAAACACCATGTCTGTTAGTGAAAAGCAGACATTAGAAATTATTAAGGCGCTTTATAGAGGCGTTGATATTTTAATCTTGGATGAACCAACCGCGGTTTTAACTCCACAAGAAATTGAAAAATTATTTGATGTCTTAAGAGCGATGAAAAAAGATGGAAAATCCATCATTATCATTACTCATAAACTTAACGAAGTCTTAGAAATCAGTGACCGTGTCGCTGTTCTTTGTAAAGGCGAAGTCGCTGGCGATATCTTAACAGAAAACGCCACTGAAAAGATTTTAACTGAAATGATGGTCGGTCATAAAGTCGATCTCAATATCAATAGAATGGAAATCCCTACCACTGGTGAACGCTTAATTGTTCAAGATTTAAGCTTAATGGGTAGAGATGGTAGAAAAGTACTTAAAAATATCAATTTCACCGTATATGGTAGTGAAATACTTGGTATTGCTGGTATCTCTGGCAGTGGTCAAAAAGAATTATTAGAAACAATCGCTGGTCTTAATAGAAATACACAAGGTACGATTATTTTCCATAACCCAAAGAAAGAACAACCAGTCACTTTCTTCCATAAAAACATTAAGCAAATTAGAGAATTAGCCGCACAAGGTAAATTCCACTTAAAAGGTAAAAAAGAACCACTATCACTTGTGGGTAAAACAAATAAAGAAATCACTGAAATGGTTAATAAAGAACAAATCATTTTCTATGAAGATGAAATCATGAACTTAAAGGGCAAGAAACCAATTGAGATTCGTGATTTAGGTATTAAATTATCATTCGTTCCTGAAGATAGATTAGGTATGGGTCTTGTTGGAAGTATGGACCTTATCGATAACATGATGTTAAGAAGCTTTAGAAAAGGTAAAGGTGGTATTGTTCATAGAAATAAACCTGCTGCTTTAGCTAAAGAATTAGTGGATGAATTAGAAATTAAAACACCAAGTTTACATACATCAGTTAAGAAATTATCTGGTGGCAATATTCAAAAAGTCTTAGTTGGTAGAGAAATCTCAACACGTCCAAAGGTCCTCATGGTGGCCTATCCAGTGCGTGGTTTAGATATTAACTCTTCCTACATGATTTATAACTTAATCAATAAACAAAAAGAAAAAGGCAGTGCGGTCATCTATGTTGGTGAAGACTTAGATGTCATCCTTGCCCTTTGTGATCGTGTTCTTGTGTTAAGAGACGGTGAAGTCGCTGGTATCTTAAACTGCAAAGACACTAATAAAAACGAAATTGGTTTATTAATGACTAAGAAAGTTGAAGAAAGGAGTGAAGAAAATGCCTGAGTTAGCACAAAAACAAAAAGTTAAAAAGGTTAGAAATCCTCTTTTCCATATCGCTAGACGTAACGAAGTACCAACATGGTTTGTCTTCGTTGTTAAGCTTTCATTTATTTTAGGCGCCTTGCTTTTATGTGGCATTATTTCCTTCCTTGTTTCTCCAATTACTTTGGATGAAATGCCTGAAAAGTTTATTAGCTATTATATATTCGTTGTTGAAGGTACTTTCTTTAACATGAATACAGCATTTTCCACTTTGTGGAATGCATCGTTACTATTAATTATTGCCGCTGCTATTACACCAGCCTTTAAGATGAAGTTGTGGAATATCGGCGCTGAAGGCCAAGTGTTAATGGGTTGCTTTGGTGCGGCAATTGTCATGAAATTCATTGCTCCATCTATTCCTAACTTCTTAGCGCTTATATTAATGCTCGCATTAGCTTTGATATTTGCGGCTGTTTGGGCCGCGATTTCTGCGATATTCAAAGCATTCTTTCACACTAATGAAACATTATTCACTTTAATGATGAACTATATTGCCATCGGCTTAGTGGCAGCCTTCTCTTTGAAGTTCAAAGCCACAGGTAGTACCGCTCTTGGTGTATTAAATGCCGGTACTCATGCTGGTTGGATGCCAGAGGTCTTTGGTAGTTCATATCTTATTGGTATTTTCGTCATCATTAACTTAGTAGTAGCATTATGGTTCTATCTCAAATATAGCAAACACGGGTATGAAATTGCGGTCTTAAATGGCAGTGTTAGAACCGCTGAATATGTCGGTATTAACGTTAAGGTTGTCACTATTAGAACAATGATCTTATGTGGTGCTGTTTGTGGTATTGCTGGTTTCTTACTTGTTTCAGGTTCTAGCCATACTGTTAGTGAAACAGTTGTCGGTGGACGTGGCTTTACCGCTGTTATGATTAGTTGGCTTGGTCATTTCAACCCATTAGAAATGGTTTTATATTCAGTATTGAACGCCATTATTACCGTTGGTAGTAGCAATGCCGCCGCTAACTTACAATATAGTGGCGAAGTCGCTAACGTTTTATCTGGTTTATTCTTCTTATTAATCTTAACTAGTGAGTTCTTCACTAACTTCAGAATTAGATTTAATTTACGTCAATTCTTCAAGAGTAAGAATGAACCTCCTATGTCCGAAGGACAAACACCAAAAGCGGAAGGAGGTAAACAGTAATGTTTCTAGAAATTATTACTAGCTCTATTAAGTTTGCCACTGTCTTCTTATTTGGCTCCGCAGGTGAAACAGTGACAGAGAAATCTGGCCACTTAAATATGGGTACTCCAGGTATTATGTGTATCGGCGCTATGGGTAGTGCGATTGGTGCTTATATTTATCTAAGCATCTTAGTTAAGTTGGGCATTCCTGGTCAAACCAATGCCTTCTTAGCATTCTTCTTTACCGCTTTCTTCTGCTTATTATTTGCTGGTTTAGCGGGTTTATTATTCTCATTTATTACCGTCACACTTCGCTGTAATCAAAACGTTACTGGTTTAGCGTTAACAACATTTGGTGTGGGTTTATATCCATTTGTTATTTCCTTCTTCAAGAAAGAAATCTCTCTTGGATTCTCATCACTTTCATCTAAATACTTAATGCACGTGTTCCCTGAAAGTTTCTATAACGCTAACTGGTTCACACAGTTGTTCTTCTCATATGGTATTCTTGTTTATCTCGCTATTGCAGTAGCAATCGGCATTGCTATTATCATGAAGAAAACCAGAGTGGGCTTATTCTTAAGAACTGTTGGCGAAAACCCTGCCGCTGCTGACGCTGCTGGTATTAGTGTTAATCGTTATAGATATTTAGCCACTATTATTGGTTCCGCTATTTCTGGTTTAGGTGGTATGTACTACTTATTTGATAACTGTAGTGCAGCATTTGAATTCGTTGTTGATTCATATGGCTGGTTAGCGGTTTCTCTTGTTATCTTCACAATGTGGAATACAAATATTGGTATCGCTGGTTCATTTATTTTCGCTTTCCTGTATATCATGCCTGGCTACTTAAATGTTCCTGGTCCAGAAAAGCAAATCTTCGCTTTAATTCCATATTTCGTCACCGTTATTATTCTTGTTGTCACAAGTATCTTTAATAAGAAATTAGGCAAAGCTCCGGCGGGTCTAGGCCAGTCGTACTTTAGAGAAGATAGATAACGAATTAGCCCTTGAAGAAGGGCTTTTTTTATTTTGTTTAAATCTTAGTAAATTGCCTTTTACTTGCTTTGTTTTTCAAAAACAAATAGTATGTATGGCATAAAGTTTATCTCAAAAGAAAGGAGAAACTATGAAAAAGAATATCAAATTATTACTCCTAGTCGCGATGGCCACTGGTGTGATGGTTGGTTGTAGTGATAACTCATCCACAAGTAACAACACATCCAGTAGCGATACAAGTTTACCTAGTGAATCTAGATCTAGTGATAATCCATCTACTTCGATTCCTTCATCTAGTAGTGAACCAAGTAGTTCATCCCCAAGCAGCAGTTCTAGTTCTGTTGCCCCTACATTAACAGGTATTACGTTAGATACCACAAGTGTGAAGAAATCTTATATTCAAGGTGAAGCGTTAGACTTAACTGGTTTAGTGGTTACCGCTAATTATAGTGATAACACCACTGAAGTGGTTACTAACTACACCACTAATCCTGCTAATGGTGCTACTTTAAACACCATTGGTGCTATTCCGGTTACTGTCGCATATGGAAGAGCTACTGCTTCATTCAATATCCTTGTTGTCAAACCAGGCAAAAAAGCATGGACAGACGCTGAAGCTAAAATCATGTCTGACCACTTATACGGATATGTCCTTCCATTTACTGGCTCAGAAGAAGCTGTAGTCACATATGATGAAGAAAATGATGCAGTTACCATTCAAGGTGGCGCGGCAGATTCTAATACACTTGCTACTTATGCCGCTAAGGTTGTCGCCGATGGATTTACAAACGTTAATCCACAAGGTTATGTTTTTGAAAAACAAGTAACAGTTAATACTGCTACAAAGCATTTAAGAGTGGCTTTTGCTAATGTGGAAAGTAAGTTCTATTTAGAAGCTTATGACCCATATTACTATACCTTCCCCGCTGCTTTTGCTTCTGAAATTGCAACAGGAGCATTTGGCTCTAATGAAGTTCCACCTGTCTTTAGTGCAGATTATTATGAAGTATCCTCTAGTGACTATGGTATTTTCTGCTACACAAACGCTACAAATGCAGCAGATACTTATACCACTGCTTTAACTGCCGCTAACTGGAATGTTTTAGATGAATTAAATCAAGGCTATAAAGTTGCGGTTTCCCCAGATGGTAAATACTGTGTTAATTATGCTTATAACGATGAATATAAGAGTTTTGATATTTACTTTGGTCCACTTAGTTATTGGAATACAAAAGTAATTGAAGATTTCTATAACAAATATAACGGTTATGTCGTTAACATCCCTGCTCTAAACGTCACTAATGGTGAATATATCTTTAAAGAATCTAATGTTAACGAACAAGCTTATGCCTATGGAGCGTATGAAGCTATCCACGCTTTCATGTACGTCTATGGTGCCACTGAACAAGATTTAGTCAGCTATGCTGATTCAATAAAAACAAGTGGTTGGGAAGTTGAAAAAGACGGTAACATCTACTATGCATATTTAACAATCGCTGATAAGGGCATTGCTAGATTACAATTTGAATATAGTGCAAAATATAATGCCGCTATTTTCACCATCTACTATAAATTAGATCCAATTCCAGTAGCCGATTGGCCAACTGATGATATTGCCGCATTATTAGGCGACTACACTATCGGTACAGTTCCAGCATATACCGGTGCTAATAAAGGCTTTGTTATCTTAAACGATATGTTTGGTATCGGTGTTTTAGTTAAGGTTGAAAGAGGCAGTGAAGAAGCCGCTGTTGAATCATATAAAACTGATTTAGCAAATGCTGGTTATACCGATTATGATGAGGCCTCTAGTACATACACTAATCCAAATAGTGAAATTGCTATTAAAGTGTATTCCGCAGAAAAAGGTTCTTTCACTA
>JAEEGF012133449.1_pt1 | contig 13734 bp, 13 predicted proteins | sample 9134171 | NCBI WGS metagenome assembly JAEEGF01 (sample SAMN16246542, study PRJNA631951) | gut metagenome | biome: gut microbiome; feature: rumen; material: AP-attached | host: Bos | place: Iran: Karaj | collected 2018-10
CTTTGGTAGCATTCACTAAGTTCCATCTTTTCGACATGATCAGCGGACAGGTCTTCACGATCCTCAGCATCGTGGTAGCTGCAGCCGAAGTCACGATCGGTCTTGCCATCGTGATCGCGATCTTCCGCAACTTTAAAGAAATCGATACTGACAATATCAATCTACTGAAGTGGTAAATGCAAGATGATGACAATACCTGAATATTTGATTTGGACTATCTGGCTTCTGCCCTTTGCGGCATTCGCCCTGACATGGATCATCGGATGGATCAAGAAGGATTCACCCTCATCACCCTATGTCATCGTTGCGACCATCGCATCACTTGCGTTATCAGTCTGGGCACTCATTTCCGTAATGCAGCACGGAAATGTCGCGACCTCATCGGTGCAGTGGCTCGAGATCGGCGCACTGGATGTCTCCTTTGCATTAGAACTCTCGCCCCTCTCCACCATCATGCTACTCGTAGTAAATTTCATCAGTCTCATGGTACAGATCTTCTCCATGGGCTATATGAAGGGCGATCCCGCATACCGCAGATACTACAGCTTCATCGCTCTCTTCACCTTCTCCATGCTGGGTCTGGTCCTTTCCGACAGTCTCCTCGTCCTCTTCATGTGCTGGGAGCTCGTCGGTTTATGTTCATATCTCCTGATCGGCTTCTGGTTCTACAAGCCGTCAGCCGCTTCGGCCGCCAAGAAAGCCTTCCTCATCACCAGGATCGGCGATCTCGGCATCCTGGCCGCACTCATCATGCTCTTCAATGCCACCGGCACATTCAATATCGAAGCTCTCATCACTCTGGCCGGAGCCGGAGCAATCGGGGCAACCGTCCTTACCTGGGCCTGTCTGGGACTCTTCCTGGGCGCCATGGGCAAGTCGGCTCAGTTCCCTCTCCATATCTGGCTCCCCGACGCCATGGAAGGCCCGACACCCGTCAGTGCCCTCATCCATGCCGCCACGATGGTAGCAGCCGGTGTATTCCTGGTCGCACGTACCTATCCGCTGTTTGAAGCAGTACCCACCACACTTACCGTAGTTGCCTGGGTCGGCGGCTTCACGGCGATCTTCGCAGCCACCATCGCCCTCGTCATGCAGGACGTAAAGAAGGTCCTGGCCTACTCCACCATCAGCCAGCTGGGCTACATGTTCGTAGGTCTCGCTTTCGGCGGCGTTGCTGTAGGTATGTTCCACCTCTTCACCCATGCCTTCTTCAAGGCCCTTCTCTTCATGGGAGCAGGTTCACTCAGCCATGCTGTCGACAGCTTCGACATGCGACAGATGGGCGGTATGAAGAAAGCTATGCCTAAGACTTACTGGACCTTCCTCATCGGTTCCCTGAGCCTTGCCGGCATCTGGCCTCTGGCCGGTTTCTTCAGTAAGGAAGGCATCCTCGGTTCCGCATTGGACGGTCAGCCGGTATTGTTCGTGATCCTACTGATCACCGCCGGTCTCACCGCGTTCTATATGTTCCGAGTCATCTTCAAGGTGTTCTTCGGAAAGTATCACGGCGACAAGCATCTCCATGAATCTCCTGCCGTCATGATCTTCCCGCTGATCTGTCTGGCATTACTGGCCGTCTTCGTCGGCTGGGTCAACTGCAATAACTGGTTCAGCGGTTTCATCGGCAACGCCGAATCCCAGTCATTCCTGGCCGGTCTCTTCGGAGCACTGGCTCATCCTCTGGCCTGGGGCTCATTGCTCGCCGCAGGTATCGGTATCTTCGTTGCCTTCGCGATCTACAAGTTCCGCTGGATTCTTGAAGACAAGATCGCAGCCAAAGTACCCTGGCTCTATAATCTGTTATTCCGCAAATACTACATGGATGAACTCATTCAGGACAGGATCAACAACGATGCCCTCCTGAACGGTACGTTCCGCGGTTTTGCTTTCGTTGATTCGCATATAGTCGACGGCGCCGTCAATGGCGTCGGAAAGATCTCTTCGGGTCTCGGCAGTATGCTCAGGAAGGGACAGCACGGGCAGGTCTCCTTCTACGGACTCATCACGGTCCTGAGCATCATTGCTATCGCACTCGTCATGATGGTGGTGAAATAAGATGAGCATATTATCACTGATTATTTTTATCCCTATCATCGGTGCTGTGATCCTGGCACTCCTGCCCAAGTTCAAGGATTCCACCTATAAGTACTTTGCCCTGTTCTTCACGGTCTGCACCCTCGGTCTCGCGATCGCAGCTTTCGTGATGTTCGACAGGTCTGCAGCAAATACATTCCAGTTCGAATGTGTCCATGAATGGATCCCGTTCATGAATGCCCACTATCACCTCGGCGTCGACGGTCTCAGCATGCCGATGGTCCTCCTGACTTCCTTCTTGGGCTTCGTTGCGGTCCTCATCTCATGGAAAGAACACCTGCGCACCCGTGAATTCTTCCTCTGGCTCCTCTTGCTGGAAGGCAGCATCCTGGGCGTCTTCTGCGCTCTTGATCTGGTACTCTTCTTCCTCTTCTGGGAGATCGAAGTCATCCCCATGTACTTCCTCATCTCAATCTGGGGAAGCGGCAGAAAAGAATATTCAGCTCTCAAATATGTCCTATACACTTTGTTCGGCAGTGCCTTCATGCTTGCCGGCATCGTCATGATCTTCATCAATACCGCCACGCTCGATATGACGGTCATTGCCAAATACGGTCTCAACGGACTGGCCATCGCACCGCAGATCCTGTTCTTCGTACTGATCTTCGGATTCTGCGTCAAACTGCCGGTAGTCCCGTTCCACACCTGGCTTCCTGATGCCCATACCGACGCGCCTACCGCCGCCAGCGTCATGCTGGCCGGTGCCCTCATCAAGATGGGCGGTTACGGCATCATGCGACTGTGCGTCTCATTCATGCCGGATGTGGCGCAGCAGTATGCACTCATCTTTGAGATCCTGGCAGTCATCGGCATCATCTACGGCGGTGCCATCACGCTGCGTCAGACCGATATCAAACGTCTCATCGCCTATTCCAGTGTGAGCCATATGGGATTCGTCCTGCTCGGCATCTTCTCACTGGGTGAGATCGGCATGACCGGCGCCACCATGCAGATGGTCAGCCATGGTCTTACCACCGGTCTTCTGTTCGCAGTAGCCGGTCTCGTGATGCATAACACCCATGAAAGAAACATCGGCAAACTGGGCGGTCTTGCTCAGCAGACACCGAAGATCGCGACACTCTTCATCATCGCATCCCTCGGTGCCATCGGTCTTCCCACTACCAGCGGCTTCGTATCCGAGTTCTCGATCATGACCGGTACCTACTCCACTACTGCAGTAGCCGGTACCGAACCGATCGTACTCGTTGCTCTGCTCGGCCTCCTGATCGGCGCAGGCTATATGCTCTGGACCATCCAGAGAGTGTTCTTCGGTCCCAAACTCGATATCTATAACGAAGTACAGGACGCCAATAAACTGGAGATGGCTTACTGTATCGTATTCATAATCCTGATCTTCGCCATCGGTCTCTATCCGAGCGTACTGACAGGAATGATCAAAGGCGGAGTAGCGGCTGTATTAGCCATGCTGTAAGAGAGGTACATACGATATGGAAAGTATTTATGAATCATTAATCCAATTCATGTGGCCAGAGATCTGTATCGCTCTCTCGGCTATAGTGATCCTGCTCTCCAGCCTGTTCATCAAGAAGCGCAGTGTCCTCACAGCCATCAGCGCCGTCGGCATCATCGGATCTGCCGTTCTTGATTTCGTCTGTCTCCAGCAGTACAGCGACTCCGGTATCACATATGCATCCTATATGCTCTCTGCCGACACCGCGACATTCTACTTCAGGCTCCTCTTTGCCGGCATCGCACTCTTCGTCGTCCTCGGCAGCTATGATTATGCTAAAAACTTTGAGAAGTTCCATGCCGAATACCTGGTGCTTATCCACCTGGCACTTTTAGGCATGACACTCCTCGTCTCATCCTTCAACATCATCTCGCTCTTCGTCTCACTGGAACTCATGGCACTATCCTTCTACGGTCTCACGGCCCTCATGAAGGATCAGCGGTCCAGCGAAGCGGCACTCAAATACATACTCCTCGGCGGCATCAATTCCGCAGTGCTCCTGTTCGGTCTGGTGCTCCTGTATGGTTTTACCGGCGAAACGACATTCAACTCGATCGGATATGTTCTCGCTACGGGCGGATCATCCGAAGCCGGTCTCATCTTCGCATTGGTCCTGATCGTAGCCGGCTTCAGCTTCAAGATCGCAGGCGTCCCCTTCCATATGTGGGCACCCGATGTCTATGAAGGATCTCCTACTTCCGTCACTCTCTACCTGTCCACCGCATCCAAACTGGCAGGCATGGGAATACTCTTCAGGCTCATGTATTCTGTCTTTGCATACGCTCCGTCAATCTCAGGCAAACTGACTTTGGCGCTCGCAGTGATCAGTGTACTCAGCATGTTCATCGGCAATCTTGGCGCCATCGCCCAGTCCAGCGTGAAGAAGATGCTGGCTTTCTCCGGTATCGCACAGAGCGGTTACATGCTCCTCGGCATCATCGCCATCCTCCTCACCGAAGGTTCCGGCGCTTACTCCATCTTCACTGCACTCTTCATCTTCGCCCTGGCCTTTGCCCTGGCTGAGATCGCAGCCTTCTCCGGTGTCTTCACATTCTCTGATGCCATCAAGAGCGATAACATCGAAGATTACCGCGGTGTAGCAAAGCGCTCACCGTTCATCGCTGTCATCATCACCATCGGTCTGCTGTCCTTAATGGGTCTGCCCGTCACCGGAGGCTTCATCGGTAAGTTCGGCGTCTTCTCAGTCGTCGGCAATATTCCTCTGATCATCATCGGTGTCGTGAACAGCGTCATCTCCGCTGTCTACTATCTGAAATTCATCCGTGTGATGTGGACCGGGACCCCCAGCGAAGAATCCAAGGTCGACTGCTCCATCGTCCCCTATATCATCATGACCTGTGCGGCAACACTGGTGATCGCCATCGGTATCTTCGGCTTCAAGTTCATCTAAGAAGATAACAAACAGATACAACAAAGCCTCTTCATCTGCTGAAGAGGCTTTTTCATTTCTTTGGATAAGGACGAAATCAGCCCTGGGGAACTTTCTTGACCTGAGCCATTTCATTCACGATGGCTGCTCCCAGCACCATCACCGCACCGATGACACCAAGTAATGTCATAGACTCATGCAGGATGATGACGGATACCAAAACAGAAACGATCGGTTCTGTATAGCCCAAAAGCGCAAAAGACTGTACATCGATCTTCGTGATGGCACCGAAGTAGAAAGTATAAGCGATACCCGAATGAACGACGCCCAACAGGAGTATCAACAGGACGGACTGTAGGTCAAAATTAAGGGGTTCTCCCCAGTTGTTGATGAGAAAGTACGGCAAAGCCGTTAAAGAGGCTGAAATGAGCTGGATGATAGCTTTTTCATAGACCGGGACATCGCCGCCTTTTTTATTGCAGAGGACCATACCGGTGAAACCGGCAGCCGCCATGAAACCGAGGGCCACGCCCTTAAGGTTAACTCCGGCGATACCGTCAAGAGTCACACCGGAAACCAGGGCAATGCCGATGAAAGCCACGAAGATACAGACGATGCTGATAGGCTTGAGTTTGTCTTTAAACAGAAGTGCCGCGAGGAATATCACGATTATCGGCGCCATATAGTTGCAGAGGCTGGCAATGGCGACAGTCGTGACCTTATAAGCGGCAAACAATGTGATCCAGTTGAATCCGAGACAGATACCGGAAAGGACGAACCACTTGCCGACTTTCTTAAACGGTTTGAAGTCCAGTTTCTTACCGGTAAGCTTGGTTATGATGACCATCGTCAGAGAACCAAGGATACCGCGGCATATCACGACGAATTCAACAGGCAGGCTTATATAACGGAGCACCAGTCCGATGGTGCCGTAAATAAACAGAGAAAGAATATAGGTAGCTTTATAATAGTTCGTGCTCACGGGGAGATATTCTAAAGATATTGATTATCAATTGCAAGGGAATCCGCTGATTCAGTGTTTTCTAAAAAGATCATAAAAACGGGGTTCGTATTCCTCGAAGAGATCCCAGTTATCCAGTTCCTTTTTGAGATCATCGGGATCCATACGCCCGTCCTGAGTCTCTTCGAACATGCGTTCGATCTCGATACGGGCAGCTCTAGGCACGCCACGTCCGTCCAGATCGATGAGATGTCTGGACTGCAGATCCTGGAAATTATTGGGAAGCGAATCACGGGTATATGTCATGATAAAACGCATCAAGGAAACGTCCCAAAGCTCATCATCACCTGAGATGATGGCTCCCAGATTCTTCGATTCGTCATCAAGTTGTTTGGAGATCCTGGCTGCGACCTGGGACAGAGGGCCCTCGACGATGTGGAGTTCTCCGGGCTCGTTCTTATAGGTATAGAGGAGACCCGGCATCACCTGCCCCACAGATGAGAAATATCTGACGGCTTCCTGACTGAATCCCTCAGCTTTTGCCATATAGTAGGGTGTAATGATCTGAGGTTTTGACGCGATGACTTTCCCGGTCCTGATGACTATCTCACGGAAGTCCCCAGGTTCCTCATAGACAGGATGAGTCAGGATATAATACTCAATATTGGTCACGCCGAAAGTATCCAGTGTCTGATAAGGATACCGGAGGATATGAGTGTTCCTGGCGGCCTGTTCCAGCCTGGGATCTTCGTTCATGACGTTATTTGATTTCCGAAAGGTAATGTTTCAGTTCGTTGAGCTGGAGCTGGTACTGTTCATTGATCTGCTGGACGACCTTCGAATACTCTTCCTGATACTGGGGGAGAGCTTCCACATTGAGAGCAGAAGTGTCGATTGCCAGTCTTTTCTGCGTGGCAGCCGCCTTGAGCTTGCCGGCAAATGATTCCTTGAGCATATCGGCAGCCTGTTTTCTCTGCTCGGCACCCTGTGTGACGAAATGATCCATCAGCTGATTGATGGCGTCGGCGATCTGCTGAGCCATAGCCTTTTCGTCCTTGATAGAGACGATACCGTCCAGAGCTTTGGTGAACTGCGGGGAGATCTTATCGTTATTGGGAAGGATTATCTGGTCAGCAAGCACTTCGACAATGCCTTCTTTGACGAATGCGGCTTCCTCGCCGGAACGTCCTGCAAGACCTTCCTCAAGAGAAGCTTCGCCCTTAAGATACTTCATGGCAAGGTCCTTGCCCTCGGGCACGAATTTCCACTTGAGTTTATCGGAATCGGTCGCATCAGACATCTTGTTGATGCGCTCCATCGCTATTTCAAAAGCACTCTTTATCTCGCTCATTGCGACACCTATCTTTCTTCGTCGATGGTCTTCCTGCTGGCCACCAGACGGTTCAAAGCATTGAGATAAGCCTTGGCAGAAGCCACGATGATGTCCACATCTGCACCGCGGCCGGTAAAGACGATACCGTCAGATTCGATCCTGATGAGGACCGAACCCATAGCATCGATACCATGTGTGAGTGAATTCACTGAGAATTCCGTCAGCGTATTGGGGACATCAACGAGCTTGTTGATAGCTTTATAGACAGCATCGATAGGACCTTCACCGATGGTAGCTTCAGCATGGGAAGTCCCGTCAGGGTATGTAAGGACGATAGATGCCGTCGGAATACCGCGGTCGCCGCAGCTGACCTGGATCCTCTCGAGCTTATATTCGTTATTGAGGTTACGCTGATATTCAGCGATCAATGATTCGATGTCACGGTCTTCGACTTCCTTCTTACGGTCTGCGATAGCCTTGAAGGCAGTGAAGACGCTCTCGAAATCGGTCTCACTTAAGGAATAGCCCAATTCAGACAAGCGCTCTTTGAAGGCATGTCGGCCCGATAGTTTTCCCATCACCAGATTGGATGAAGGGATACCCACATCCTTAGGATCGATGACTTCAAAAGTGGCAGGCATCTTGATCACGCCGTCCTGATGGATACCGGACTGATGGCTGAATGCATTGGCACCGACGATAGCTTTATTGCTGGGGATAGCAAAACCGGTCAGCTCGCTGACAAGTCTGGATACCGGATAGATCTGTTCGGTGTTGATGGTGGTCTCAAACTCGGCAAACTTATCTTTCCTGACTTTGAGAGCCATGACGATCTCTTCCAAAGATGCGTTGCCGGCACGTTCGCCGATACCGTTCACGGTACATTCGATCTGTCTGGCTCCGCCACGCAGTGCCGCCAGTGAATTGGCGACGCCCATGCCGAGGTCGTTATGACAGTGGACACTTATGACGGCCTTGTCGATATTGGGCACATACTTTCTGATATCGCCGATGAGCTCAGCGAACTCAGTCGGAACGGCATAGCCGACCGTATCAGGAATATTGATGGTCGTGGCACCGGCCTCGATGACAGCTTCGATCAGTCTGTACAGAAACTGTTTATCGGCACGGGTAGCGTCCATAGGCGAGAATTCGATATCGGAAATGAACTTCTTCGCATGTCCTACCGCCGCTTTAGCGACTTCCAGCACTTCTTCGGGAGTCTTGTTCATCTGATAATGCATCTGGATATCTGAAGCAGGGACAAAGACATGGATACGCGGATCATGGGCACATTTGAGTGCTTCCCAGGCTCTGTCAACGTCCTTTTCGGCAGCTCTTGCCAGACCGCAGACAGTTGCGTCTTTGATACCTTCACCAATCGCTTTCACGGCTTCAAAATCACCTTTGGAAGTGATAGGGAAACCGGCTTCGATGACGTTCACGCCGAGGGAGACAAGAGCTCGTGCGATCTCCAGTTTCTCTTTGACGTTCAAAGAACCGCCGACGGCCTGTTCGCCGTCTCTCAGTGTCGTATCGAATATGATTATCTTTTCCATAAGCCCTACTCCAAGCTAATGATCAATGAATCAAAGATGATATAACATCTCGGTGATAAAGTCATGTATCTTCGGCAGAGCAGCGATCTCGATGTATTCATCGATACCGTGCTCGGTCTTCTCCTGTTCAGGAGTGACGATGACAGGAGTGAATCTGACCACGTTCTTACATATCTTACAGAAATTATGCGCATCCGTTCCACCGTTCATGACTACGGGGACCGGAATGACACTCGGGAAGATCTTCCTGACGACGTCCTCGACAAAAAGGTATTCTTTGCTGCGGTAATCCGTGACCGGTACATCCAGGACGTCTTTCACCACTTCCGCATCGATATCGTACTTTTTCGCCACGTCTGCGATCTTTTTGATGTTCTCTTCCTTAGTGGCATGCTTGGAAAGACGCATGTTGGCAATGACATAAGCTTCTGTGGGAATGACATTGGAAGCGTTGGAACCGTGCGCCATGGTGAAAGCTACCGTGGTCTTGGCCATGGCAATGAAAGAAGGATTGCGGTCTCTCAGGATCTCAATCACATTCTTCTCGTTCTTATCCGGATCGGCAAAGATGTCCCGGATATCTTTGGACATGTTGGGAGCCATCCTCCTCAGCATCTCCTTTTCGGTATCTGACAGCTACATGTAATAGATATCATTAGCTTCGACTTCGCTCACAAAGGACGCCAGTCTGGCAAGCGGTGTGTTTTTAGAAGGCACACTGGCATGTCCGCCTGCGCCGCGGGCCGTAAATCGGACATCACAGATGCGTTTCTCAGTGACTCCCAGCATGGCATAGTGTCCGGTAAGACCAGGCATTACATCAGTAACGATCATGCCGCCTTCATCCAGGACCAATCTCAGTTTGATGCCGGAATCATTAAGGTACTTTGCGATGAGCTTGGCGCCGCTCCCGGCGATCTCCTCATCACAGGTAGTCACGATATAGAGATCGGACTCCGGTACATGACCTTCAGCGATGAAGTCATCCACCGCCCTCATCATGCCCCAGAACATAGCTTTGTTATCGATGGCGCCCCTGCCCCAGACCCGTCCGTCGGCAATGGTGCCCGAGAACGGCGGATATTTCCAATCTCCGTATGCCTCCACGACATCGTGATGGCTCATGATGAGACTGGGGAGATTGGTATTCTTCGAACCTTTGAGTTTGATGAGGAAAGAACCGTCGAAATCCAATATATCGCACTTCTCGAGTATGTGCGGAAAAAATGAAGTCATCTTCTTGCGGAAACGATGGAATACACGGTCACTGCCGGAAACACCGGCAATGGTCGGATACTTTATCATGGACGCCAGTTCTTTGGCATATCGCTTTTCAGGATTCTTCATGACAGTGCTCCTTTGATCAGGATTCGAAAGAAGCGATCATGTCGAGTCGCTTCTGATGGCGTCCGCCCTCATATTCCTGGGTCAGGAAGATCTTTACGATGGCTTTCTGATCGACATCATATTCAGCACCGAGACAGAGGATATTGGCATTGTTGTGCAGTCGGCATCGTTCAGCCATGAATTCACTGTTGCAGAGAGCGGCACGGATACCTTTGAATTTATTAGCGGCGATGCTGACACCGAGGCCAGTGCCGCAGATGAGGATGCCGCGATCGACTTTTCCTGACTGGACCGCTTTGGCGACCTTCTCAACAGAGACAGGATAATCGACAGTGACTCCTTCGGCAGGACCGCAGTCGAGGACTTCGTATCCCGTTTCCTTCAGGTACTTAACAAGTTCTTCTTTAAGACCGAACCCGCGGTGATCGGTACCGATGGCAATCTTCATCTTTGTGCTCGCTTTCTTATCTTTTATTCTGGAAATGACTTCCTTTACCTGATCAGCAGTGATAGGACCTTCACGCAGTATCTTAGGGACCTTGCCGGTCACATCGACAATGGTCGAAGGCACGTTATCAGTACATCTCCCCTCGACCACGCAGTCGACTGAATCCGCAAAGACTCTCTTGGCTTCCGCATACTTCGTTATGCTCGGTTCTCCGCTGATATTGGCGCTGGTGCCGATGATGGGCTTTCCAAGCCGTCCAATGAGATCTCTCAGTCCATCATTATTCGGGCACCGGACCGCAATGGTCGCAGTGCCGCAGGTAATGACATCGGAAACATTCTTAGACTTTTTGACGACCAGAGTAAGAGCGCCCGGCCAGAATGCGTCTGTCAGTGCATCTGCATATATATTCTTATCATCCGTAACGAGCGGGAGCTGTTCTTTGGATGAAAGGAGCAGCGGAAGCGGTTTGTTGCTGTCACGCTGTTTGATCACGAATATTTTCTTCACTGCATCTTCATCGTCGTAGACGCAGCCGATACCATAGACGGTATCAGTCGGAAAAACGACTACCCCACCTGCTTCAAAAGACTTTTTAACCTTTGCAGAATCAAGTTTCATAGCAATTAGAATTATACTCTTTTGATGGCATTGCTGATATGACAGGATAAAAAATGACCGACGTAATAAAAAACTAAATGTAACACTTTTTCTTGCGATTGTTATACATTTGAGTAATAATATCTTCACAGGAGGTAATCTGAAATGACAACTAAGACAGCAAACTTCAACATGAGGATAGAAGAACAAAAAAAGAATGATGCCGAAACACTCTATCGTGCTTTGGGAATGACACTGCCGCAGGCAGTCAACATGTTCATCTCGCAGTCTTTGTTGGTTGGCGGATTGCCTTTCGAAGTAAAACTGCCACGCTTCAATAAAGAGACTGAAGCTGCTTTGCAGGAAGCAAGGGATATCTCAACTGGAAAGAAGAAAACAAAGACATACGATTCTGTGGAAGATTTATTCAGGGAACTTGATGCGGAATGATGAAGCTGCAGACTACCAATGCTTTCAGAAAAGACTATAAGCGTTGTAAGAAACGTGGTCTTGATATGAAACTGTTGCAGGAAGTGATCAAAACCCTTCTTGCAGAGAAGACCTTAGCAGAAAAGCACCATGATCATGCACTCGTCGGGGAATACATCGGATTCAGAGAATGTCATATCCAACCGGATTGGCTCCTGATCTATAAAGCTGATAAAGAATCCTTGATACTGATTGCTTCCCGTACAGGAAAACACAACGATATCTTCGATGTATAGATTTACATCCAACTTTAAGATAATCGAAAGTTGAATGTATAATAATCGCATCTTTCTGAAACTTGGAGAACCATCATGAACGACAATGTCAGACCCGCAGATATGAAACGAATCACCACTCCCGAACTCGCAAACGCATTCATCGACGAACAGATCGTAAAACTGCGACAGCAGATCGGAGATAAAAAAGTACTTCTGGCCCTTTCAGGCGGCGTAGATTCCTCCGTAGTGGCCGCACTACTCATCAAAGCAGTCGGAAATCAGCTGACATGCGTCCATGTCAATCATGGTCTCCTCCGCAAAGGCGAACCTGAACAGGTCGTCGAAGTATTCAGAAATCAGCTCAAAGGCAATCTCGTCTACGTAGATGCCGTCGACCGCTTCCTCGATAAACTAGCCGGCGTCTCCGATCCCGAACAGAAACGAAAGATCATCGGCGCTGAGTTCATCAAAGTATTCGAAGAAGAAGCCAGGAAACTGGACGATATCAAATTCCTCGGTCAGGGCACCATCTACCCCGATATCCTCGAGAGTGACGGCGTAAAGGCCCATCACAATGTCGGCGGTCTTCCCGCTGATCTCAACTTTGAACTGGTCGAACCTGTAAAGCTCCTCTTCAAAGATGAAGTACGGGAAGTCGGCCGTGCACTCGGTCTGCCGACATCGATGGTCGAACGACAGCCGTTCCCCGGCCCCGGTCTCGGCGTACGCTGCACCGGCGCCATCACCCGTGACAGACTGGAAGCCGTCCGCGAATCCGATGCCATCCTCCGAGAAGAATTCGAAAAGGCCGGACTCAACGGTAAAGTATGGCAGTATTTCACCATCGTCCCAGACTACAAATCCACCGGCGTCAAAGACGGAAAGCGATTATGGGACTGGCCGGTCATCATCCGTGCCGTGAATACCAAGGATGCCATGACCGCTACAGTAGAGAACATCCCGTTCGACTTGTTGCAGAAGATCACTGACAGGATCATCCACGAAGTCAAAGGCGTGAACCGAGTCCTATACGATCTCTCACCGAAACCTATCGCTACCATCGAGTGGGAATAGGATAAATCATGATCACTGACGGCCGAACATTTGTAAATGTCCGGCCGTTTTTATAAAGGCAGATATGTCAGGATACTCGACACGAGAAGAACGCTACGCTGAGATCGCCCGAAGGCTGGAAGTCATCGGACGATACTACGACATCGATGCAATATCGTCACGAGGAAAGGGAAATCAGGATATCGCAACCTACTACAAGGCATGCGACTTCTACTATGATCTTGCACATTGCGGAGGAACCCATAATATCCACATGGGGCTGTCAGATGACGGCGAATTTCACGTAAGAGATTTCAAGAAGCAGGCACAATACGTCGGTGAACAGTTCGGTCCTGATACACGAAGAGTACTGGAAGTAGGCGCAGGCAAAGCTGCGAACACCAAACTGCTTGCAAAACAGTTTCCTGACATCAAATTCACTGCACTGGACCTGCCAGACAGGAACTTCCTGAAAACACGAGTCCCGTCCAATGTCACGCTCATAGAAGGCGACTACAACGATCTTGCAGGATTCGAAGAAGGAACATTCGATCTCGTATTCGGAGTCGAGACCATCTGCCACGGATCAGATAAGAATCAGACATACAAAGAGATATCCCGCGTGCTGAACCCCGGCGGAAAACTGATTGTCTTTGATGTCTATGAACCTCAGCCCAAAACAGAGATAACAGATTTCGAAAAGGATGTGAACCGGCTCATATTGGCTTCAATGTGCGTCACGGAAGAAGACCTGTTCATCGGCGATACGAG
>JAEEGF011663734.1_pt1 | contig 13733 bp, 12 predicted proteins | sample 9134171 | NCBI WGS metagenome assembly JAEEGF01 (sample SAMN16246542, study PRJNA631951) | gut metagenome | biome: gut microbiome; feature: rumen; material: AP-attached | host: Bos | place: Iran: Karaj | collected 2018-10
ATTTTGGATTGGACTAAAGCCAACATCCAGACCGACACCGAAGGCAATTATTTCAACTGCCCCATTTCGCCACGCGGAGTATTCGAACTTCGCCATGCCGACAATCGCTCTCGCGACATTTTCTTCGTTGCAGCCTGCCGTTCGCTGAATATTCCAGCATACCTAGACAATGCAACACGCCAGATTTTCGTTTACGACAACAACGAATGGCAGATTGTTGCCATGGAAGATGCAAAGCCAGCTGCAAAAACTGGCAAACTTGTCCTGAAATACAATGGCACAACGGAACTTAAACCTCAATACTGGACACACTACACGATAGCTAAGTTTGAAGACGGCGACTTTACAACCTTCGACTACGAAGACGACCCGCGCGTTGCTGAGTTCCCTGTAGAACTTGAACTCGAAGAAGGCTACTACATGCTATCGACCGGCAACCGCTACAGCGACGGCGAAGTTTTGTCACATCTTGTATTTTTCAACTTAAAGCAAGGCGAAACCACAGAGCAGGAACTGACAATCAAGCCATTGGTTCCTCGTCAAGCCAAAACTTACGGAACTATCGCCGACGATACCGAAATTAAGATTGATGGCAAGAAGGTAAATTTGAAATCAATGGCAAAGGACAAACCTCTGGTTCTCTGCTTTATTGACCCCAACCGCGAACCCACCAAGCACACCCTGAAGGAATTTGGAGCAATGCGCGAAACCTATGAAAATTGGGGTGGCAATATACTGATGGTTGTCCCGCAGGAAAAACTTACCGAACCATTCTCGGCAACGAAGTGGAATCTTCCGAAGCAAACAATAGTCGCTACCGACAACAACGGTCTTATGGACAAGATTTTACGCGACACAAAGCAGCAACACAACGACAATCCGCCACTAATTTTCATTGTCGATGCGGAAGGCAGACTGACTTTCCGTTCCGACGGCTACAGGATTGGAACTGCTGAATTAATATACAAAGAACTTAACAGTTCTTCACAAGACTAATTTTGACTGATTACTTGGAAAACTACATCAATTCTTCATCCAAATCGTTGAAGAAATGATATTCCATGTATGAATATGCCATCATTGGCAAGACTTCAATCTTGCATCCATATAACTTTTGCCATTGCTTACGCAACGACTTGAAAATACCTTTGTTAATATATGCCTCGACAAACGGATGCGTCCTAATTACAATCTTGTCAACCTGGTTTTTCCGGAGAATGTACTTCAACTGGTTTTCAATTTCATCGGTAAGGTTAAGGCTGGCTTGGATTTTACCAGTTCCGTTGCAACACGGACATGTTTCGGCGGTTTTCATATCGGTAGCAGGACGAACACGCTGGCGCGTGATTTCCATTAGGCAGAATCGGCTCAACTGTGTAAGATGATACTTGGCACGGTCATTTGCCATGCATTCCTTCATCTTGTCATAAATGGCCTTCTTGCTCTCACTGCTATGCACATCAATGAAATCGACAACAATGATGCCGCCCATATCGCGAAGCCTTAACTGCCGTGCAATTTCTTCGGCGGCAATCAAGTTAACCTCCAATGCATTTGTTTCCTGATCGTTCTTTGAATTTGCCCTGTTGCCCGAATTTACATCAATGACATGCCCCGCCTCGGTATGGTCGATAACAATATACGCACCCGAACGCATAGGAACTGTACGACCAAAAGCGGTTTTTATTTGTTTTTCTATGCCATAATTGTCGAATATTGGAGTTCTGTCGGTATAAAGCTTTACTATTTTTGATTTCTCGGGTGCAATTTCGGAGATAAATTTCTTTACCTCATTATATAAATCGACATCGTTAACGACAATCTGATGAAACGAAGAGTTGAGCATATCGCGCAGAAATGCCGTAGTTCTGTTCATTTCACCAAGAACAATATTGGGAGCCTCTACAGTAGACAAATGCTCAAACAAACTTTTCCATTTGTCGAGCAAGGATGTTAATTCCTTGTCGAGTTCAACAACATTCTTGTCTTGAGCAACCGTACGTACTATTGCGCCGAAATTTTTAGGAACCAATCCTTCAATCCAGCTACGCAGACGCTTGCGCGTTTCGGTTGACTTTATCTTTTGGCTTACAGAAACCTTATCAGTAAACGGTAACAACACAAGGTTACGCCCGGCTATTGAAATTTCGCAAGTAAGGCGTGGACCTTTCGACGATATTGGTTCCTTGGCTATCTGCACGAGAACATATTCGCCGACCTTCAGCATATCGCTAATCTTACCACGCTTGTCGATTTCTGGTTCGGGCTTAAGATTGGTAAGTGCATTGACATTCTTTGTCATTCCCATCCTGACGAACTTCTTCAAAGTCAAGAAGCCAGAACCCAAGTCGAGATAATGCAGGAATGCATCCTTCCTATATCCCACATCAACGAAAGCGGCATTCAATCCGGGCATAAGCTTATTTACCCGTCCAAGATATATATCACCGACAGAAAAATCAACATTGCTATATTCAGTGCTCAATTCAACAAGCCTCTTGTTGTTAAGCAAAGCAATATTGACTTCGGAGCTTCTTACATCCAGGAATAACTCGCTACATACTTCCTCTTTCTCTACGTCAACTGCGTCCACTTTCGCCTTTTCTTTTGATTTCTTTCAAAAAATCAAACCTTCGGAAATGTCTCCGAAGGTTTGGATAAAATCTTAATTCAAAAAAAGAAAAATACTATTTTTTCTTTTTATGTCTGTTCTTACGAAGACGTTTTTTCCTCTTGTGAGTAGACATTTTATGTCTTTTTCTCTTCTTTCCGCTTGGCATAATCGTAATTATTTAACCTTGTTGTTATCCTTTACTTCTGCTACAAAAGATTTAGCCGGCTTGAAAGCTGGAATATTGTGAGCTGGGATTGTTATAGTTGTGTTCTTAGCCATATCCCTTGCTGTCTTTTCTGCTCTAGTCTTAACTACAAAACTTCCAAATCCTCTTAGAAATACGTCTTCGCCCTTAATCAAAGAACCTTTAACTGACTCCATGAAAGCTTCAACAGTCTTCTGGACTACCATTTTTTCGATTCCGGTATTTTCGGAAATTGCATTTACAATGTCTGCCTTAGTCATTTTCTTAATATTTAATTGTTTATAAATAATTTATCAATTCAATTCCCCATGATTTTTTGGGACTGCAAATGTAATAACTTTTTTTGACTTACAAAAGATTTTTATTTTTTTTTTCATTTTGTGACCGTTTTTTGTCACAAACCCTTACCAAGAATCACAATCTTCACCGTATATATAAGGATTTTTATGTCCATGAGCAAAGATCGGTTCTCAATGTACAGTATGTCGTACTTTAGACGTTCGACCATCTGATCCACATTTTCTGCATAACCATATTTCACTTGTCCCCAAGAAGTTATGCCTGGACGAACCGACAACAAATGCAGGTAATGCGGTGCCTTCTGCACAATCTGCTGGATATAGAATTCGCGTTCTGGTCGAGGACCTACAAGACTCATATCACCACGCAGTACATTGAAGAACTGAGGAGTCTCATCCAGACGGGTTTTCCTCATAAACTTACCTATTTTTGTTATACGCGGGTCATCCTTCTTGCTCAATGCCGGTCCATTTTGCTCTGAATCGACATACATAGACCGAAACTTGTATATCTTAAACGGCTTATGATGAAGGCCAATACGCTCATGACTATAAATTACCGGACCTGGCGAACTCATCTTAACGGCAATCGACAGCACCAAGTAAAGTGGCGACAAAATTATCATAGCCATAAGACTCAGCACAATGTCGAAAAACCTTTTCGCAAAGAGCTGCCAAACAGGCATTATATTCTGGTTGATCTGGATAAGCGGCATACCTATTATAGAAGATATGCGCACCTTGCCAATTAGCATGTCGTACATGTCGGGGACAACCTTCACAGAAACATTCACGCCATACAACTTATTGATAATACGCGTTATCTTGCAATGTTCCTTTGACTCTATGGCTATTACAATTTCCTCGATCTTGTACTTAGATATTATTTCACGGATATTGTCAACGCTTCCGAAATTAGGAACGAACTTTTCCATCTGGTAGCTGTCCTGCTCATCAACATATACGAACCCAATGAAATTTAGTCCTGACGATATTTTCTGCGACTCAAGTTCACGATATAATTCAACAGCCTTATCGTTGCTTCCAACCATAAGCGTATTGAATCGAAGCTTACGTGTATGAACGCGATTGTTGGTGACCGTAGTTATAATTACACGCGGAATGTATGTGAATGCGAACTGCATAAAAAGCAAAAGTCCGAACATACTATAATATTGCTTGTAATTTCCAACCCAGTCGTCGAGGACGAAAACGAAGAACAGTATTACCACTCCTATCAATGTAACAACCGCCGTAGTCCCAAGTTCGTGAACCCTCGACTTGCGGAACGGTGTACGATAGTATCCGCTCATAAGGTGAAGCAACAGCCAAAAGACAGGAATCGCCACCATCGACACATAGAATTTCCAGTCAAGGTCAACAGGAATCGAATATCCAAGGCGTAACGGCTCAACATAAAGCTTCCTATAGCAATAGAAAAGCCCCCATGTGGCTGCCGCCGCCAGATAGTCGAACACTATATATTTCAAATTTTGCCTTGCCTTCCGCATTTCTTGTCTTAATTTTCGAGATGCAACAACTTAATGTTATCTATATATATTTCTGAATTCTGGCCGACAGGGCTTAATGTATCAACCCTAATAGCCGTATAGAAAGGCTGGAACTGCCCGCAATTGGAACGAGAATTGTTAATAGCATAGTTCAGATTTATGTATATGCGCTTCCATTTTCCATCAGTAGGATACAATGTCATGACATTCTCCCGCACTCCTGTTGTTGCCGTTGCACTTTCAACCACTCCAAACATTCCGAAGTTAAAGTAATCGTTGCACTTATAGCTCATCTCAAGGAATGTCACACCATTTTCCGAAATAGGATACACATTTGACGTACGGCATTCAAAATGTCCAGTATAGTCATCTTGCGGGATTTCAATCTTCATTGAAAGCCCTTCGAGTGCGCCATCCTGCGTAATTTCAAACCCATACGTACTTGAATCAGACTTCTCGAACTTGGAACCTAACTGGTCAAAACTCTCGACCAAGATGAAATTAACTCCCTGACGATAAGAATAATGTGGCGTTAAAACCATCGTAGTATTGGGTGTCAGCACCGTATCTATATAATAATTAGTCAGCATAGTATACACATCCCTGTCGGCATCAAGCCCCGATGTCTTTATTCCAGGTTCAATTTCAACACGCACCTTGCCTGACGAAAGAACTGGAACCTCAAAAGGAATTTCGAAAACACCGATCAAATCCAACTTCTCCCCTTCTTTCGACTGTGCATATAGCCAGCAGTCGGAAATATTGTGCAAAGCCGAACCTTGCGACGGGTCAACAATGTCAACAAATGCCTCATCGACACGGATATATGTAGGAACCCCCTCCATGGGGTCATTTTCTTTACACGAACAGAAAGCCAACGCAAACATGAACGCCAATAACAATATTCTCTTCATCCGTTAACTATTCCTTTTTATAAAATTACAAGAAGGCAAAGGTAGATAAAATTTCCGAGAGACAGGCAAAGAATCAAATAAATTTCACGCACGAAGCTCCAAAGGCTTGCAGGCGAACAGGCGAACAGGCTCAAAGCCGAAAAGTCTATAAGGCAGTTAGACAGCCAGACTGATAGGCAGCATGACCGTTTGCCTGCCAGACTGCTAGCCTGTTAGACCGCAAGACTGTCAGACTGCGAGCCATTTATTCCTTCTTCGGCAACATTACGAACTCCGACACCTTAAACAATTCAACAGGCTTGGTACTATCTGGATAAATTGCCATGATAGCAGGCTTGAAATCTTCAACATCGGCCATAAAATTTGCGATGTAAAGGAAAGTTCCGTCATCAAGCCATGCCATCGAAGGACCTTCATCATACGAAAGGTCAGTACCATCCAATACCATCTGGTATTTTCCGTCGAGACTAGCAATGCAATATGGTCCATGTGGGAAATCGCCCCAACCAGTAACAGCACCAAAGACAACCCTGTCGCCCTTGGGAGAAATTCCGCTAAAATTGAATTCTTCAGGAGTCGACTCAAACTTCATCTTGTTGGTAAGGCAAACTCCGCCGTCTCCCTCCGATCCGTAATAGTAGTTATACGACGAGCCTTCACTTTCTTCATCGTCATCATCAGCACCAGCCTCGTAAAAACTGGAGTAAGTAATTACTTCATCATCTTCGTCTTCCTCATCGCTTGACGAACTTTCAAAATAACTATACAGTTTTTCTGTATTCTGGGAAGTCACAAACTTGTGCGATTCATTGTCGTACACCTTTATCTTGGTAAACCAGTAACCATCCCAGCTGAAATCGTAGTTCACGCCGAAATATCTGCCGTCGTCACTCACCCTCAGCGCCGAATATGTACCGTAGGTCTCGGTTATGCAATCATTACAGGACAAGTCCCAGTTGACAATATGTTTGGGCGTTGGCTCTTCCGAATCGAAATCGATATATTTCAACACCATGGAACTGTCCTTGCATACCGAATAATACAAGCCCAAGGTTCCCGGCACAAAACTGTAATTTACGATTTCATCCGTTTCTCCTTCATACACTATCGAATCCATGCGTTCAATACTGAAAAAACAGAACTTATTTCCTCTAAAATACATGAAATCGCAATCAGCAATCTTCAACGTGGTATCTTCCACTATGCTGTCCTCGACAATGCTGTCGGCAACAACCTTATCATCCTTTTGCGTTTCGGCCTTGTCATTCGACTTGCACGAAAACGAAACGACAGACATCATCAGCACTGCACCGAACAAAAAACCGCTTGCCAGATATTTTTCAAAATTCTTTATCATACCTATTTATAATTAATCAAACAATGTTTAAATTTTTTGCAAAGATAAAATATTATTTACGATTTACGATTTTAGATTTACGATTGAACTATTGAATTGTACAATCGCACCATGGCGCGATTCAACAAGAAACGCCGTAGCCACAGAAAGTACAGACGCAAAATTTTGCGTCTCAACAGAAACGGCGTCAGCCATATAAACGGGCTTTTGCCCTAAAATCCCAATTTTATCTTGTCCTTTATCTTCTTCACCACCTCGTAGGTCTTGAGAATGGTATCGACATTGACTTCGGGCGACTTGTTGTAAAGGATTGATTTTGCGAAGGATGTAAACTCGTCGTAATATACATTGTTTGGCCGCACCATAATCTGCTCGACACTCAAATCGCCTACAGACTTGCTGAAAAACGACGGATCGTCCACATCACCACGTTTTTTCACCAGCGATGCCTTGTTTGCAAGCATGTCGATATTGGTATAGCTGTCGCGGCAGTAGAAAGTCATCTTGTGCGAATCGTCCTCGGCGATACGGCTTGCTACGAAATGCGCCACGCAACCGTTGTAGAACTCGATGCGAGCATTTATGACATCAGGCGCAACCGATGGCATCTGCGTTATGGCAGAAGCACTTGCGTAGATGTTCTTCACATTCGACTTCACCACGCTCAACACAATGTCGACATCGTTTATAAGCATATCCATCAGCACCGAGCAATATTCGTTACTGGTGTTGAAACGCCTATGGTTTACCGACTGAATGAATCGTGGCGAAACAATGAACGGCTTTGCCGAAAGAAAAGTATTGTTGAAACGATGGTGGAAGCCCGCCTGCACCTTTACATTGGCCTCATCGACTATACTCGACAACTTGGTGACATCGGTACTGCAATATGATGAAGCAGGCTCGAAAAACACATGTTTCGACGATTTGACCAATGTTTTTATCTCTTCAAGGCTTGTTGCAGGCGAAACTGCGATTACAGCATCTACATTATTGAGGAATGTGCCTTCCTCGTCGAACTCGCGCAGATGCAATTTGGTGTCGCCATGCTCTGGCTTTGCCGAATACATGCCAACGACATCCAGTTCGGCCACATCGAGAATGTTCTCCACCATTCCCACAGTGCTCGAATCAATGCTTCCGTAAACGCCAGTCCTTATCATTCTTAAAATTTGATGCACAAAAATATCTTGGCTTTCGTTCTCATTTTCAACCTTTCGACATCTTTTTTCAACTGCATGATGTTAAAGCCAACAAGAGCGCTATTTCACACCAAGTCGCCCCACAACAAGGGCAACAACTGCAATTGGAGACTGATGGAATAGTACACAATAATTTATACAAAACTCCGTTATTTTATTAATCATCAAATTTTACAATATTATGAATAAAATAATAATAGCAATAATGATTGTTGCAGCAATAATTTTTCAAAGTTGTGAATCCCACCAAGTAAACAACAATGCGTTACCCGAAAAATGGTTCAACCTATATGCACCATACACAGAAGGTTCAATAATAAAATACACAAATGGGACGGACAGCATGCTTTTTGACATAACGAATATAAAAAAAGAAAAAAGTATCAAGAATAAGCATAATGACGGACCTATGTATTTCAACAATAAACGTAGTGGCAAATCTTTGTGTGAATATATGATGACTGTAAAAGGGCGTTCAAGAGACAGCATTCAGAACTCTCTTAATATTTACATTTATCTTGATGAAACTTTTTATTATAATTTTTGTGTTTGGATATCTAATATTACATCCACTGATATTTCATACACTGAAGGCACATACGATAAAAGTCCATTTAAGGAAAAAAACTTTGCAGAATTTGATGACACATTAAGACTTGACAACGAGTGCAAGAAACGCTTTAGTGATATGATTATCGTAAAGGGCAAAGGTCTTGCCGAGTTTTACGACAAGGAGAACAACTGCACTTGGAGACTGGTGGAATAGTCATTATCCCCATCGCGCAAAAAAATCAAAAAAATATTTGCCACTTCGGTAAAAAGATGTACTTTTGCAATCCAAAATGATGGTCCAGTAGCTCAGCTGGATAGAGCAACGGCCTTCTAAGCCGTAGGCCACAGGTTCGAATCCTGTCTGGATCACAAAAGCACTGGGAATCAGTGCTTTTTTTGTTAAGTCAAAGACATGGGAACGATATTGCAGCCGAATTTTCAGGAAATAGCGAAAGGCATCGGAATCGACCTAACGGGCTTCGAAAAATTGCTGATTGACACCATAAATTCCGACAACAGCGACTTCAAGCCTATGCTACAGCACGTTTTCAACGCAAAAGGCAAACGCATCCGTCCCCTGCTCGTCTATCTTTCGGCAAAGATTTTCGGCAAGCCGACAATAAGCACCGACCACGCCGCCCTAATAGTCGAAATACTGCACAACGCAACACTTATCCACGACGACATTGTAGACGAGTCGGACATCCGCCGCAACCAGCCCACGCTCAACGCGACCAAGGGCAACAAGGTGGCCGTACTCGCAGGCGACTACCTAATGGCAAAGGCAATAGGAATGGCTGCAGCTAACGGCGAACACGCAATCGTCGACATGCTTATGCCAACCGTCTGCGCAATGAGCGAAGGCGAACTGCAACAGCTTGATTCAAAATACTTCAGCACCGACGAAGCAAGGTACTACGAAATCATTTTCAAGAAAACCGCTTCGCTGATAGCATCGTGCCTGAAAGTCGGTGCATTTACCGCTGGTGCAAGCGAACTGCAGACAGAACAGATTTGCAAAATCGGTGAAAAAATCGGCTACATCTTCCAGATAAAGGACGACATGCTCGACTATTCAGCTAACGGCAAGACTGGCAAGGAAAGCGGCAACGACATCAAGGAATGCAAGGTCACAATGCCGCTAATCTGCGCATGGAACAATATGACCGCCAGCGAACAAGACAAGTTTTTGTCGCTTTGGAACAGCCCACGCTCAGCCGAAAACATTGAGCAGATTCGCAAGGCAGTCATCGCAAAAGGCGGAATTGAAGGAAGCCACAAACGCATAATAGAAATAAAGGAAGAAGTTTTCTCCCTTATCGGGACTCTGCCACAAAGCGACTACTGCACTTATTTAAAGCAAATTACAGAATACATTATCGAACGCGAAAATTAAAATGTCATGAAGCAAGTTGAGATAACTCACGCCAAGAACGGATTCGGAAAAGCACTAGCCGACCTTGCCGACACCGACAAGCGAATCATATGCCTAGGACTCGACATTACCAATTCCGTCGGCATGAACTTTTTCAAGGAACGCCATCCCGAAAGGTTCTTCTCGATGGGCATAGCCGAACAGAACGCCGCAGCCACGGCAGCAGGACTTGCACTTTCGGGAAAAATTCCAGCATTTTCGACCTATGCGGTATTCTCGGCGCTCAGAAGTATCGACCAGATACGCGTCTCGGTGTGCTACAACAACCTTCATGTAATTATCGGCGGCGCACATGCTGGAATCTCAGTCGGTCCCGACGGCGCAACACACCAGGCACTCGAAGACCTTGCCATAATGCGCGCGATGCCAAATATGACAGTCCTCAGTCCCTGCGACGAAAACCAGACCTACCTTGCCACAGTTGCTGCCGTAAAGCAGTTGAACACGCCTTGTTACATCCGCTACGGACGCGAGGCTGTGCCGAATTTTACCGACAAGAACGACAAGTTTGAAATCGGCAAGGCTCAGTGGCTCAGGCACGGCAAGGATATCGGACTGATAGCCACAGGTTCGATGGTTTGGACAGCTCTAGAAACGGCAGAACGCCTTGAAGCAAACGGAATTTCTGCCGCCGTGATGAACATTCACACCTTGAAGCCTATCGACAAGCAGGCGATTGTTGACATTGCGAACGAAACCGGCAGAATCGTCACCATCGAAGAGCACCAGATTACAGGCGGACTAGGTGGAGCTGTTGCCGAAGTCCTTGGCGAACACCGTCCTACACCTATTAAAATTATCGGTATGCCCGACTGCTTTGGTGAATCTGGCAAGCCAGCGGAACTGCTACACAAGTTTGGCCTTGATGCAGAGGCCATTACAGCAAAGACAATTGCATTTATAAACAAATGAAAAAACAATGAAACAAAACGTAACCGTCATTCCGCAAATTAGAATGTTTTTTAAAGACGAAGATAGAACAAATTCATTTGTTATGTTGAGGCAAAAAAAACATCTGCGAAAGCAAACATACACGCGATACAGAATGGGGAGCGTTGTAATGTTCAATTGTGCGGAATCTCCCATTAGCACACAAAGGAGATTCCGTATAAGTGAACTCACAAGCAACGTTCCTTATGCTGTTCGTTCTACTTTACGGAATGACAGGTAGAGTGAGAACATAATAAAGGCATAATATGTGTAAAATCATTGTAAACGACATAAGCGAACTGCGCGATGCAGCCAAGCGTTTCCTTGAAATTGTTGGCGATGCGAAGATTTTTGCATTCTATGGTGAAATGGGCGTTGGCAAAACGACCTTTCTGAAGGAACTTTGCCGCGAAATGGAAGTCGAGGACGAAATTACCAGTCCTACATTTGCCATTGTAAACGAATACTACTCAAAGAAATACGGACAGATTTTCCATTTCGACTTCTACCGCATCGACGACCTACGCGAAGTATATGACATGGGCTTTGAGGAGTACCTCGAAAGTGGTGCCTACATCTTTATGGAATGGTCGGAAAAAATTGACCATATCCTCCCCGACGGTATTACCAAAGTCATTATCACACAAGACGATAAGAAGGTTAGAACGATAGAGGTGATTCTCAATTGATAATTGATAATTGATAATTGATAATTGATAATTGATAATTGACAATTGATAATTATGTCGTTTCGGATTTATAATCCGAAACGGCTGAATATAAGCATTTGCAATGCGCAAATAAGCATAAGTTACAGTAGCGGATTAAAAATCCTTATATTCATACAATCTGGATTACAAATCCAGACAACATCGACAACATTCATTTGTTCTCCTAAACAATCATAGTCGGAATCGCGAAAAAATATTGAGATTCCGACTATGATGATTTAATGGCAAAATGTACTTGCCCATATTTTTACCTATGTTTTGGAACAATATTCTCCACATTTTACCTATGTTTTGAAACAATTTTACCCAAATTTTACCTATGCTTTGAAACAATTTCAACCAAATTTTACCTATGTTTTGAAACAAAATTTGTTAAAATTTACCTATGTTTTGAAACAAAATATTATCTTTGCGGCATGATTTAAAATTGATGTTCAGATGTTTAGGCGAAAGATAACAGAATCTCTGGAAAAATGGGCAAACAAGGAAGACCGCAAGCCCCTTGTGCTAAGAGGTGCACGACAGGTTGGAAAGACCACTGCCGTAAACGAATTCGGCAAACGGTTCGACAACTACCTATATGTAAATATGGAACGTGATGCCAACTTAAGGCTATTCGATGAAACCGACGATGTACATGTTCTGCTCGAAATGTTATTTCTGAGTTGCAATGTAAAAAAGAAAAACGGGCGGACTCTGCTGTTTATCGACGAGATACAAAATTCGCCAAAGGCAGTTGCCAAACTGCGCTATTTCTACGAGGACAGCCCCGAGATATTCGTCATAGCCGCAGGCTCGCTGCTGGAGACAATGCTCGACAGGCACATATCGTTTCCTGTGGGCAGGGTGGAATATATGGCAATGCACCCTTGCTCGTTTCACGAATACTTGTGGGCAATAGGCGAAGAACGCTTTGCCGACCCAATAATGGACGCATCGCTGCCTTCGGCATTCCACGACACCATGAACGGACTTTTCAATACATACGCACTTATAGGCGGAATGCCAGAAGTAGTAAAGACATACGCAGCAAAAAGGGATGTACTGTCGCTGTCGGAAAAATACAGCCAGCTAATAACTTCGTACAAGGACGATGTAGAAAAGTACGCACAGCGCTCGTCGCAGATAAATGTGATAAGATACATTCTCGAAAATGGCTGGTCCTTCGCCGGCAAAGTTATAACTCTCGGAAACTTTGCAGAATCTTCGTATAAGGCACGAGAAACAGGTGATGCTTTCAGAACCATGGAAAAGGCTATGCTACTTGAACTTGTCTATCCGATAACCAACGAAAACATTCCGATAGTTCCAGACCTAAAAAGGTCGCCAAAACTTATATGGCTCGACATAGGATTGGTAAACTATGCTTCGCGCATACAGAAGGAATACTTATACAGCAACGACCTCATAGATACTTGGAAAGGAAAGTCGGCAGAACAGGTTGCAGCCCAGGAACTAGCAACACTTACCGATGATTTCGGACAGAAACGCAACTTCTGGGTAAGAGCTCAGAAAGGCGCAACTTCGGAAATAGATTTGGTATATCCATACGAGAACAACATAATACCGATAGAAATAAAAAGCGGACACAATGCACATCTAAAATCGTTGCACCAATATATGATAAAGGCGCAGCATCGACTTGCAATAAGGATATGGTCGGGCAAATTTTCTGTCGATACCGTAAACGATGCCAGTGGCAAACCGTTCAAATTGGTGAACCTGCCATTCTATTTTATGTCGGCAATTCCAAAAATAGTAGAGCGGGAAATATGATTCATTTTTGCATTCTTCATATTATGTAACTATTTGATAATAAACACAAAACATATATTACATACCCTATCGACATTCCCCATATAAAAAAAACACCAATATTGAATTTCCTATCGAAAAAAGTTGTATCTTTGCACCGCAATTCGCGGATGTGGCGTAATTGGTAGCCGCGCTAGACTTAGGATCTAGTGCCGAAAGGCGTGGGGG
>JAEEGF011932312.1_pt1 | contig 13731 bp, 9 predicted proteins | sample 9134171 | NCBI WGS metagenome assembly JAEEGF01 (sample SAMN16246542, study PRJNA631951) | gut metagenome | biome: gut microbiome; feature: rumen; material: AP-attached | host: Bos | place: Iran: Karaj | collected 2018-10
ATCCCCAAGAAATAGGGATCCTTGTCATCCTTCGCCACTTGCTGCTCTTTCTCCACATAGTCATGCCATAAGGCGTCCAACTGCTTGGCCATGGCATCACCGAGGATTACTCCAGAATGGCCTTCCTCCCAGTTGAACTCGGGTATGGCCTTGCCCAGGTCATCTGTCGTCAACAACAGCAACGCCTTTTCGGGGTGAATCATATGACTCAGTCGCATCCTCACGTAATACACCCTGCGGCCTTTTCCGCTCCAGTCTTCATCGGGGTAGGGCATGCCGATGATGGTGCCCCGCATCACCACGCCATGCTTCCCTTTTCCAGTGCGAATCATGTAGAACTTGTCACCCCAATGAACTTTCTGGTAGTCCCAGATGCTCCATTCGTAGTAGAAAAAGTCGTCTGCGAAATCATCCATCGCCTCCTCAAACTCGCACAACTTGTAGTTGCTGATGTCTGTGTTCCACCGCATGATGAAAGTCTTGCGGAAATTCTCCCTAACGATGCCCTCGGCGTTGTCGAACAACTCGTTCCAACGCTCTTCATCCATCTTGTACAGAAGGGCTTGTGCGGCATCCATCTTTCTGAACTCACCCTCTCCCTCCATCAACTGGCAGAAATCCTCGAATCTCACCATCTTACATGTATTCTCCTTCATCATGCCCACATATTGGCAGGCGCCAATGAAGACGTCGTCCGAATTGTCCACCACCTTGATGCTGCTGAGTTCCTCCTCGTCTGTGACGTGGCGTTTTTCTTCCGTCACATCCTTTGCTTCCAGTCTGGTCCATTGCAAGGCGATGAAATCCCTGAAGGCTGCTGATACACCATCCTTCTTCCTGTCCTCGACATGGTATGTTGATGGTTGGAGATAGAAGTCGCGGTTCACACCAGCCAGCACCATCCTTTCGCCTTTGCTGAGGATGTCTTCCATGTTTCTGCAACGCAGGTTCCATTGTTCCTCAGCATCGCAATCCGTCAGTTTTGCCGATTTCTCCTCCTCGTCTGTGATTCTTGCCGTGCGATGCACCTTTGTCACAGCATGCAGGAAAGCATAGCACAGGCGCACGTCCCACTCGGAAGCGAGCCAAGGCAATTCCACGATGATGGTCTCGCCAACATAAAACTTGATGTTGACACCTTGGGTGGAAACATCTTCCGCTGTCATCGTGAATGACTCCACCTCGTCGTCTGTAGGGGTGACCTGCCGTTCTGTGAAATGCAACTTGTCGGCAAGGTCTTTAGCAAACCGCTTGGTTTGTTCAACTACCTTGTGCTCATTGAACTTACGGATTCCTTTTATCGTATATTTGTAGGCCATGTTTACATATTATCACAATCCCATTCTGCCAATTCGTCATCTGTTTCCTTGGGATAGCCATAATTGGCTTTCAGTTCCTCCTCGGAGAAAGACTGCTTGAATTTATCGCCCAGCAGCAAGACAATCATATCGTCAATCTTCTCATTGTTGCGTTTCAATGGCTCGATACACGACCCTCTGACGGCCAGGACACACAGATAGACACCGACTGTGCCCTCCATCAAACCATCAAAATGCGAGATGATTTTCTCTGCTGTCTCCCGATAGTCCAGCAACACATGAAACATATAACGCCGTTCATGGTATTTCTTCCTTTCAATGCTGGAAGAATCCTCACGATGATAATCTTCCATACGTGTGAGAGATGCATATCGATGGTCATCTTTCATCGCTTCCTTCACCAATGCCATCAGTTTCGCATGGTCTTCCTCCTGAAACGGTGAATCTTCAAACAAACGGTCGAAATCCCATCCGTCGAACACCGACGTGATGAAGTCCACCGGGTTCTCTTCCGTATCTTTCAATCCCATGAAGGCACGGAGTGCAGACGCAATGCGCTTGATGCGGATTTGGTCCGACCAGGCGATGTCATCGAAAGGCTTTCCGACGTAATGCTTGATGAAATCAGCCTTCTTCAAATATTCTTGTACAAGACGCTTGTCGTCCCATAAGGTTTGGTTGTTTTCTCTTTCCATTTTAATTGTTTAGAGTCATTTATAGGGAAGAAATATGGCCACGAGCCTATTTTCAATTCTTTTTAAGATAATCCACATAACTGTCGATGATAGCACCCGACAAATCGTCGGCATCGACAAACTTGGGTTCAAGCAGAAAGACACTGTAATCTGCAAACTCCTTTGCCAAAGGTTGTATCTCCTCGTCACTCACCGGATAAATCCAGTTGTTGCGTATCCACATTCCCAATGAGAAATGGTAAAGGATGGTATCCTCACAATTCCTAAGTTCGTCTTTGTCCTTTTCACTCAGCATAGCGTCGAGCAGAGCGAAGCATTCTTCCTTGGTTTTAGGTATTTGATTTTCCATGTCTTATTGTTTTTTTAATTGATAAATATGATTTGTAGTTGTCATGCCTGACAAACTGTCTCTTGTCTTGAAAAAAGCCCCACACAGGCAATCGCTGCAGGTGTGGGGAAACCCCTTAGTCATAGAAGTGTAGGGTATGAATACACTGCATTTTTAATTATGGTATTGCAAAATTAAAGGCATGTTGTCTCAAATCGTGGGACAGCGAGTGAAAAATGTCGAAAAATCTCGTTTTTCGGACTTTTTCCGAGCGCCAGACGATTCGCCGCAGGCAAATCGTGGGAAAACCTCATTTTATTTTACCTTTTTACTGACATTTTTCCCATTTTACCATTTCCAGTGCCTTTATAAGCCCTGCATAATCAAGTGTTTCTAATGGTACTTTGTTGGGCGCAAAACTGCATGAGTTTACTTTCTTATCCCATGACACGGAGCAGAAGTTGGTCGGACGTTGGCATTTGAGCAAACATGATGGGCTTTGAAAAGGTTTCCCTCCAGCCACTGAAGCCAATTGTTTCGGAGATGGCGTATTTGAAAAACGCTGGGGAACAAGGATGATTTGGTCGTTGTTCAGGAATTCGATTAGTTGGTTATATACCTTCTTCGCGAATTCAATCTTGTCAGCCCCGACCAATAAGTTCACCCCTGGTTTGATTCCAATGGATGCTATCTGTTGAACTTGGCGTTCCACTCTCATCACTTCTACATCATTTTCGGGTTGGTGGATTGTGACATGAATCTTGTCTGGCTTATGCACGTTCAGCATACCCCAAATTAGCTCATTCTCTAACGGTAGGCCGTTGGAGGTAACAGACAGATAGCATTTCGGATAAAGCGCATCTATCACCTCAAACACACCGTCATACTCAAACGGCTCACCGCCACCAAGAGAAACAGCCTTTACGTCATGACTGATACAGTCCGACGCGAAGTCTATCACTTCCTGCAGTTTCCAAAGCGTATTGCCCTCCCGCCTGCTATGGTTATAGCAGAACGGGCATTGTTTGGAGCAATAGTTGGAAAGGTCTATGGAAAGGAGTTCTATATTCATTTTTTAGTAATTATTCCAGTTAGATTCCACGGCTTCGCCAGAGGCTATGGCTTTTTCCATCACCTCGCTATCCATGAATTCTTTATATTTCGCACAATAATATAGATGACCGCCACGTGGAGAGCCAAGTTGCTTCCAATATTTACCTTTGTATTCATACGTAACTGTCCAAACCGCCCCAATATCCAAATGTTCGGCCAATTGTATGGCAGGAGTTTCATTGAAGTGTAGATGCAGTTTTTTTATCTTTGCTTTTAACCCTTCTGGAAGTTGGCTGATGTGTAATGGTTCCACAGGATTATTGACCCGTTCCGCAGGATGCATATTGTTACCGTAATCTTGGTGATAGAGAAAGAACGGGTATTCAGAAAATGGTTCAAAAGACTCACCTTCTTCCTGTTCTTCTGCTTCTTCGTTCTCGTAGTCATCTTTATATGGCGAAATCCAAAAAGGAGCAGTAAAAATTTCAAGTATGGCATTTGCCTTTTTTAGTTCCTCTACTCCTTTTCTGTTTTTGAACAAATCAAGATAGAAATAGCCATCTTTACGAGAGAAGCATACTGCCAAGCCGGGTTTGTGGTCAATTGGTCTGGTACTTGGACGATGAGCAAGGACTTTGCGAAGCACATCGTATTTTTTCATGTCAAACTTAACGATGGTATCCATCCAATAATAGTTGTAGCCATCTTCCCAAACATCTTCTTTGAAGCAATGCGGAAGAAGCATCGGTCTTATTTGGGCATCTGTCAAAGGGAAATCATAAATGTTCTCTTCTGTATGCGATGGTAAGCATTCAGTTATCAAATCTGATATACAATGTTCCCATTCAAAGTCAACAGGTGTGGGACCATTCTCTTCTATATCAAAAACGGCCACATTTCCATCCAGATCCACACAAAACCAAGCGGTGTCACTGGAATGGGTTGCCGGGTATTCTTTATCTGTTTTCATTTTACTCCTTTATCTCAATAAAGTTGTCACAAATGTCAATGTACTCATCACCTTTGTCTATTACACGTGGGGCGGATTTCCACTCTTCACTTAGTACTTGTTCATACCTATAAGGCATCACCTTGACATACCCAAAGCCACCATCAGTCAGAGCCACCTGCATATAAGTGACTCCTTTGACTTCCTTGGTATGGTTGTTGAAGAGCCAGCATTGCGAGTCAATGTATTCCGCAGGTTCCAGTTTGGCTTTCTCTGCAAAACGGACAGGCAACTTAAACATATATTTCTTTGCCTGTTCTGACATCTGCTCAACTTTCATTGGATATTTTGGCACTACAACTCGTTCCGGAGGATAGTTAATGCAGCGGGTTTGCTCATACACATAGAAGGGGAAATGGGCAAGACGGTGTTCTGACTGGTTTTTCCTCCTGTCAGAAAAATATATCTCGATATCACACTCTTGAGCACCATGAATATCTCCATTTTCAATAAGACCATTTATAACCAACTTATTGGGTGAATTAAAGTAATAAAGGTGGTAGAACCCTTCCTCTATGGAATAGCATAAATCGAACTTTGCACCTGCAAAGACAAATGTCTTCACAACATCAGGATTGATGAGGATATTGCATCCCCTTCTGAAATCATCTATGGAGTGTACAGGCATCAAGCCTTTTTTCAATTCTTCTATTTGCTCCTTGGTAAAAGGCATTGTTGGTAATCCATCAACCTCTATACCAAGCATAGGGATAAGATATTTTGTATGAAGATCCGTAAAAGGAATAGGCCCAGGGCCATCCTCCTCAAATTGGAATATGGCCACATTGCCATCAAGGTCACAGGCAAACCATGCCGTATCCATGGAATGGGTTGCCGGGTATTCTTTGTCTATCTTCATCATTTGTCAACTTTTTCATTTTGCATAATCTGTCCATCCTATTCCTTCTTTGAATCCTTCATCTCATTAGTTGATGATATCGCTAAAGTCATCATAGATAACCTCAATCCAATCTTCATCTGACAAGGTGAGTTGATTCTGAAACACAGATGAGAACATGATATGCTTAGCATGCTTTTTCCATTCTCCTTCTGGTTCATCCAATCATCCGTTACCTTTGAGGTATTCGAAAGAACGGGCATATTCCTTTAGGTCATTAGCCGAATAATGCATATTGTTGTAAATATATTCTGTCGGGCCTTGGTCAGAACAGATTATCACCTCATTACAACCAAACATTTTTGCTTGGTTATAAATTTTCATCCGATAATTGTGTAACCATTCAAAATACTGTGGACTTGATTGATGAAATGCATATTTCCACGTTCCCCATCTTCCACTTACACTTATATCGAGATATACATTCTCTTTGAAAATCCTAATATTAAGAGTCTCTTCTGCATCTTCTATTTCGTACAAATCGAATGGGTCTTCGAGGTCAGAAAGTATTGACTTTGCGAATTCATTTGCAAAAGTTGCTTTGCGCAGTTTGTCTATACCCACCAATTCTTTAATTTGATATGCTTGATAATTAGAGACTGTCAACCATAGATAGTCGCCAGAGTTATTCGCTTCAAACTTACCAAGTTCGATCAACTCATAACCTCCCGCTTCACTTACGGCATTCTTTTCAATATCATACTCGTATTCATTTCTATATACGAGCCTGATATTCTGCTTCATCCTCTTTGCAACTTCTGCTGCCGTTGCAAAAGGGTCATGGACGGGCAAATTATGCCTTAATCCTATTTGAACAATATCCCATCCCATAACTATAGTCCTATCATTGTAAATAATGTAATAAACATAAATACATCACTTATTTTGAAGGCAAAGATAAAACGAGGTTGCCTCAAAATATGGGGCAACCTCGGAAATTTCACTGATTTTTTCTTAATGATGTCAACTTCTTTCCGTTAAATGTCCAGTATTCGTTACCATTGACAGTCTTAAAATCCTTTCCTGCATACTTATTAAGGAAAATCTTTGCAAAATAGGAACTGCGACCTGTTTCCTCCCTACATTCAAATTTGTTAGAACCTATATATTTGGCCTTGATAGGCTCGCCGCTTTCGTCTAACACAACTTTGCTATCACCATCTTCCGTAAGAATCACCTCGTCACCTTCTGACAAAATCATATCCAAGTTCAGATTTGGTTTCCGTTTTGACATGGCAACATTCTCGTCTTCCTCCTGAGATTCTTTCTGTATGATTTTGTTGTTATTGTTACATATTTTTATGATATCTCCAATATGGTCAGCATTATCAGGATCTGTTAACAGGTCATGGTCGAAGGACTGAACAGCATATTTAATTTGTGAACGGCTAACACCATATACAAATTCCTGTCCTGCGGGAATCGTGTACTTATCTTCTCCAAGTTGCATGTTGTTCTGCATACTGTTTTCAAGATTATACATCTCTCGACTGAGTCTTCGACGGATGAGGTCATCTGTTTTAACCTTGTATGGAAAAATAAAGACATCATATATTTTTGATGTTACAGGAAGCCCTGTTCTTGATTCATTTTTAATGCGAATCATTGCACGGTCTTTCATACTGTCTTCTGTAACCTCGTCAAGATTTCCACGATAGCTTGTTTCACCAATTTTTACCCATTCGCCCGCTTCACGAGACAACACTTCATCTTTGAAATATTTCTCTTCACATTGTTCTGGGCCAAATACATACACAATTGTGTAATCAAAACTTTTGTTCATAACTTAATATTTTAAATGTTAATCTTTCATTAGTTCATCCCACAATTCATCCAGTTTCTCCACATCCTCCTGGGATAGTAGTTGGCCGGAGTGTCCGCGCCGCCAGTCGATGTTGGGAAGTGCCTTTTCCAGGGCGTCGATGTCGACGGGTGGTTTTTGGTCGGGTAATACGCAGTCGTAGCATCCCATTTCCATATAGTAACGCTGTTTGCCACGTCCGGCCCAGTCGTCACCTGGGTATGGGTCGCTGGTGAACACACCGCGGAATACTAGCCCAGCATGCTCATCGCCTGTTCTCAACATGTAGAATCTGTCGCCCTGATGCGCCTCCTCCCACTCATACACGCTCCAGTTGAACCCGAACCCGTTCGGACATTGCGTGGTGGCATCCCGGTAATCCTCGAGGCGGAAACTGCTGATGGTCGGGTTCCAACGCAGCAGGTAAGTCTTGGCCATATGTCCGGAAGCGGCTTCAGGCGATGCCTCTGGGGATATTTCCACATCGAAATGTAGGGTCCACACACAGGCATCTCCATTGGCATCTGGCACAAGTTCCCCATTGTCCTTGATGACATAGCGCTGCTTCACTGTCGCCTTATGCCCAATGATGCGAAGCACAAGTTCACGTCCTGCGTTGACCAAAACGGCATACTCCAGACCCTTCTTCATCATGTAGGGGAACATCCCTTTGTTCCAGAAATAACAGGAGTAGTAATAGGATGGCATCTCGTCGCAGACAAGGAGGAGATGTCCTTTGAAGTTCTCCAATAGGCTGTCGTAGGAGTCCTGATCTACATCCACGCTGACGACATGCTTCTCACCCTTATAGAACGCATTGAACTCCCTTGTAGTCACGCTCAGCGCGAAACTGTTCGTCTCATTCGCTATGGGGTCGTTCTCTTCTTCGTCGCTGTCATCACTGTCATCTATATCGTCGGGCAACTCATTGTCTATGCCCATACCTTCAACGACAGCCGATCCTATCTCACACAATATTCCGCTCACGGGATAGTAGATGAAGCGCTTGATGACCTTCTCTCCCGCTTCCTCCAATGCGTCGGTGTATGCGTCAAGTTGTCCGGCATACCATCCGGCGTAGTGCTCGGATGTCGGGTCTGTCACCTCCTCTATCTTTGGGAATGTCTTGAAGTCAATCAGCACATCACCCTTTGGAGTCTGATATACATAGTCGATACTGCCGACGACGATGCTTCCGTTCTCCTGCAAACTGCGAAATGGACGCTCATGGTAAATCGCTATTGGTTCTCCGAATTCTCGATGGAGGAAAGTTTGCAGGTTGTTCCATGCACAGATGATTTCATCCGCATTCGGCAACACGTCATCCATGCCATGCGAACGGATTAGTTGTTCCACCTCAGGTTTATCCAAATTCTCGATTGCTGCATACACGTTGTGAATACAGTTGCCCACCTCAGAGTAATTGCGGCCTTGCATTTTGCCGGAATTGATTTTAATGAATTGCTCACTTCGGTAAACGACATTCACATGGTCAGCCTTGCCTTTCAGTCCACTTGGGGCAACTGTTCTCGGAGCAGCGTCTGAAGGTGTGTCTGAATGATAGTCAAGTTTCCGATATTGCTTTGTTTTGACAACCGTTTCCGTCTCCTCTTCCTCTGGATGCTCGGCTTTCACCACCTCAAACTGCACACCGATGCCCAGCACGTCACCGCTGCCGATATTGCCGGCGGAAATGAGGCCGGACCGTTTGAGCCAGTCCAGTTCCTTCTTGGCGAGCCATGGCACGAGCACCAACACCTCTGCTGCACGTGTCATGCCGACATACAGCAGCCGTGCGCTTTCCTCCAGACAATGCTTTCGTAGTTTTTCGTAATGCTCTGATGCGAACAGCAACTGGGCTATGGAATCAGGAACATTTTTCAAGTTGCCGAAAATCCATGGCAGCAAGCGGATGCTCATCTGAGGATGGAGATTGTCAGCAGAGGGAACACAGGGATGGAAATGGTGGATGCCATACAGTTCACGCCTCAGAATATCCATAGGTTCCAACGTCTCGTCCATGAGAAGGAACACATATTTCCACTCCAGTCCCTTGGCCCCATGATACGTCAGCAACTGCACACCGTTACCTGAAATGGGCAGTTTGACATCGTTCTCGCTGAGGAAGGCCACGAATCCGGAAGGAGTTGCAGGCTGTGACAGTTCGCTGCTGCGGTCCTCGTATTGTTTGGCTGCTGCGATAAGCGCCTTGACATCGGTCATGGATTCCTCTATCGGCATGGGCCACCTCTCCATGACATTCTTCACGTCAAGTTCCACGGCTAGAGTTTCCATCAGTGCGCCGATTCCCTGATACATCACACTTGGGCGCAGAGCGTTCACCCTGCTGATCATATCCGTATGGCCAAGCCAGGGCTTCCGCTCTTCCTTGGGCGTGCTGTTATATTCCAGTTTGGAATCAATGATGGCACCAACTCCCATGTTGTCTTGGGTGAGGTAGGCTATCTCTGCCTTAGCCAAGTCATCTTGGGGATTCACCGTGAGCGTTGTGAGAGCCAACATCAGTTGGCAGGCCTTGCTCTCCTTGTCCAACGAAGTCTCACGGTCGCAGGGGATGCCAAGATTTGACAGTTCTACCTGCACATCATCAAGGTCAAAGCCCGCCCTGCCAAGAACAGCAATGTCCGAAAAAGCAACATTTTCCGTTTCAATGACGCTCTTGATATACTGCGCCACATCCTCCACACTCAGTTTGGGTGACCTGGAACTTCTCTTTTTGGTGATATTCAGATAGCGCAAGGGGTTCTTTGCTCGGTCTGCCAGAGGGGTCTTGAATTTCTCAGGATGGAGTTTCATGGCAGACTCCAGAGGCACTTGCTTTTCTGTGTCATCACCGAATACCGGGCGGAAAATCTCCATAAAAGCCTTGTTGCAGGCATCCACCAGAGCGGGCACGCTTCTCCAACTCTCTCCCAATGTCTTCGAATGGCATCCCGCTTCACCTTCACTTTTAGCAATGAGATCCGCCACTGCCTTGGTAAGTGCCGTATCGCTGGCACGGAACCCGTAGATGGCTTGTTTGGTGTCACCCACCCAATAACTCTTCTCGACCACATCGGCAAGAGTCATGAATATCTTCACCTGTATGGGAGAACAGTCCTGGAACTCATCCACGAACAAGTGGGTGTAGGTGCGGCCTATTTCCGCTGCCACTTCCTTATCTTGAAGGAGTTTGTGCATGTAATGCTCAATGTCGTAGAAGTCAACGATTCGTTTGTTGAGCTTGTACTGCGTATATTGCTCATTCCATTCCTTTGCCAAACGGAAGATGGTCTGGATGTATTCCTCCTGCAGGTCATACACCTCCTGGCTGCGCAAAAGGTCGGCAGCCTTCTGCTTGGCTTCTTCGAGGATGGGAATGGGTACGGCATTCTTTGGAAGGGCAGGTGCGCCGCCTAAGATTCTCGCAAACTCCGCATACCACTCGATGTCTTCCATGTAACGGCTGTGCTTCTTAAGGGCATCAATATTTTCAAGGGTCGTGTTTTTCTTGCCAGACTCCTTGCATCCTTCCACTTCTGTATGCAGCGCTTCCAGAATGGTAACTCGCTCTCTTGTCTCAAGATGAATGTGTGTGCCGTTGCAGAGCATTCTCAGCACGCCGAGTGACTCCTCGATACTGTCAGAATAGTCCGTGATGTCAAAACTGATGCTCTTTTCCACGATGTCCTTCAGGTGTCTTTTCCAGAAGTTGTCATCGGGATTGTAGTCCCCGTCTGTGATGTTGAAGGCCTTTCGGAACCTGGTGAAGAAATGCAGGTCGTCATCTGTAGGGATGTTGGCTATGCTCTGGTTGATGTACGTTGCCTTGGCACTGTCGTCCATCACGCCCTGCTTGGGAGAGAGTCCGATAGTGTACCAGTATTTCTGTATTAGGGAAGAAGCCACGCTGTCGATGGTGCCCATCAAGGCATGGTCCAGCCGTGAAGCCTCGTCATACTTGCCTATCTTGTACAACTCTGCCTTTGCCTTCTCTTTAAACTCGTTGGCGGCCTTTACTGTGAAGGTGGTCAGGATTACCTGTTCTGGCTCCACGTGTTCAGGGTCATTCTTGTCCTTGGCAACTAGTTCTGCCAACTTTGTGGTCAACGTATAGGTCTTGCCACTTCCGGCTCCTGCGCTGATATATGTTACGTTCTTCATGTTGGCTTAATCTTTTAGGTGTGAATAACTGCTGAAACCATAAATCTCCTTGATCTCATCATTGCCATATTGAGGTTTTAACGGGAAAAGGTTATGTGATTCCGTATCGTTGAAATAGTCAAGCGCATTCAACGGCGCTCCCTCACCCATCTCAATTTTTCCCGACATGATTTCTTCACGGCGGTATCGATATGAGGCGACAATCTTGCTGATGATGTCGTCCTCGCATCCTTCATTCACGTTGACCTGGTAGGCCCAGTAACTATTGAAATGCGCTGTGCTGTATAGGCGGCCGCGTGGCATTAGGAAGTATGCCGTCGGCAACACCTTGTCATCTGTCAACTCACTCAACAGTTCAGCGTAGATGGCCAACTGCGATGAGCGGTTCTTCTGCAACAGTCCCTGATAATAACTCTTTGCACTTGTCCATTTGAAGTCGAAGATGACGTGCTGGCCATTTTCCCGAGTCAGCACCATGTCGGCGAAGCCGTGCATGGCCGGGGTCTCATCGTCAGGAACGCCCAACGTGTTGCCGTCAAGTTGCATCTCACAGGCTACCACCTGCAGGTTGTCCTTCTCTATAATATCGATAAGGTGGTCTATGCATTCTCGCAGTTGTTCGAACAGTTGTCTGCGCTCGATAGCATTTTCCTGAAGCAGCAGGATGGCTCCCTTTGTTTCTATCACCTTGTCGAACACGCTTTTGTAGTTGGCTTCCACCCTCTGTTTAATGGCTAGGGCAAGGCCACTTTTCATGTCTCCTGGTATATAGAAAAGGTGTTGAATGACAGCGTGTGCCACATTGCCTTTCGTCATGGCGATGTTGCTCAGGTCGCTCTGTCCATTGTCGCTGATGTATGCGATGTTCTCCAAAGTATAGTCAATGGGGTTCTGCATCAATTTGTCGATAGAGGTGGGACTTTCGTGCTTTTTCCATTTTATCAAGTCGGTCCTGTTGATTTCCGTGTACAATCCATTGGAACCGCTGATGGCGTTATTGGTCAGGGCCGGAACGGGAACATAGTTATCCTCATTGATTCGTGGGGTGTCGGTCAGTTTCTTATGGTTCCTCACCTGCTGCTCGATGCGCACCATCATTGGGTGCTTGTTCACAATGGTGCCACCGACATTCTCCACTGTAATCAGCGTCAGTTGCTTCTGGCAGAAAAGCAGCGGAAGGAGCAATGTCTGTTGCTGCACCCTGCGCACATCATCTGCATCCCACAATCTGAGATGGTCTTTTAAGACACTTCGCTCAGTTGGCGTGAGGAAATCCGTGGCCGGCAACATCGGTTCAAAGTCATACAGGCCACCCCACAGAACCTTGTCTGCCTTGGCTGCCACCTGACCTGGGGAAGAAACGGTGAAGCGCGACGTTGCCTGTGCCCTGTACTGCACAAACTCCGAAGGCTCATACAAGCAAGCCATGTGCTTTTCTATCTCACTGTATGCCACCTGGGCTGTCGGCTGTAGGTCATCCGTCAGGTTCTTCAATGTCTCGCAAAGTTCAGAGAGACGGGTGAGTTGAGGGATGCGAATGTCTTCAGGGTTCTCCTGCGCAATAATGGCCGAGCGTTGTCTGCTCCATCCCCCTAGTTCTGTCAGGAATGTATGCAGTCTCTGAGCAGTCAAGGATGTGTTATCCTCAAAGTCTGGCAGGAAGACAAAGGCTTTGAACTGCCGTGCATCCCGTTCCTTGCTGTCTATCGGCTGTCCCTTCTCTGCTTCCATTTTGCCCTCTTTCCATTCCTTTACCAACTGATAGCAGTCGCCCTTATCCTCTTCCTTGGTTTCAGGCAGCCAGCCACCAGTCCGTGCCAGTCGCTCGGCAAGTTGGTATCTGAAACCGGCGGGCAGTGGATGTATGGGCGCATAAAGCCATTGCAGCAAGGCACCGATATTTAGTGGGCGGGCCAGCATGGCCACACCAGTGAAGAACAACTGGATAATCTGGGGCGCACTGTTTGCTACCGACGAGCCAGTCACCGATTTGCCCATCATGTGCAGGAAGTTGTCTGTAAGTTTGGCATCTGGCTTGATGCTAACGTCAAAGGTATCGTCATCCATCATGGCCAGATATTCCTCTGCCTCCATGTCATCCTTGAAACTCCATATTCTCACCGAGTCATCATTGGGGTCGAGTTCCGTCATGTCCGCTTTCTCCGATGTCAGCAACAACTTTAACTTGGCAAGGTTGTCGCTTCCCTCTATCGCTGGTGTGGTGATACGCTCTACCTTTGCTCCGTCGGCCTGTGCAAGAAGGAATATTTCTTTAATGGCGGGATGCAGCAGGTTCACGTCAAATGGCATCAAGAAGGTCACGTCCTTCATGATTCCTTTCTTCTGTTTTAGTCGTTCAATGACTGCCCTCTGACGGATGCTCATATCGGGATAGTCTTTCTCTGCAAAGATTTGCTCCACGCCCTGTAGGACTTTTAGCCTACGGCTTGATGCCGGACTGTCC